>Ga0180215_1000946_pt1 | contig 33572 bp, 30 predicted proteins | sample eDN3rd37CBELigBY_FD_128871 | JGI IMG/M metagenome (GOLD analysis project Ga0180215, IMG submission 128871) | Enriched backyard soil microbial communities from Emeryville, California, USA - eDNA 3rd pass 37_C BE-Lig BY (version 2) (version 2) | ecosystem: Environmental > Terrestrial > Soil >...
GCCGCCAGCGTTCGTCCTGAGCCAGGATCAAACTCTCCAATAAGATTGTTTGACTTGCTCATAATTTAATGTCTTTTTTAAAAAAAGACCAAAAGTTTTAAACGTTGACGTTTTGTTGTTCAGTTTTCAAGGAGCAAATGCGCTGTCTAAAAGCGACATCTATTACTATACCACTTTTCAATAAATGAGTCAATAATTAATTTATTTTTTAAAAAACGCATTGTCTTACTGACCTGAATTATTATATCAGGATGATAATGCATATGCAATGTTTTTTTGACAAAATTAAAAGATTTCCTCGATATATAGATTTCTATTTTCCTCTAGATTCAAAATCTCTTCTGTATCAAAAAGCTTAATCAAAGGCCTCGTTGGGGACTTTTCAGTGATAAATAGGACTTCACCAAACCACCCGTTAGAAAGCTTAATTTTACTACCAATTGAAAAGTTAATAATACCACTGCTTAAAGCCCTTAAAGCAGCTAAATCAAACTGTCCAAAATAGTCCTGCTTCATCAATTCAAGAACTCGAAAAGGCGATTGCTTTTTCCTATATAATCGTTCTGATGTCATTGCGTGGTATGTATCTGCCACTGCAATTATTTTTGCTATTGGATGAATCTGATTACTTTTTAGTGAAATAGGATAACCGCTTCCGTCCAATCGCTCATGATGCTGAAGAACTGCAATCTTTGCACCTTCCTTCAGCAATGGTAAATCGTGAACCATATGATAGCTGTATTTCGGATGATTTTTTACTTCTGCAAACTCCTGGATTGTTAAAGCTGACTTTTTTTGCAAAATTCTCGGATTGATTTTTGCCATACCACAATCAGCTAATATTCCAGCTAATGCAGCCTGCACTACTTCTCCTTTAGGGTATTTAAGCTTGTTAGCAATATAACCACAAAGTAAGCCCACGGCAACAGCATGCTGGTAAGGATAGCTTTCGTTATTTGATAGATGATGTATGACAAATATCTCCGATGAATCAATCATCCCTTCATTTAATAACGGCAAAAGAAGAAATCTTATTTTTGACATATTAATCGGTATTCCCGACTGCCAAAGTTGAAATTGCTTGTTATATTCCTGTGAGGCATAAAGAAACTGCTTGGTAAAGTCAACTTCGCTATCGTTATTATTCTTTGTATTAACAGCTGCCTTTATCGTCATTTCTGATTGAATTACATCAGGCGGAATGTATGGATCTCCTGTCACAAGTATTTTTTCAACTTCAACAGTGCTAATTAGAAATAACCTTAAAATATCAATCAGTTGATTTGTTAATACGGTATTTTTCTTCACGATTGGGTGGCTTGTTCTTCCGAATACATCCTCTGATACTATGCACCCCTCTATCAAATGACCTGTTTTGACACGCATGACTTCACCCTCACAGAATACACTTTTCCTTTATTTTACTAGTATATGAAAGTATACTGCAATAGCAAATAAAAGATCGATAATTACACGTTTGGATAAACAAAAAAGAAGCGCTATAATTTAGCGCTTCCCTTCTCTATTGGTTATTCCTCTTCATTCGGATCGGGATATTCCTCTGCATCGTCTATTACAGCATCCTCATCGCTGTTTTGCGTTTCTTGTTCAGAAACTGTTTCTTCTTCTCCCTCTTCTATCTCAGGAGATACCCTCTCAGATTCTTCATCCTTTTCAACCTTCGCAACAGTTGCAACAAACTCATGATCGTTTTCATCAAGACGAATCAGCCTTACACCTTGCGTATTTCTTCCCATTGAGGAAATATCACTAACAGCCATACGTATTAATACACCGCCTGTTGTAATAATCATGATGTCCTCTTCACCATTGACTACCTTCATGGATACCAGGCTGCCATTTTTCTCTGTGATATTACATGTTTTAATTCCTTTACCGCCTCTATTCTGAAGACGATACTCAACTGCGGCAGTACGTTTTCCGTAACCATTCTGTGTAACAATCAGAACTTCTGAGTCTTCCTCAAGCACTTCCATTCCGACTACTTCATCATCTTCATTTAACGATATCCCCTTAACACCTGAAGCTGTTCTACCCATTGATCGAACATCCGTTTCAGGGAATCGAATCAAGAGGCCGTTTTTCGTTCCGATAATAATCTCCTTCGTTCCATCCGTTAAACGAACAGAGATTAACTCGTCTCCCTCACGTAAACCTAAAGCAATCAATCCGCTGTTTCGAATATGGGCAAAGGACGTAATTGGCGAGCGTTTTGAAATTCCATGCTTTGTTGTGAAGAATAGGTACCAATCCTCTTCGAATTCCGCAACAGGAATAATGGCATTTATCCATTCATCCTTTTCAATCCCAAGCAGATTAATGATTGGAATCCCTTTTGCAGTCCGGCTGAATTCTGGAATTTCATATCCCTTCGCACGGTACACCTTTCCTTTATTCGTGAAGAATAGAATCGTGTCATGGGTAGACGTCGTTATCAAATGCTCGACAAAATCATCGTCATTTGTTCCCATGCCTTGAATCCCGCGCCCGCCCCGCTTTTGCGAACGGTATGTAGAGACAGGGAGTCTTTTTATATAATCATTATGCGTTAACGTAATAACAATGTTTTCGCGTGGAATTAGATCCTCATCCTCGATATCTTCAATTCCACCTGCAACAATTTCAGTACGTCTTTCATCGTTAAAACGCTCTTTGATTTCAGTTAATTCCTCACGGATAATTTCAAGGATCTTCTCATCGTCAGCCAAAATTGCCTTTAATTCAGCAATTAATTTAACAAGAGTTTGATATTCCTCCTCGATCTTTTCACGCTCTAAACCAGTCAAGCGCTGCAAACGCATATCGAGAATAGCCTGTGCCTGCTTTTCAGATAAATTAAAGGTTGTCATTAATCCTTCGCGGGCAATATCTGTTGTTTGTGAGTTCCGAATTAACGTAATAACTGCATCGAGATTATCAAGTGCAATTCGCAACCCTTCTAAAATATGCGCCCTTGCTTCTGCTTTTCTTAGCTCAAATTCTGTTCTTCTTCTAATAATTACTCGTTGGTGGTCAAGGTAATGAACAAGACATTCCTTTAAATTCAGAACCTTTGGTTCACCGTTTACAAGTGCAAGTGTGTTAATTCCAAAGGTTGTTTGTAAAGCCGTATGCTTATAAAGATTGTTTAATAAGACATTGGCATTCGCATCCTTGCGAACCTCTATGACGATTCGTAAGCCCCTTCGGTCAGATTCATCACGAAGATCTGTAATTCCATCAATTTTCTTTTCGCGTACAAGTTCAGCAATTCTTTCAATCAGTTTTGCCTTATTCACCTGGTAAGGAATTTCATTAACAATGATAACTTCTTTTCCATTAGATTTTGTCTCAATTTCAACCTTTGCACGGACTTTAATTGTACCTCTACCTGTTTCATAAGCCTTTCGGATACCGCTTCGACCAAGAATCATAGCACCTGTTGGAAAATCTGGGCCAGGAATAATATCAATAAGCTCTGGAATTGTTATTTCAGGGTCGTGGCTGACAGCAAGTACTCCATCAATTACTTCGCCAAGCTGATGCGGCGGGATATTGGTTGCCATACCAACTGCAATACCGGAAGTACCGTTCACAAGCAGGTTAGGGAAACGAGAGGGTAATACAACCGGCTCTCTCTCTTCACCATCATAGTTATCCTGATAATCAATGGTATCTTTATTAATGTCTCTTAATAATTCCATTGAAATTTTAGACATACGTGCCTCTGTGTAACGCATAGCCGCCGCTGAATCACCGTCGATTGAACCAAAGTTACCATGACCGTCAACCAGCATATAACGTTGGTTAAAATCCTGCGCCATCCTTACCATTGTTTCATAAACAGCCGAGTCACCGTGCGGGTGATATTTACCGATAACATCCCCAACAATACGGGCTGACTTTTTGTAAGGCTTGTCAGAGTGCATGCCAAGGTCATGCATAGCATACAATATACGACGATGGACAGGCTTCAATCCATCCCTTACATCGGGAAGGGCACGCGATACGATAACACTCATCGCATAATCCAAGAAGGATGTCCGCATTTCCTGACTAATATTAATTTCTTTAACCTTAGAATTTGGTGTTTCAGACAATTGATAAACCTCCCTTTTATGAAACGATATTGATCGTTCCTGGGTCGAAATTTATTATTTATAGTAAAGATGCTTAGACCTCTGTAAGCGGTTAAAGCCCCCAGCTTTTACCGAAAAAACCATGAAAGCGGGATAGAATCATATCTATCCCGGCTGTTTAAGTGACACACTTTATATATCAAGGTTTTTAACATATAATGCATTTTCTTCAATAAACTGACGCCTTGGCTCTACCTTATCTCCCATTAGCATTTCAAAAGTTTCATCGGCTTCAATAGCATCCTCCAAGCTTACCTGCAAAAGAGTCCGTGTTGCCGGGTCCATAGTTGTTTCCCACAGCTGTTCAGGATTCATTTCTCCTAACCCTTTATAACGCTGTACGTTAGGCTTTTGTGTAGGCGAGAAGGTTCCCATAACTTCCTCAAGCTGTTTATCATTATAGGCATACTCAATTCTTTTACCATGTTGTACTTTATATAACGGCGGTTGGGCAATATAGATATAACCCGCTTCAATAATTTGTCTCATGTAACGATAGAAGAAGGTTAATAATAGTGTACGAATATGCGCACCGTCTACATCCGCATCTGTCATGATGACAATTTTATGATACCTTGCCTTAGAAATATCGAAGTCTTCCCCAATACCCGTTCCGGCTGCTGTAATCATAGCACGTACTTCGTTATTTGATAGTATTCGGTCAAGGCGAGCCTTCTCGACATTCAGGATCTTTCCTCTTAATGGGAGAATGGCTTGAAAATGACGATCTCGACCTTGCTTTGCAGAACCTCCCGCAGAGTCACCCTCTACGATATAAATTTCGCTAATTGAAGGATCCTTGGATGAGCAATCAGCAAGCTTACCTGGTAAACTGGAAACCTCCAGGGCACTCTTACGTCTTGTTAATTCCCTGGCCTTTTTCGCAGCTAATCTAGCTCTTGTAGCCATCAATCCTTTGTCGACAATTTTTCTAGCTACTGAAGGGTTTTCTAGCAGAAACTTCTCAAAATGATCAGCAAAAACTGAATCAGTTATTGCACGAACTTCAGAGTTACCTAGCTTTGTTTTAGTTTGGCCCTCAAATTGCGGATCTGGATGTTTAATCGATACAATCGCAACTAAGCCTTCTCTAACATCTTCACCAGAAAGATTTGTCTCACTTTCCTTGATTAATCCATTTTTCCTTGCATAATCATTTATAACCCTTGTTAGAGCCGTTTTAAAACCAGACTCATGGGTACCACCCTCATAGGTATGAATATTATTTGCAAATGAATAAATATTCCCAGTATAGCTGTCATTGTATTGAATGGAGACCTCTACTGAAATTCCTTCACGTTCGCCTTCCATATAAATCGGATCTTCATGAAGTACTTCCTTTGTTCGGTTTAAATGTTCAACGTATGATTTAATACCGCCCTCATAGTGAAACTCAGCTTTTTTATTTTCAACACGCTTATCCTCTATGGTTATCAATAAACCTCTGTTCAAAAAGGCAAGTTCTCTAATTCTCGTTGCAAGTACATCATACTCAAATTCTGTTGTTTCTTTAAAAATTTCAGGATCTGGAGTGAAGTGAATGATTGTACCAGTCTTATCCGACTCACCGACAATGGCTAAATCAGCGCATGGTACTCCCCTTTCAAATTTTTGATAGTGAATATGCCCATCAAGATGGACAAAAACCTCTAATTCAGTTGAAAGGGCATTAACAACCGAAGCACCAACCCCATGCAATCCTCCGGAAACCTTATAACCGCCGCCGCCAAACTTACCACCGGCATGAAGAACAGTTAAAATAACCTCAACTGCAGGGCGACCAGTTTTTTCTTGAATTCCAACAGGTATACCACGTCCATTATCTGTTACCGTAATACTATTATCCTTTTCAATTACAACGTTAATCTCAGTACAATAGCCCGCTAAAGCCTCATCAATACTATTATCAACAATTTCCCATACTAGATGGTGAAGACCTTTTGCACTTGTTGAACCAATATACATTCCAGGACGCTTTCTTACTGCTTCAAGACCTTCCAGGACTTGTATTTGATTGGCATCATATGCTTGTTCAGGAACTGCATTTTGCTCCATTGCCATAACAGTCACCTACACTTTCCTTTGGCGTTGATTACAAAATCTATAGAAAACTTAACTTTTACAAGTAAATGAAGACATCTTAGGTAATAATAATTTCTTTAAAAGAATAGATATTAAAATATAAAAATGAGTAATAAGATAAAACTATAATAAAAATAGCCATGGATGAAAAAGTTTCTATTTAAAACTTTTGATGTTGAAATGTAGTCCCAGCACTAGACTATCAGTCAGAAACGGCCCATTTCTGCGACCGTCTTTTCAAGGTACTAGAAGCTAATGGGGAAAAGTAGATTTGTTCTGCAGTAACAATTACGGATTTATAAGATCCCTTAGCAATGTGTTCTGATTGATTGTTATACTGTTGTAAAAATTCATCCATGTTTGTTGAAGAAGTAAAGCTTTTCTTATCAATGATTGCGATAATATCCTCTGTCTTTATAACAGTTTCCTCTCCAAAATGAATATACAATCTTCCACCTCACTGAATCTTCTCTATCGTTCCGTTTTTCACATAAAAGGTAGACGCCTCTTTTAAGGTTTGATGGTCTATCCCCTCGACACTTGTTGTTGTCACAAAGGTTTGAACCTTTCCTTGGATAGTATTTAACAAGTGGGATTGCCGGTAGTTATCCAACTCTGATAGAACATCATCTAATAAAAGTATCGGGTACTCCCCAATCTCGGCATGAATAAGTTCTATTTCTGCCAATTTAATTGAAAGGGCTGTTGTCCTCTGCTGGCCTTGTGATCCAAACGTTTGAACGTCACGGTCATTCACAAAAAAAAGAAGGTCATCCCGCTGAGGACCAAATAATGTTACTCCACGGTCAATCTCTCTTTGTTTTACTTGATTATATTTATTTTCATATATACTTTTCATTTTCGACAAATCTTGCTCTTCTGATACATCAACAGATGGTTTGTATTTAATTTTTAATGTTTCAAGCCCGCGCGAAATCCCTTCATGAATGGGCATTGCCCAATTTTGCAGCAAATGAAGGAATTCAAATCGTTTTAATAGTATTTTTACAGCGATGGTAATAAATTGTTCTGTTAAGATATCAAGCATTGTTTCGTCAGTTTGTTTCTTAGTTTGCAGCTGCTTTAAGTAGTGGTTGCGCTGCTGAAGAATTTTATTCAACTGTCCAACTTCATGCAAATAGACAGGAGAAATCTGCCCTATCTCCATATCAATAAAGCGTCTTCTTACTTGAGGACTGCCTTTAACCAAATTTAGATCTTCCGGAGCAAACATAACAACATTCATATTGCCCACATATTGACTTAGCTTTTTTTGTTCAATATGGTTGTATTTTGCCTTTTTTCCTTTTTTTGAAATAACAAGCTCCATTGGCAGAGATCCATTACTTTTTTGAACTCTACCTTCTATTTTAGCATAATCTCTGTCCCAAAGGATAAGTTCTTTATCATTCGAAGTACGATGAGATTTAGCCATTGCCAGAACATAGATGGACTCCATCACATTTGTTTTGCCGTTTGCATTTTCACCGAGGATTACATTCACGTTGTTTTGGAACTGAATTTCGAGTTCTTCATAATTCCGGTAGTTTTTCAGCTGCAGTTGTTTGATAAACATTTAATTCATCCTTTGGAAATTGATCACCCTATTGAAGGATGTATGTGTCAAGACCAAGGATTTCAACCTTATCACCGGAACGAAGCTTCCTGCCTCGCCTTTGGTCTTTTTCTCCGTTGATGTGTACCTCATATTCACTTAAGAACCATTTAGCCATTCCACCAGTTGCAATTACATCTGCAGCCTTTAGAAATTGACCAAGTGTAATATAATCCGTATCAATTTTTATGGTTTTCATGCTGACTTCACTCCGTCATCAATAATATCTAATACTTCATTTTACTAAATATTTGTGAAGAATTCAAAGGTAACAGGAACCATTTTCGTGAGTTTATAGAGAAAACACCAATATCCTGCTAAATTCAGGAAAAGCCGCCGACATAATCGGCAGCTTTTCCTAAGGGTATATCGATTTTATTCTGACTAGCTGAATTAATAGGTTCGAACAGGCAGAATCAATTGCAGGATTGTTTCATCATTGATTGGTTGAATGATAAACGGTCTCATTGCACCGGTAAAGCTAACTTTAATTTCTGTTCCTTCTAAGGCCTTTAGGGCATCCATCATATATTTGGCACTGAATGAAATTTTCAGCTCTTCCCCATCGACAGATAGTCCCTTAATTTCCTCGACTACCTTTCCTACTTCCGGGGTATTAGACGAAATTTCAACAATTTTATCCTCTAATGTTGCAAACTTAACGACATTATTTCGGCCCTCTCTTGCTAATAATGAGGCCCGGTCAATCGCCTGAAGAAACTCTTTTGTTTGTAAAACAACATCTGTTTTACTCTCGTTTGGAATTAATCTCGACGTATCAGGATAATTGCCTTCTAATAGTCTTGAGAAAAACAGCAGATGCTTTGCTTTAAATAAAATTTGATTTTCTGTAATAACGATTTCAACTAATTCATTGTTGTCCGCAAGAATCTTGCTCAATTCATTTAGACTTTTTCCTGGAATAACAACATTGTAATGCGCCGCTGGATCAATTTCTACTTTTGCTTTTCTTAATGCGAGACGATGACTGTCTGTTGCAATACAGTTTAGTTCGTTGTTTTCGATCTTCCAGTTGACACCTGTCAAGATTGGGCGTGTTTCTGAGGTGGACACCGCAAACGAAGTTTGTCGAATCATAGCCTTAAGCAGATCAGTAGGTATTTTAAATAGATTTTCTTCTTCAATTTGTGGAAGATGCGGATATTCATCTGCATCGAGACCAATTAAGTTAAATTCAGAGTTTCCAGAACGAATAACTGTTTGCAGATGGTTTTGTACTTCAATCTCAACTGTATCTGAAGGCAGTTTTTTTACCATTTCACTGAAAAATTTAGCCTGAAGCACAATCGCACCAGTTTGTTTAATATCGACAATTTCTTTATCCTCTTCTTCCTTTGGGATAAAGGATTCTATTGAGACATCTGAATCACTGCCGGTTAATGTAACGCCTTCATCTGAAGCGACAATTTTAATTCCAGTCAGGATTGGGATGGTTGTTCTACTCGTTACTGCTTTCATAACATCCTGGACACTTTGAACCAAGTGATCCCGTTGGATTATAAATCTCATTATTTTTAATCCTCCGTTTTAGGCTAATTTATATATATTTTTTTAATAAAAATAATAATAGTAATAGTAGGGCCTGTGATTATGTGGATAACTCCCACAAGTCTAAGGAAACACAGCCTATCCACATGTGGACAGACTGTGCGTAAATTCAGCAAAGTTATTCACACTATTCTATTGTTAAAAGGTTAAGTAGATTTGTATTTAGGAACAATTGAATAAAGGTATTTATAGAATTGCAGTAAAACGAATTAAATGGAGTTAAACCTTTAATTCCTCATGAATATCTTTTAACTCTCGTTGCAACTGGGTATCCGATTGGAGTAACTTTGAAATCTTTTCATGAGCATGGATAACCGTAGTATGATCGCGTCCGCCAAACTCTTCGCCAATTTTCGGCAGTGAAAAGTCTGTTAGCTCCCTTGATAAATACATGGCAATCTGCCTTGGAAAGGCAACGGATTTTGTCCGTTTTTTTGCTTTGAAATCTTCCAATTTTACATTATAGTGCTCTCCAACAACTCGCTGAATTTCTTGAATCGTAATGACTTTAGGCTTTGACGTAGGAATAATATTCTTAAGAGCCTCGGCAGCTAAATCGGCATTAATATCTTTATTAACCAGTGAAGAATAGGCAACTACTCGAATTAGGGCACCCTCTAATTCTCGAATATTTGAGTCGATTTGATTAGCGATGTACAGCATGACTTCATTTGGAATTTCAAGCCCGTCCGCTTTTGCTTTTTTACGCAAAATAGCTATCCTTGTTTCCAAATCCGGTGGTGTAATATCCGTAATAAGTCCCCATTCAAAGCGTGACCGCAGCCGTTCCTCAAGTGTTGGAATTTCCTTTGGCGGACGATCACTGGAAATAACAATTTGCTTACTTTCCTCATGTAACGTATTAAATGTATGGAAAAATTCCTCTTGTGTTGATTCTTTTCCAGCTAAGAACTGAATATCATCAATTAGAAGAACATCTACATTTCGATACTTATTACGAAACTCTTCGGCCTTATTATCCCTGATGGAATTGATAAATTCATTTGTAAACTTCTCCGAAGACAGATAAACAACCTTTGCGGAAGGGTTATGATATAAAACATAATGGCCAATTGCGTGCATTAAGTGGGTTTTTCCTAGACCAACCCCTCCGTAGATAAATAATGGGTTGTAGGCTTTTGCAGGTGCTTCAGCTACAGCAAGTGAGGCTGCATGTGCAAACCGGTTTCCTGATCCAATAACAAAGGTATCAAAGGTATTCTTTTCATTCAGCATACTGGCAGGAAATTCCGAATGGCTATCAGCATTCTTCGTTTCTTTAGGAGGAGACGGCAGTTTTTCTCCTTTTTCGGCTTGACTTTGCGGAATAATGAATTTGACAGTGAATTCCTCTCCGGTGATCTCGTATAAAACCCCAGTGATTAACGGAGAATAACGTTCTTCAAGCCAATCTCGTGCAAATTCATTCGGAGCAGTTACAACTAAAGAATCTCCTTGAAGGGAATGGGCCTTCGTAGCTTTTAGCCATGTATCAAAGCTGGGCTTTGAAACCTTCTTTTCTACATTAGCTAATATACTATTCCAAAGATCCGTAATATTTTCCAACAGTTATCCCTCCTTTACTCTAGTTCGCATAAAAAACAAAAGGTTATACGGCAAGTACAACCTATTAGTAATCTATTTACGAAATGATGATTGTGGATAAATATATTAATAAGGAAATAATATAACCTTTCGACAATATCCACTAGTTGTGGACAACCTTTATAAACCTCCGTGAATAACTTATTCACAACTTATCAACAAACTGTGGATAAAATTGTTTTGTGGATAACTTGCTAAGGGTGAAAACACAAATATAATATCAAATAAATGCTAGCTATGCAACGGTTTTTGGGAGTTTATCCACAAGCTAAACAAGCTGTGATTAATAAATGTCCACAGGTAGTGGTTATGTGCAAAACCTGTCAATATATGTTGTGGATAAAAGGAAAAACTGTCGAAAATAATCCACAAGCCGTAAAAAAACGGAGTCGAATTCATTTCTGTGAAAAAATATTTTTTCATGGATTATTTTGTATATAGAATTACTTCGGACAAATAGCTGGAATGATGAAGTTTACTATATGATTTTGTATTCTCGTATCATTTATGTTATTTTTGTCCGTGACAGTAGTTGAAATTCAAGGTAATATTTGGGGGTAGAAAAATTATTTATGGGGAGTTATACTATTAAGAGTGTTGACATTTTTTGTTCACCTTATATATAATTAGAATACTGTCTTTAAGAGCAATTCCTCGAGGGAGGTGTCATATAATGAAAAGAACATATCAACCTAAAAAACGTAAACATAGTAAAGTTCACGGATTTCGTGCACGCATGAGCAGTGCAAACGGACGTAACGTTCTAGCACGTCGTCGTCGTAAAGGAAGAAAAGTATTATCTGCCTAGACCACTGAAATGTCAGTGGTCTTTTTTCTCATTAGGTGAAAAACTAGCATGGTGCTAGTAAAATTGTTGGCCCATTAAAGTTTCTGAAAATGCAGAGTGGGAATAATGAATAGAGAAGCCATTCCTTTAACGAATGTAAATGTAGGTGGATCCAGAATGAGAAAAGAGTATCGAGTTAAAAAAAATGAAGAATTCCAAGAGATATTTAAAAAGGGAAAATCGGTTGCCAATAGACAATTTGTTGTCTACACGTTAAAAAGGCCGGAGCAAAAACATTTTAGAATCGGACTATCTGTAAGTAAAAAAATCGGTAATGCGGTTACCAGAAATCAAATCAAACGATATGTCCGACAGGTATTTCATGAATTTGATGGTTATATACATAACGATGTTGACTATATTATTATTGCTAGAAAACCAACAGCCGATATGGACTTTTATGAAGTCCAAAAAAGCCTAACACATGTACTTAAATTAGCAAGAGTCCTTAAGAAATCCTTTGAGACTGTAAAGAAAGCGGAAGATCGCGACTGACTTAAATAAATTTCAGTTAATAATATGCCATTTTAAAAGCGTTTACTTATAAAAGATGGTAAAATGGTTTAGATTGGACGTTGAGTGGAAAAAATATGTCATTATTAATCAGGCTAAATTTAAAGTAAAAAATACCTTATATGCTTTAAGGAGGAAAAAACGGTTGAAGAAAAAGCGAATATTTTTATTGATCGGTTTAATTTTGATGATTGCCCTTTTAGCGGGTTGTAATCAGACGAATGTTCCGATTACTTCTGAAAGTGAAGGCTTTTGGAATCAGTATATTGTATATCCGCTTTCATTATTCATTGTGAAAGTTGCTGAATTTGCAGGTGGAAGTTTTGGACTGGCAATTGTCCTTGTTACGATTATTATTAGGCTTGTTCTATTGCCGTTAATGATTAAACAAACAAAAAGTTCTAAAGCGATGCAAGCCATTCAACCTGAGCTGCAAAAGCTAAGAGAAAAGTACAGTTCTAAAGACCAAAAAACACAGCAAAAATTACAACAAGAAACAATGGAGTTATTCCAAAAATCCGGTGTTAATCCACTTGCTGGATGCTTACCGCTTGTTGTTCAAATGCCAATTTTAATCGGTATCTATCATGCAATTATGAGAACTCCGGAATTACAGGAACATGCTAATTTCCTTTGGTTTGATCTAGCGGCTCCAGATCCATTCTACTTATTACCGATCATTGCTGGTGTTACAACGTTTATCCAACAAAAAATTACAATGGTTGGAATGGAAAATAATCCGCAAATGGCTATGATGCTTTGGCTTATGCCAATTATGATCATTGTATTTGCAATAAATTTCCCAGCAGCCCTTGCACTCTACTGGGTTGTAGGAAACTTATTTATGATTGTCCAAACATACTTTATTAAAGGGCCGGATTTAAAAGCAGCTGCAGCGGCCGGAAAATCAGGAGGAGCAAAAAAGTGAAACAGGTTACTGCTACGGGACAAACAGTCAAAGAAGCAGTTGAATCAGCTTTAGCTCAATTACAAACAACAGAGGATCATACAGAAATTTCGATCATTGACGAGGGTAAAAAGGGGATTTTTGGAATCTTTGGCGCACGCCCTGCTGTTGTAAAGGTTTCAGTCAAAATGGACCCCATTGAAGAAGCAGAAAAGTTTTTAATAAGTGTATGTGAGAAAATGGGTGCTCCAATTACGATTGATGTAGAGAAAAGCGGAAAACAGGTTAAATTCATGCTATCTGGCGAAAAAATTGCATTACTTATTGGTAAAAGAGGACAAACACTTAATTCTCTGCAGTATTTAACCCAGCTGGTGATTAATCGTTTTTCTAATCAATATCTAAATGTCATCCTGGATGCTGAGGATTATCGGAAGCGAAGAAATGAAACGCTTATCCATTTAGCTGAAAAGTTGGCACAAAAGGCAGTTCAGTCAGGTAAAGAGGTTGCGTTAGAGCCGATGCCTTCGTATGAACGCAAAGTCATTCATTCTGCTTTAATGAATAATAAAAGAATTACTACGTATTCTAGTGGCGTCGATCCTCATCGACATATTGTGATTGCGCCAAATAAATAATGATTGTTAAAAGAAGCTGGTGCCCTTGGGGGTGACAGCTTCTTTTTTTACTTTCTCAATTAGAAAATGATTGCTGTAGAAATATAACGAATAAAGGAAACTGGGAAATAATATTGCCGTTTAGGAAATTTTCTTTCGTTCTTAGAGAAGTGCTTTGTTGTTATTCACATGTGGATAAGTTAAAATAAAATAATGGGTTTAAATAACTGTGGATAAGGTATAGAACTTTCTCTTTCGTGCAAACAATGGTAGTGGATAAAACAAGCTCATAAAATACAGCTTATAAGGATAGATGAGGTTTTTTCTTTAAGAGAGGTGAAAAGAGTGGAATTTGATACGATTGCAGCAATTTCGACTCCGATGGGAGAGGGAGCGATTGCGATTGTCCGCTTAAGCGGGAATCAGGCTTTTTCTATTGCAGAAAGGCTTTTTCGAAGTGTTAGCGGAAAAAACATAAGTGAGGAACCATCCCACACAATCCATTATGGACATATTATTGATCCGAAGACAAATGAGGTCGCTGAAGAAGTGATGATGTCTATCATGAGAGGACCGAAGACTTTTACTAAAGAGGATGTTGTTGAGATCAATTGCCATGGCGGATTGGTATCGGTAAACAGAGTATTACAGCTTTGTTTAAGAAATGGGGCTCGAATTGCAGAGCCTGGAGAGTTTACAAAAAGGGCATTTTTGAACGGCCGGATTGATTTATCTCAAGCCGAGGCTGTTATGGATTTGATTCGTGCTAAAACAGACAGGGCGATGAACGTCGCTCTTGGTCAAATGGAAGGCAGATTGTCCAACCTGATTACAAGGCTTCGCCAAGAGTTGATCGAAACCTTAGCGCAAATTGAAGTAAATATAGATTATCCTGAATATGACGATGTTGAAGAAATGACCCATAAGATGCTGAAAGAAAAGGCATCCTATGTGAAAAAGGAAATTGAACATTTATTGCAGACTTCCTCACAGGGCAAGATTCTTAGGGAGGGCTTGTCAACCGTTATTGTTGGTCGTCCAAATGTGGGTAAATCCTCCCTTCTGAATAGTCTTGTCCAGGAAAATAAGGCCATTGTGACAGATATTCCAGGGACAACTCGTGATGTAATTGAGGAGTATGTAAATGTCCGCGGGGTTCCGTTACGGTTGTTAGATACTGCCGGTATTCGTGAAACAGAGGACATTGTTGAAAGAATTGGTGTCGAACGGTCACGGCAGGTGCTAAAAGAAGCAGACCTTATTTTGCTTGTTCTTAATTATTCTGATGAATTAACGACGGAAGACGAAAACCTTTTTGATGTTGTAAACGGCATGGATGTTATTGTGATTGTGAATAAAACAGATCTTCCACAAATGATTGATATGGAACGTGTGAAGGAGTTAGCCAGTCATCATAAGCTGATTACCACGTCACTTATCGAGGAAAAAGGGATAGAGGAACTAGAAGAAGCGATTGCTGATCTCTTCTTTACGGGTTCCATTGAAGCGGGCGATATGACTTACGTATCGAACAGCCGCCATATCGCTTTACTAGATCAAGCCTATACGTGTATTAATGATGTGTTAGAAGGAATTGAGCTAGATACTCCGGTTGATATTATTCAAATAGATTTAACAAGAACATGGGAGCTTCTGGGAGAGATTATCGGTGAAAGTGTACAAGACAGCTTAATTAACCAATTATTTTCCCAATTTTGCTTAGGAAAATAGAAAAGCGGAAGCGCCTTCGGAACAAAAAGATTTTTGTTCCTGCGAAGCAAATTCAAGGAAGATTTCCTTGGGTGCTCACCCCCGACAAGCATAAGACGAGCTGGCATGAAGGTTGTTCTTTAACCTTCTTGACGGATTGTACGAAAAGTTTAGGCGACTGACCAGGGACGACCGGCATAAGACAAGCGCTGACAGAAGGCGTTCTTTGCCTTCCGAAGTGATTGGCTTATGTCCCGAGTCCCTAGGAGCCGACACTAGACATGCTTATGACCTCGAGGGGGTAGGCGCTGGAGCTAGACAAATAGAATAGCGGAGGCGCTCTTTAGGGCGGCCTCGAGACGCAAATTAGTTTAGGAGGCAACACCACCATGCAATATGAAGCAGGTAATTACGATGTGATTGTTATTGGAGCAGGACATGCGGGCTGTGAGGCAGGACTTGCAGCAGCCCGCCTTGGTGCTAAGACACTGATGGTCACAATTAATTTAGATATGGTCGCTTTCATGCCGTGCAACCCATCTGTCGGGGGTCCAGCAAAAGGAATCGTCGTAAGGGAAATTGATGCTCTCGGCGGGGAAATGGGAAAAAATATTGATAAAACCTACATTCAAATGAGAATGCTGAATACAGGTAAAGGTCCTGCTGTCCGCGCGTTACGAGCACAGGCTGACAAGGTTTCCTATCAGTTTGAAATGAAGAAAACACTAGAAAATGAAGAGAACCTTACCTTGATTCAAGGAATGGTTGAGCGTTTAATCGTAGAAGATGGTGTATGTAAAGGGGCCATTACCAAGACAGGGGCTATCTATCGTGCCAAAACGGTTGTCATCACAACGGGAACCTTCCTGCGCGGTGAAATTATTCTTGGGGAATTAAAATATTCCAGCGGTCCGAACAACCAGCAGCCTTCTATTAAGCTCTCTGAGCATTTAGAGGAACTTGGTTTTAATTTAGTCCGTTTTAAAACAGGAACTCCACCAAGGGTTAACAGCAAAACTATTGATTATAGTAAAACTGAGATTCAGCCGGGAGACGAAGAGCCCCGTGCATTCTCTTATGAAACAACGAAATATATCACGGATCAGCTCCCTTGCTGGCTTACGTACACAAATGAAGAAACACATACGATCATTGACCAAAATCTCCACCGAGCACCCATGTTCTCAGGAATGGTAAAGGGTACTGGGGCGCGCTATTGTCCTTCCATCGAGGATAAAATTGTTCGTTTCAGTGATAAACCTAGACATCAAATTTTCCTTGAACCTGAAGGACGTAATACAGAGGAAGTATATGTCCAAGGACTATCTACAAGTATGCCTGAAGATGTACAACATCGAATTCTACAATCCATTCCGGGTCTTGAAAATGCGCAAATGATGAGGGCGGGTTACGCCATTGAATACGATGCAATGGAACCATCACAATTGTGGCCTACATTAGAAACAAAGAAAATTAAAAACCTTTATACAGCGGGCCAAATTAACGGAACTTCAGGTTATGAGGAGGCCGCGGGTCAGGGCTTGATGGCTGGAATCAATGCTGGATTAAATGCACTCGAAAAAGATGAATTGATATTAAGTCGCTCTGATGCCTACATCGGCGTCTTAATTGACGACCTGGTTACAAAAGGTACAAATGAACCTTATCGTTTGCTTACTTCAAGGGCTGAATACCGATTGCTGCTTCGCCACGATAATGCAGATTTACGTCTTACGGAAATTGGCCATCAAATCGGTCTGATTTCGGAAGAACGTTACGAGCGCTTTACGAAGAAGAAAGAAGCAATTGAAGGTGAGAAGAAACGCCTTCAGAACCTCATTCTGAAACCAAATCAAGAGGTTCAAGGGTTAATTAAAAGTGTGGGAGGCAGCGAGCTGAAGGATGGAATCAGAGCATCTGATTTATTAAAACGTCCGGAGATGAGCTACGAGCATATTGAACAGCTTGCGAAAAGCGAAGCAGAGCTTGATTCAGAAGTAAAAGAGCAAGTGGAAATTCAAATTAAATATGAAGGCTATATAGAAAAATCTTTGCAGCAGGTTGAGCGGTTAAAGAAAATGGAAAATAAGAAAATCCCGGAAAATATTGATTACCAGGCTATTACAGGCCTAGCTACGGAAGCAAGGCAAAAATTAGAGAAGATTCGTCCACTGTCACTTGCACAGGCATCCAGAATTTCAGGGGTGAATCCTGCTGATATTTCAATCCTGCTTGTATATTTAGAGCAAGGGAAAATTGCGAAAGTCTCAAATGACTAAGGCACAAGGTATATCAAGCAAAAAGTGGGAAAGGATTTATTGATGAATACAGACCAATTTATCAAGTTGCTTGAGGAGAAGGGCATTTCCCTTACCTCTACTCAAATTGAACAATATGAAACGTATTACCGGCTGCTTGTCGAGTGGAATGAAAAGATGAATTTAACGGCGATTACGGAAAAGGAAGATGTGTATTTAAAGCATTTCTTTGATTCCATAACAGCCGGTTTTTACTTCAATTTTGATCAGGAGATTCAGGTTTGTGATGTCGGAGCTGGTGCCGGTTTCCCAAGCATCCCTATTAAAATTGCATTTCCAAAGATTCATGTTACGATTGTCGATTCTCTCAATAAGAGAATTCACTTTCTCGAGCATTTAGCAGAGCAGCTGCAGCTTAAGGATGTCCGGTTTATCCATGATCGTGCTGAAACATTCGGTCAATCGAAAGAACATAGAGCGGCCTATGATGTTGTGACAGCAAGAGCCGTAGCAAGAATGTCAGTATTAACTGAACTTTGCCTGCCGCTTGTGAAAATCGGCGGTACCTTTATTGCAATGAAGGGTGCCAGCGGAATTGAAGAACTCCATGCTGGAGAAAAGGCAATATCTTTATTAGGTGGTGCACTGAAGGAGTCCTTCGCCTTCTCCTTACCGTTTGAGGAGAGCGAACGGAATATCTTTTTAATCAGGAAAGAGAAGCAATCGCCAAAGAAATATCCTCGAAAACCTGGAACGCCTAATCGAAGCCCTATTGAATAGAGTTACTTTTTCTTTTCAAATATGGCATAATTCATTTATAAAATAATAAATAATGCTTTTTTACCATAGAGTTTAACTTCATTCAGCAGAAGTCTCTCACTATTATAAGTGTGGGACAAATGTAAAAAACTCTCTGATTCAGAGTTTAAACCCTGGCTGAATGAAGTTAAGCCTCCGGCGGATACCTCGGATTTTTCATCGGTAATTTATCGAGCGAGCTCGATAAAAATCCGGGTGCAAATTCGGCGGGGCGAATTTGATTATATAAGAAAAAAGATGACTTAGCTTGCGAGGGAAATGATTAGGTCAAAATTCACTTTTGTTGCAGGAGGACTTGTCGTTTTCTTCGAGAATAAGTATTTAGGGAGTTTCGTAAAGGTGGTGCAGGGTGATGAAGCAATCTATTTCACGCTTTTTTGGCCTCGGCGAAAAGGAAAACCGGCTGGAAATCGAGAATACGGCTGAAACCGATCTCGATGAAATAGTTAAAAATGAAGAAATTAAGAAGATCCCGATTGATCAAATCGTACCAAATCGGTTTCAGCCAAGAACTATTTTTGATGACGATAAAATTGAAGAATTATCCCGTACCATTCATACACATGGTATTATTCAGCCAATTGTGGTAAGGGAATTTGGACGGGATTCTTACGAAATTATTGCCGGTGAACGAAGATGGCGGGCAATGAAAAAGCTTGGATGGGACTTAGTTCCAGCCATAATTAAAAACTTTAATGACACTGAAACAGCTTCTGTTGCGCTGATTGAAAACCTCCAGCGGGAGGAGCTCTCTCCTATTGAGGAAGCTATTGCCTATGGTAAGCTGCTTGAGCTTCACCAATTAACACAGGAGGCACTGGCGCAGCGGCTTGGCAAAGGGCAGTCAACGGTTGCAAATAAGCTGCGTTTACTTAAACTGCCGCAGGATGTACAGGATGCTTTATTGAACAAAACCATTACAGAACGCCATGCGCGTTCACTTATTCCACTAAAAAACCCGGAAAAACAAGTGAAATTATTAGAAGAAATTATTGAAAGAAATCTGAATGTGAAACAGACTGAAGACCGAGTTGCGAAGTTGCTTGAGCAGGCAGTCGAAAAGCCGAAGCCGAAACGAAAAGCGTTTAGCAAGGATATGCGTATTGCCGTTAATACAATTCGGCAATCCTTATCAATGGTGACAGACAGCGGAATTAAGCTCGATACACAGGAAGAGGAACACGAAGAATACTATCAATTTACAATTAAAATACCAAAAAAGAAATAGGAAAAGCGGATGTGGTCTAAAGCAGGCCGCCTGCCTTTTAATAGTTTACTATGTTTCTCCTGTAAAAGAGGGTGTTTGCGCACCCTCTCTTTTTTTTGTAGACAAGCCCTCACTATTTTTATAAAGAAAAGTTCTATTAACCTATTTGATTCATGATAAAATAGAATACATATATAAAAGCGGAGACGCCTTGCCCAGCCGCGACCAGCTTAAGACCTCGAGCGGCTAGGCGTCGCAGCTGGATAGTATAAAAGCGGAAGCGGCTTGATCAGACCCGACAGGCATAAGATGGGGTGATGAGAAGGTTGTCCTTTAACCTTCACATCGCCACAGCTTATGACCCCGAGGGACTAGCCGCTGGAGCTGGATAGTATAAAAGCGGGAGCGGCTCGACTTGCTTAATTAATTTCCATGGAAATAAAGGTAGGTGGTAATATGGGAAAAGTGATTGCAATAGCAAACCAAAAAGGCGGTGTGGGTAAGACAACCACTTCTGTTAATCTTGGAGCTTGCTTAGCTTACATAGGAAAAAAGGTGTTATTGATAGACATTGATCCGCAAGGGAATGCGACCAGTGGTGTAGGAATTGAAAAGGCCGACGTTGACCAATGTGTTTATGATGTACTGGTTGATGATGTGGAGGCAAATCAAGTAATTAGACCGACTGCAGTGGAAAATCTTTATTCCCTCCCTGCCACCATTCAGCTTGCAGGAGCGGAGATTGAATTGGTCCCTACAATTTCAAGGGAGGTTCGTTTAAAAAGGGCTCTGGAAAAAGTAATTGGCGAGTTTGATTATATTCTAATCGACTGTCCTCCGTCTTTAGGACTCTTGACGCTTAATGCATTGACAGCTGCCGACTCTGTCCTTATTCCCGTGCAATGTGAGTATTATGCCTTAGAGGGACTAAGTCAGCTTTTGAATACTGTTCGTTTGGTACAAAAGCATTTAAATAACGATTTAAAAGTAGAAGGTGTTCTTTTAACAATGCTTGATGCCCGGACGAATCTGGGAATCCAGGTCATTGATGAAGTCAAAAAATATTTTCAAGACAAGGTGTATAAGACCATTATTCCTAGAAACGTACGTCTAAGTGAAGCACCAAGTCATGGTGAACCAATTATTATTTATGATTCTAAATCCCGAGGTGCTGAAGTGTATTTAGATTTGGCAAAGGAAGTGGTTAAGAATGGCTAAAGGGCTTGGTAAAGGTCTTGGCAGAGGTCTTGGGAAGGGACTCGACGCATTATTGCCTAATGAGGATAAAGATGTCGTTATTAAGGAAATTAATATTAGGGATTGCAAGCCTAATCCTTATCAGCCGCGGAAAATCTTTGATGAAGAAGCAATCGAGGAGCTAAAGCAATCCGTCATAGAGCATGGTATTTTGCAGCCGCTTATTGTAAGAGCGACAATTAAAGGCTATGAAATTGTTGTTGGTGAAAGACGGTATCGTGCTGCAAAAGCGGCAGGCCTTACAAAGGTTCCTGTTATTGTCAGAGAGCTATCCGAGCAGCAAATGATGGAATTTGCGATACTAGAGAACCTGCAGCGAGAGGATTTGACTCCAATTGAAGAGGCCTCAGCCTATCAATTATTAATAGAAAAATTAAAGGTTACGCAGGAAGAACTAGCGAAAAGACTAGGAAAAAGCAGACCACATATTGCGAATCATATTCGGCTTCTGTCGCTTCCTCAAAAAATTCAGGAGCTAATTTCAGAAGGTAAAATTTCAATGGGACATGGACGTGCCCTTTTAGGCCTTCGTAAAAAAGAGGCAATCCCTAACGTCGTTGAAAAGATTTTAAAGGACGGGTTGAATGTTCGGCAGTTAGAGCAATTAATTCAGCAATTAAACAGCCCTGTTCCACGTGAAACGAAGAAGCCTGTTCCAGAGAAGGATATTTTTATACAAGCACAGGAATCTAATTTACGTGAACGATTCGGTACAACGGTCCATATTAAGCAAACAAAGAATAAGGATAAGGGGAAAATAGAAATTGAGTTTTTCTCGAACGAAGACCTTGAACGAATATTGGAAATGCTAGAAACAAGATCGGTCAATTAAACCATCAAATCTGGATGGTTTATTTTTTTGAAATGGACAGAATAAATGAACTGACAAATGACAGGGAGCCTCTTCTCCCTTCTTCTTATGGGGTGAACAAATGTTTATATTAGGTACGGCAGTAAATAGTCTGCTTATTATTATTGGTTCCATCATTGGCAGGTTTCTCAACCGGATTCCGGAGCAAATGAAAACAACAGTTATGTATGCCATGGGTCTTGCTGTTATAGTGTTAGGCATGCAAATGGGATTTAAAAGTGAGAATTTTTTAGTTGTTATCCTGAGCCTGGCGTTTGGAGCGATGATTGGTGAAACCTTAAAATTGGAGGATAAGCTGAACGATTTAGGAGTTTGGCTGGAAAATAAGATAGGCTCCAAAGCACAGGGAAGTATTTCCCAAGGATTTGTTACAGCTACCTTGATTTTTGTTATTGGTGCGATGGCTATTCTTGGAGCACTGGACAGCGGAATTCGTGGGGATCACTCTGTTTTGTATACAAAGGGGATTATTGATGGAATTACTGCTTTTATCTTAACAACTACATTAGGAATTGGTGTTCTGTTTTCAGCAGTTCCTGTCTTTTTATATCAGGGACTTATTGCTTTATTTGCTACCCAAATTGATCGGTTGGTTCCTGCTGCCTTAATGGATCAATTTATTGTCGAAATGACGGCAACAGGCGGAATCATGATCATTGCCATTGGCTTGAATGTGACAGGATTAACAAAGATTAGAGTTGCAAACCTATTACCAGGAATCCTCGTTACTGCAGTGATAGTGACTGTAATGTACTTTTTCAACCGTTAATAAAGGGTGTCAGGCACCACAAAAAGACAAATCGCTTCTATTTGTCTTTTTGTGGTGCCTGACACCTTATGGAGTTTGCTCATGGTCTATTGCCCATGAGAGTTTGGAAAAGGAGTATTTTGGTTCATAAAATGTACTTGAATGGTATATGCCGTCCGCGATTGTTTTGGCCATTTCCATTACAAGATGCAGTCTGGTGTTTTGTAGAACAAAATATTCCATAAATCCACTGACGTTTACAATGCCAGTTATATGGATATCTCCAACAGCTGGAAGGTCCTTATTGACCCCTGATCCAGGCTTTACCGGTCCACAGCCTATTTGGATGACTCCTACGCTTTTCAGTCTCCCTAAGCAGGCATCAATACCGATAATAAATGGATTTATATGTTTGGCTTTAATTTCAGTTAATTTCTCTGCTAAGTTTAAGGCGTGAATGGGATTTTCTAACGTTCCATATACATGAAAGGATTGGGGTGTTTTTTCTTGGAGTAAAGTGCCGATAAGCGGCCCTAATGAGTCACCAGTTGAGCGATCTGTTCCGATACAGACAAAGACAATGGGACGATTGAGTGAGTCAGGCATTAACGCTATTAATTCCCTTGCCACCTTGTCTACGGCATCCTGCTCATCGTGGTTTACTCTGAATGCTTCATTTTTTATTTTATTAAAAATGCTCGATTTATAATTCAACACGCACTCTCCCCCCTATTTAAAGGCTAGAAAATTATTTGTGGGACCTTTTTTAAAATAGTCTTTTTAGGCCATAATCGTTTTTCATTTATTGGTGGTACGATCAGATTTCTTTTCAAATAAACAGTTTTCTATTAGTATACGGATAATTTTCTATATCTATACATATCTTTGCTACTTTAATTTTTTAAGTGCGAATCGGAAACCTTATGGTATAAGGAAGTTAGATGGAGAAAGGGAGACTTTATTCTTCAAAGATAAAGGGATAGTTGTTAAAATGAACATGTCTTATGAGATAGAATGAAACTCAATAAATATGTAGGGTGAGAAGATGGATTATATTGGAAAAATGATACAACGTATTTTAGGAAAGTTGTCTAATGAGGACGTCTGGCTACGCATTGGTGAAGGTTCCTTAAAGATTTTGGGCATTATTATTGTATCTATGCTTGTTGTTCGGTTAGGGAAATTGGCGATTCAAAATATCTTTGCTGCAAGGAGACATTCTCCCTTAAGAATCTCTGAACGCCGGGAGGCAACACTTTTAAAGCTATTGCAAAATATTCTGACGTACGTCATTTACTTTGTTGCTATATTAATGATTCTTTCAACCCTTACCATCGATGTAGGCGCATTGCTTGCAGGGGCTGGAATTGTCGGGCTTGCGGTTGGATTTGGTGCACAGAGCCTTGTAAAGGATATTATTACAGGATTTTTTATCATATTTGAAGATCAGTTTTCTGTCGGTGATCATGTTAGAATCGGTCAATTTGAAGGTACGGTGGAGGAAATTGGTCTAAGAACAACGAAAATTAAGCAATGGACGGGAGAGCTTCATATTTTACCGAACGGAAGTATTATTGAGGTTACAAATTTTTCTTTGCATAATAGTGTAGCCGTTGTTGACATTAGCGTTTCATATGATGAAGATATAAAAAGAGTGGAACAGATTATTGAAGATTTTCTTGTAACGGCGAAAGACAAATATGAGGATATTGTCGATGAGCCGAAGTTATTAGGGGTCCAAAGCATGGGTGCATCGGAAGTGATGCTGCGGGTTACTGCTGAAACCGCTCCTATGAAGCACTTTCCGATAGCCAGGGAATTGAGGAAGGAAATTAAGCTTTGTCTGGATAAACACGGAATTGAAATCCCATATCCAAGGCTTGTTATGTATTCTAGGCAGGAGCATGAGTCTGCATATAAAAAGGGAGTATAGCGGAATAGGAGGAATTTTAATTGGAAACAAAAGAATTTGGTTTAAATGATGTTGTGGAAATGAAAAAGGCCCATCCTTGTGGAACGAACCGCTGGAAAATTATTCGATTAGGGATGGATATACGGATAAAATGTGAAGGCTGCTCACACAGTGTCATGATTCCAAGAAAAGAGTTTGCCCGCAAAATGAAGAAAATACTCGTAAAGCACGAAGAGGTGTCTGAATAATCATTTGCGCTTTTCTAAATAAATCACTATAATTGTTTGAGGTTTGTATTCGTTTAAAATGAAATGAATTTTTCTTGAAAATAGAGGATGTATGATTGAGCTACTATACTTGAGGAGTGACGAGGATGGCTTTAACAGCTGGAATAGTAGGATTGCCCAATGTTGGTAAGTCTACTTTATTTAATGCAATAACACAGGCAGGTGCTGAGTCTGCGAACTATCCATTTTGTACAATCGATCCAAATGTTGGGGTAGTAGAGGTACCGGATGTCCGTCTAAATAAATTAACGGAGCTGGTTCAGCCGAAAAAAACAGTACCGACAACATTTGAATTTACAGATATTGCGGGAATTGTAAAAGGTGCAAGTAAAGGCGAAGGTTTAGGAAACAAATTCCTTTCCCATATTCGTGAGGTGGACGCCATTTGTCAGGTTGTCCGTTGCTTTGAAGATGAAAATATTACACATGTTTCTGGCAAAGTAAACCCGATTGATGATATTGAAGTAATCAATCTTGAGTTGATTTTGGCAGATCTTGAGTCAGTTGAAAAGCGGATTGGTCGTGTTGAAAAGCTGGCTAAGCAAAAGGATAAGGATGCGGTTATTGAGTTTGAAGCCCTACAAAAGTTGAAGGAAGCTTTTGAAGCAGACAAGCCGGCGAGAACGGTTGAATTTACAGATGAAGAGCAGAAATTTGTAAAGGCACTTCACCTTCTTACAATTAAGCCTGTTCTTTATGTTGCCAATGTAGGAGAAGATGATGTGGCGGATCCATCAGAGAATCCTTATGTACAAATGGTTAAAGAATATGCTGCAAAAGAAGATGCTGAGGTCATTGTCATCTGCGCCAAAATTGAGGAAGAAATTTCAGAGCTTGAAGGGGAAGAAAAGGAAATGTTCCTTTCAGAGCTTGGAATTGCGGAATCTGGTCTGGATCAGTTGATTAGAGCTGCATACAGCCTATTAGGATTAGCGACATATTTTACAGCTGGTGTACAGGAAGTACGTGCGTGGACATTCCGTACTGGTATGAAGGCACCGCAATGTGCAGGAGTTATTCACTCAGACTTTGAAAAAGGCTTTATCCGTGCCGAAACGGTTTCATACGAGGATCTGTTAGCTGCGGGAAATATGGTAGCAGCAAAAGAAGCCGGTAAAGTTCGCCTTGAAGGTAAGGATTATGTAGTGAAAGACGGAGACGTCATGCACTTCCGTTTTAACGTTTAATATTTATAGAGGTGTCAGGCACCACATATGGACAGTTTCAACAATTTGTCCTTTTGTGGTGCCTGACACCTTTTTTTTAACTTCATTCAGCAGAAGACCTCCACTTCTAAAGTTTAGGGGTGGATGCAAATAAGTTCTCTGATTCATAAGAGTTGAAATCCCAGCTGAATGAAGTTAAGCCTCCGGCGGATGCCTCTGATTTTTTAATGGAAATTTATCGAGCGAGCTCGATAAAAATCCGGGCGCAAATTCGACGAGCGAATTTGATTTTTTGATTCGACATTGCTTTTCATTTATCGATATGCTATAATCTTTTTCTGTGAGTAATTAATAATTGCTCCTTGCCCAATGATGGGCCGCTTAGACCAAAAGGAGGTGAACGTGATGAGAAAGTACGAAGTTATGTACATCATCCGCCCAAATATTGAAGATGAGGCCAAAAAAGCTCTTGTTGAGCGTTTTAACGGTATCCTAACAGATAATGGCGCGGAAATTGCAGAAGCTAAGGATTGGGGTAAACGTCGTCTTGCATATGAGATCAATGATTTCCGTGACGGTTATTACCAACTAATCAATGTTAATGCTGAGCCAGCTGCTGTTGAAGAATTCAGCCGTTTAGCTAAAATCAGCGAAGACATCATTCGTCATATTGTTGTTAAAAACGAAAAGTAAGCTTAACATAAATTATTTTCAAACCATTTGTTTCAGCAGGAAACAAATAGCTGTTGGAAGGAGTTGATTCTGATGTTAAATCGTGTTGTTCTTGTTGGTCGTTTAACGAAGGATCCTGAATTGCGTTACACGCCAAGCGGTGTAGGTGTTGCTACCTTTACATTGGCTGTGAATCGTACATTTTCAAATCAACAAGGTGAACGGGAAGCAGACTTTATTAATTGCGTGGTGTGGCGTAAACAGGCAGAAAACGTGGCAAACTTTTTGAAAAAGGGAAGTCTTGCTGGTGTAGATGGCCGTGTCCAGACACGGAATTATGAAGGACAAGATGGCAAACGTGTTTACGTTACGGAAATTGTTGCTGAAAGTGTACAATTCCTTGAACCAAAAGGTGGTTCTGGCGGCGGCGGTAACAGAGGCGATTTTGGTAATGCAGGCTTCGGCGGCGGTCCGCAGGATTACGGATATGGAAACAACAATCAGAATCAGCAACGCCAACAACCAAACAAATCAAATAACCAGGGCTATACTCGCTTAGATGAGGATCCATTTGCTCAGGATGGTCAAATTGATATTTCTGATGATGATCTTCCATTCTAAGAGTATAACTACCTGAACGTGATAAAATACCTATAAAGGAGTGACTGAACTATGGCAATGGGTGGACGCAGAGGCGGACGTGCAAAACGTCGTAAAGTTTGCTATTTCACAGCAAATGGTATCACTCACATCGACTATAAAGATGTAGATTTACTTAAAAAATTCATCTCTGAACGCGGTAAAATTTTACCTCGTCGTGTGACTGGTACAAGCGCTAAATACCAACGTAAATTAACAACTGCTATCAAACGTTCTCGTACAATGGCATTGTTACCATACGTATCTGGCGAATAATAATTAAAGCGGAGGCAGCCTTGCTGCCGCTCCCTTTTTAAAGGACATCTGAATGGATGTCCTTTTTATTTTGTTCACAAGATGCTACTGGTTGATTTGTTCGTGAGTAGGATGGTTGAACATCAAGAGGATAGTCGATAAAATGGAGTAATAAAAGATGATGAATATAATCCTCAGTAAGGGGTGTAAAATTGAAAAATGTACATAAGCTGACAGAGGGGGCTATTTTATTAGCAGCATATACTATCATGCTGTTAATCACAATCTACGTGCCGATACTTGGTGCTGTTGTTAACCTATTCCTGTCCCTTCCGTTTATTATGTTTGCTGCAAAACATAACCGACAGTCTTCCATTGTCTTTATGGTTGCTGCCACACTGTTATCATTAATCGTTGGTACCTTTTTTGCTATTCCATTAACGCTGGCCTATGGGTTAACAGGAATTGTGATGGGTGATTTTGTCCGGAATCAAAAAGGCAGAGCTGCTGTATTCCTCGCAGGTTCGATTACCTTTCTTCTAAACTTAGTCATCCAATACGCGGTAGCGGTTGCCTTTTTTAAAATGGATTTTATCCAACAAAGCATTGATTTAGTTAGAGAATCTGTCGATCAATCCATGGGCATGCTGGAAATGCTGGGTCAGGAACCAAATACAGTACTACTTGAACAGTTGAATGCAGGGATTGACCTGCTTCAGTCGCTTATTCCAAGTATATTTGTGGTGATTTCCTTAGCAACGGTATTTCTAATCCAATTAGTTAGCTTCCCTATCGTGAAAAGGTTTGGAGTGAAAATTGGAGAATGGAGTTCCTTTAGAGACCTGACACTGCCAAAGAGTCTCCTTTATTATTTTATATTTGCTCTCTTGGCGTCCTTTTTTATTCAAACTGAAAATGGGGGCTACTTCCACTTAGCTTTAACAAATATCCTATTTGTACTACAATTATTAATGGTTGTACAGGGACTTTCTTTTATATGGTATTTCAATCACTCCAGAGGATGGTCAAAGGCTCTGCCCATCATTATAACCGTCATGGTATTCGTTATGCCGTTTCTTCTTTATATTGTTTGGATTTTAGGTATAATTGACTTAGGATTTGATTTAAGGAAAAGGTTATTAAAATAACTAAACACTACTGTTCAGGAGCTGAAATCATGCCTTTAAACTTAAAAAAGCGATCCATTCGTAATCTTTTATATGGATTGATGGGTATAACAGTGGTGCTTCTAGGGATAACAGCTTACTATAATTGGCTGATTAGTGCTGCCGGATTTGTCCTGTCTGCTCCCCTCTTTTTTTTCATCATACTTTTCGATATACGTGAGCAAAAAGAGATAGAAAAGTATATTTCAACCCTTTCGTATCGTGTGAAAAAGGTCGGAGAAGAAGCACTAATGGAAATGCCGATTGGGATTATGCTGATTAATGATGAGTACTACATTGAGTGGACAAATCCATTTATTTCATCCTGTTTTTCTGAGGATACATTAATCGGAAGATCATTATATGATGTAGCCGAATCGATTGTCCCCTTAATTAAGCAGGAAGTAGAGACCGAGATTATTACTCTTCATGACCGAAAATTCCGTGTCATACATAAGCGTGATGAGAAGCTCCTCTACTTTTTAGATGTTACAGAGCAGGCTGAAATAGAAAAGCTTTACGAGGATGAACGAACCGTAATCGCTGTTGTATTCCTTGATAACTATGATGATGTGACACAGGGAATGGACGATCCTACCAGGAGTAGTCTCAATAATTTAGTTACCTCTATTTTAAATCATTGGGCCCAGGAAAACGGACTGTTTATTAAAAGAGTGTCATCTGACCGTTATATAGCCGTATTCAATGAATCCATTCTACAGGATCTTGAAAAAGGAAAGTTCACAATATTGGATGATGTCCGGGACGCCACAACGAAGCAAAATGTCGGTCTAACATTGAGCATTGGGGTGGGAACGGGAGTCTCCTCCCTGCCTGAGCTTGGGGCTCTTGCACAATCTAGTCTTGACCTTGCACTTGGAAGAGGCGGAGATCAGGTAGCCATTAAACAATCGAATGGGAAGGTTAAATTTTTCGGCGGTAAATCAAATCCGGTTGAAAAAAGGACTAGAGTTCGAGCTCGCGTTATTTCCCATGCATTGAGAGAATTGGTTGTTGAAAGTGAAAAGGTCATTATTATGGGTCATAAATACCCTGATATGGATGCTATCGGTGCTGCCATTGGTATTTTAAAGGTGGCTCAGATGAATCAGCGTGAGGGCTATGTTGTCGTTAACTTTAATGAGATTGATACTGGTGTTAGAAGGCTGATGGAGGAAATTCAAAAGCATGAAGTATTATTTTCCCGCTTTATCACTTCAGAGCAGGCATTGGAAATTGCTACAGAAGATACATTGCTTGTCATTGTCGATACACATAAGCCATCAATGGTCATTGAAGAAAAGCTGTTAGCTAAAATTGATCATACGGTGGTCATTGACCATCACCGCCGTGGTGAAGAGTTTATCAGTCATCCACTCCTTGTATATATGGAACCGTATGCATCCTCGACATCTGAATTAGTGACGGAATTACTTGAATATCAGCCGAAGAACAGTAAAATTGAAATGCTGGAGGCTACTGCTTTATTGGCAGGAATTATTGTCGATACGAAAAGCTTTACATTAAGAACCGGATCAAGAACCTTTGATGCTGCATCCTATTTGCGGGCACATGGGGCGGACACTGTGTTAGTTCAGCGATTCTTAAAGGAAGATATCGATACGTATGTAAGAAGAGCGAAGCTGATTGAGGCTGTTACTTATTATCATGATGGGATTGCCATTGCCACAGGCAATGAAGATGAACTATATAATCAGGTGTTACTTGCTCAAACCGCAGATACTTTGTTATCAATGGATGGAGTGAAAGCATCCTTTGTACTTTCCAGACGGTCAGAAAGTATGATTGGCATTAGTGCCCGTTCTTTAGGGGAAATCAATGTCCAAATCATTATGGAAGCTCTGGATGGAGGAGGACACTTAACGAATGCCGCAACCCAGCTAACTGGTGTCACAGTTGAAGAGGCAGAACAGCGTCTTAAGATGGCAATTGATGAATATTTCGAAGGGAGAACGAAAGAATGAAAGTAATTTTTCTAAAAGACGTAAAAGGTAAAGGTAAAAAAGGTGAAGTAAAAAATGTTGCTGACGGATACGCACAAAACTTTCTATTAAAACAGGGTTTAGCAGTTGAAGCAAACCCAACAAATGTCAGTAGCTTAAATGCACAAAAGAAAAAGGAAGAAAAGCTAGCAGCAGAAGAGCTTGAAGAAGCAAAAAAGTTAAAAACGAAGGTTGATGAAATTACCGTGGAGCTGTCTGCAAAATCTGGAGAAGGCGGCCGTTTATTCGGGTCAATTACAAGCAAGCAGATTGCAGAAGAATTACAAAAGAAGCATGGTATTAAAATTGATAAACGTAAAATTGAATTAGAGGATGCTATTCGTTCACTAGGATATACGAAAGTACCTGTCAAGCTTCATACGGAAGTAACGGCTACTTTAAATGTTCACGTGAAGGAAGCATAATCACAGACAAACGGATCTTTTGGTATTATACTTATTTTGGAAGTTCCATTCTCCAAAAAACATGTTACAATATAAAAGTATTAGGAATGTGATCAGCCTTCTGGTCACATTTCTTTAACGAATGAAGGTTACTAAAAGTCCTTTACAGGCTCCCTTTAGCCACGATGGAAGTAGATCACGATTGGAACTATCACTTGTGATGTGCATGAATGGTTGAATTGAAGGGTGCTTTTTTATATGCTGATAAATAATTATTAAAATTGATAGTTTACAATAATAGATGATTGATATAGATTGAGCCTTTTATTGATATATAACTAGATAAGTGCTCATGCAATTGCGTCTTATGCTATGCCTGAGGCTAGCGAGGCGCTTGCGCATTCCAGATAGGGGGTTAATGAATGAGTGAATTAATGGCGGATCGTCTTCCACCTCAAAATATGGAGGCTGAGCAGGCAGTATTAGGGGCTATTTTTCTTGAGCCGTCATCACTTACGTTGGCATCCGAGATTTTGATTCCTGAGGATTTTTACCGCGGCGCCCATCAGCGTATTTTCGATGCTATGCTGTCTTTGAATGACAAAGGGGAAGCAGTCGATTTAATTACAGTTTCGGGAGAGCTTGCTGCAAAGAAACTATTAGAGGACGTTGGCGGATTTAGTTATTTAAGTGAACTAGCCGGTTCTGTACCGACGGCAGCGAATATTGAATACTATGCGAAAATTGTTGAAGAAAAGTCCATTTTGCGCAGATTGATTCGAACAGCAACAAATATTGCACAGGAAGGCTATACGCGTGAGGATGAAGTTGATGCATTGTTAAGTGAAGCGGAGAAAGATATTTTAGCCGTTTCACAAAGAAAAAATTCAGGTGCATTTCACGATATTAAGGATGTCCTAGTTCGTACCTACGACAATATTGAACAGATGCATAATAGTGCCGGCGAAATTACCGGTATCGCTACTGGGTTCACAGAGCTTGATAAAATGACAGCAGGCTTTCAGCGAAATGACTTAATTATTGTAGGAGCTCGTCCTTCTGTTGGTAAGACAGCCTTCGCGTTAAATATTTCTCAGAGCGTTGCAACAAAAACAGGTGAAAATGTTGCGATCTTCAGTTTGGAGATGGGGGCGGAACAGCTTGTTATGCGTTTGCTTTGTGCTGAGGGGAATATAGACGCCCAGAGATTAAGAACGGGAGCATTGACTGATGAAGACTGGGGTAAGCTAACGATGGCGATGGGAAGCCTATCAAATGCAGGGATTTTCATCGATGATACACCTGGGGTTAGAGTGCAGGACATCCGAGCGAAATGCCGCCGTTTAAAACAGGAGCATGGACTTGGAATGATTCTGATTGACTACCTGCAGTTAATTTTAGGAAGTGGACGTTCCGGCGAAAACCGTCAGCAAGAGGTATCAGAAATTTCCCGTTCCTTAAAAGGACTTGCACGTGAGCTGCAAGTGCCTGTTATCGCGCTTTCACAGCTTTCCCGTGGTGTGGAGCAGCGCCAGGACAAGCGTCCAATGATGTCAGATATCCGTGAATCAGGAAGTATTGAGCAGGATGCTGATATTGTTGCCTTTTTATATCGTGATGATTATTATGATAAAGAATCAGAGAATAAGAATATCATTGAAATCATTATTGCAAAGCAGCGTAACGGCCCAACTGGAACAGTCTCTCTTGCCTTTGTCAAAGAGTATAACAAATTCGTTAATCTTGAACGGCGGTTTGATGACTCAGCTGTTCCACCTGGTGCATAGCAATAAATTATTATACAAAAGGCCTGCAGGGTTCCAATACCAGCAGGTCTTCTTTCTGTTTTTTCTATTAATCTAGTAGGATAAAAACGGGGATAGTTATATTTATACGAACATATTATTATATTTAATTTAAAATGTTCGGGTTTTATTGATTTTAGGAGCAATCATTGGTAAACTATAAGTTGTTTGATGATTATAACTTTATTTGTCTTGTGCCCTCGGGGAGGTTAACAGTTTTTAGCGTAACCTGTGCGTCGAGGCAAGACCCCAAATCTAGTTGAAAACGTATACTTATTTTATTTTTAAAAAATAATGACAGTAACCTTTGGAGGTGCTTTTTTACATGACATCAGTAGTAGTTGTTGGTACACAATGGGGAGACGAAGGAAAAGGGAAAATTACTGACTTTTTATCTGAAAACGCAGAGGTAATTGCCCGTTATCAAGGTGGAAATAATGCTGGGCATACCATCAAATTCAATGGTGAGACGTACAAGCTTCATTTAATCCCATCAGGA
>Ga0180215_1000947_pt1 | contig 33517 bp, 30 predicted proteins | sample eDN3rd37CBELigBY_FD_128871 | JGI IMG/M metagenome (GOLD analysis project Ga0180215, IMG submission 128871) | Enriched backyard soil microbial communities from Emeryville, California, USA - eDNA 3rd pass 37_C BE-Lig BY (version 2) (version 2) | ecosystem: Environmental > Terrestrial > Soil >...
CGTCAAGATTAATCTGCACATAATCAGGTGTCGTCACCCGCAGCTCTCTAGTCCGTAAATGCCTTACATGCGGATCGCTCAGATGCTCCCCGCGCAGCGCCAGCGTGACGAGCTTAATAAACTCCGGCAAATTGCACTTGCTAATAAGAAGCACATCCAGCAGGCCGTCGTCCAGCTTTGAATCCGGAGCCAAGCGTTCGAAGCCGCCAACCGAGTTGCTGTTACAGATAAGGAACATCATATACTCATCATGGAATTTGCCAACGTCGGCAGCTTCGATGATCAGCTCAGTCGGACGCAGCCGAGTCATTTTCTCCAAGCCCTTCATATAATAGGCCAGCTGCCCGATCATCGTCTTCAGCTTGCTCGGAACGTCGTATGACAGCTCCGTAAGCGAGCCGCCGCCGGCGATATTAATAAAAAACTTATTATTCGCCGTGCCTACGTCAATTTCACGCGTATATTGTTGAATGATGAGCTCGCAAGCATATTCCCAATGCTTCGGAATGCCCATCGCCCTCGCAAAATCATTCGTCGTACCGACCGGCAATATGCCGAGCGGAGGACGATTGTCTTTGCCCGCCATGCCGTTGATGACCTCGCAAAGCGTGCCGTCGCCGCCGGCGGCAATAATCATATCATATCCATGATCCACCGCTTCCGAAGCGGCAAGCGTGGCATCGCCTTCCCCGATTGTCGCATGGCAGCTCGTCTCGATGCCGCCTTGCTCCAGCTTCTGCAGTATATCCGGCAACCGCCGTCTCATCTCTTCTCTTCCCGATGTCGGATTATAGATAAGTCTTGCCCTTTTTTTAGACATTACGGTTCACCCCTTGTTACTTCCATCCCTATTATGCAGCCATTCTGCTGCTTGTCTTGATATCCATCGGGATATTGCCGAATGCGGCAGCATCGCACGTCCATTGTAACGATAGCTGTGGCCTTCGAGCCGCTTAGGAATAACATGCTTCGTAAAATATCCCGGACTTAAAAACAGCGGCACAACGATTACCGCTTCATCTGGCCTCTGCTTCCGCATTTGAGCGAGCTTTGCAGCCGCCTGATCGGGAAGCAGCAGCGCGCATTCCGCTCGCGCGAAACCGCCTAGCGCCTTCATACGCTGCGCCAGTGAAGTAAGCCCGTATATATAACGGTCATAAAACACAGGTGCCTCGCTTCCATGCGCAACCAAGAGCAGCGCCTCCTCATGAGGAGCCGCCGACAATTCCATAATATTCGAAAGCAATAGTTCTGCTATATCATCATCGTCGTCTATTGGACGGCCAAAATCGATCCGGGATTGGACTCGAAACGCGTCCAGCTCGCCTTCCAAATGAGCGACCGGCTTAAGTCCGAAAGCCTGGCCGATCTCATCGACATGCGTGCTTCCGGAGGATACAAATAACGGAATAACGAGCACGTCCGTTACGCCAAGCCTCTCCAGCTCATCGATCCCGTCTTGAATAAGCCTTCCCTCAACAATTTCCAGGAAGGAAGAAACGACAGGCATTCCAGCCGGCTCCAGCTCCGCTGCAGCCGTACGTACCGCATGATCTACCTGCCTGATCCATTCCTGCTCTCTTGACCCATGGCTAATTACGAGTATGCCAGGCTTCATTGTCCCGTCCTCTTAACGCTCAATACGCTCTAAAGCCATTTTATACCCGTCATTGCCGTAATTCAAACAGCGTTTAACGCGCGATATAGTAGCAGTGCTCGCGCCTGTCTCCGCTTCGATCTGATTATATGTACTTCCTTGTCCAAGCATTCGCGCAACCTCAAGCCGCTGCGACAACGATTGAATCTCATTTACTGTACATAAATCATCAAAGAACACGTAGCATTCCTCGACGTTTTTCAATGTTAATATCGCTTCAAATAATTGATCAATCGCTTTATCATTCAGCTTTTTCAGCTGCATGCGTAATCACTCCCATATGATATAACTAATGCAGTCATTGTAACGTTTTTAACCCTATTTTTCAAGCTTTACCGTATTCACGCTGTAATGAGTGGAAGGACAATCGCATGGCTCGTCACATTTGCCGATGGCTGCCATTCGTCTATTCTTTTTCTCATAATCGGGTCATTCGTCCAATCCAAAGCGTAATCTGTGCCATAGACTATTTTAAGGGCAATGTGTGGTCGAATGCATCTTATTTTTGAAAAAGGGTTGTGATCCGAGTGAACTACCGCAATAACCCGCGTACTCGTAATGGCCCGTACATGAGGCATGGCGGGCATGGTCAGGTCCAAAGCAATTTTAGCTCATCGCCGAGCGAATCGCCGATCAGCTTTCATTTTGGGGGAAATACCCCAGTGCCGCCCGAGCAAATTCCCGCTGAGCAGGGAGCCTTCGTGCCTGACGGAAGCATGCTGCCGGCAGCTCCATCCAACGCGTTGACAGGCGAGCTCGTAGAAAACACGGATAGCAGCAATAAATCAAGCGGTTTTTCCTTGCCTAACTTGGGCGAGATCAAAGGCTTTGTCGACCGGCTGGGCGGCATTGACGGCATTCTTAACGGCGTTACAAAAGTGCAAAAGGTTGTGTCGAGCGTATCCCAGATGGCTCCGCTCATTAAAGTGCTTCTCGGCTCCTTCTCGACCAAAAAGAAGAAAGAGGAGGATGAGATCGACGAATGGAAGCCGCGCCCCCGCAAGCGCCGTAAATCGGGAAGCGGCAGCACCCAAAAACGCCGCAGGCCAACGAACAGAAAGCGGAAACGGTAGAGCGCTCTCTATCGTCTCATTTGCAGAGACACTCCGGCAAGCCCTTATGGCAGCGCCGGATCTGTTGCCAAATTTCGGCAAACTCTTGCGGCGGCGCCGGGCCTGTTGCAAATTTCGGCAAACTTCCTCCCCTAACGGCGTCAGACTTGTTTTATTTATGTGCTAGATGTATGATTATAATCAAATATACAGCTCGGAGTGAAGAACACCCCGCTTGCAGCGCTTATGCCTGTGAACGGGGTGTTTTGCCGTCTCAGAGCATTATTTCCAATGAAAGGCGGTAACAAAATGCACCCAAAGCTCGAGCAATTTATTGATTCGTTTGAGAAGGAAGCTATGCAGAACAGCTCCTATCGCAATAAACTGGGCAAGTATGAGCTGCTTTTTCTTGATCAAGTATGGGGGTCCGCTTTTCAATACAATTACGACGGGCTTCATGCGGAATACCCTTTTCTGGATTACAAAGGCGGCCATCGCTTTGCCGACTTTGTATATATCAAGAACGGTATGCGCCTCGTCGTCGAAATTGATGATCTGCAATCGCACGCCAAAAATATTACGCAAGGAGATTTCGGCGACCATTTGTCCCGTCAAAATGATCTCGTTTTATCCGGTTGGCTTATCCTTCGCTTCTCCGCTCTTCAAGTAGCCAAACATCAGCAGCAATGCATTTCGCAGCTCAAGCAGGCAATCGGACATTGGTGGTCGTTAGCCTATAGTGGCGATTGCGCCAACTCTTCTCAGCTCTAGGAGTTCCGAAAATCGGTTGTGATCCAAATGGCGAAGCGTCGCGACGGCATAATAAAACCGAGCGAGCTGGCCAGAGAATGCAACGTTTCCAACAGGTCCGCTATCAACTGGCTCATCCGATTCGTACATGAAGGCGTGCTTCACCCCCAGCCATCCAAGCGCCGCACAACTGTTTATCGCCTCGCTTCCTATCTGGCGTAGATTACCCCAAAAGTTATCCACAATGGATAACTTTTATTCGCTAACTAACTATATTGGACAACGATACATCTGATCAGGTTGCAGCAATTTTGCAAATGTGATGCAATTTCGGTGCTGCCTGCCCGCAGACTCCAATCTATCATCCCGAATGCGATTCCGGATTGCGATTCCGATTGCGATTCCGATTGCGATAGTAGCCAGCAAATCCACGAAACGCCATCCACATCTGTGGCTACAACGTGCATAACTCCCCTTTTCAATCACAATATCTAGACAACTTCGCATACAATCTATCCACATCCTGTGGTTATAACGTGTATAACTTTACTCTTCAGCCACAATAGCCAGCAAATCCACACACACGCCATCCACATCTGAGGCTGCAACGTGCATAACTTCTCTCAGCCTATCTAGCAGCAAGCAAAAAAATAGTGAACCAAAGTTCATTGCCCATGAATCTATGTTCATGACGATTGAACTTCACTTCACTATTGTGTAACATAAGCCCCGTTAAACCGTTATTAGTGAACTTCGGTTCACTATCTACTTCATCCCACTAACAGCGCACATACAGCAAGCACTAGCATCCCCAGTTCGTATCTGTAACGACTAAGTACCAGCGCCTGCGTACCCATGCACTGCACTCACTATAGGAACAATAACTCAATCAGCCAGTAAACGAGCATCGCCATCACGACTGTAATTGGAATCGTGATCACCCATGCGATCAGGATGCGTCCGGCTGTTCCCCAGCGTACCGCCGAGAATCGCTTCGCGCTGCCTACGCCAAGAATAGAGGATGTAATAACATGCGTCGTGCTGACTGGCAAATGAAGCATCGTCGCCGTTAATATAACCGCTGCGGAGCCCATATCCGCCGCAAAGCCGTTGATCGGCTCAATTTTGAAAATTTTCGTACCCATCGTCTTAATAATTTTCCAGCCGCCAACTGAAGTACCGAGCGCCATCGCGGTAGCAGCCGAAATTTTCACCCAAAGCGGTACATCCATATTGTCCTGAATGCCTGCTGCAACTAGCGCAAATACGATAATGCCCATCGCCTTCTGCGCATCATTTGTACCATGCGAGAACGATTGGAATGCCGCCGTAATAATTTGCGAGAAACGGAAGCCTTTATTAACCTGATGCGGGCTTGTCCGGCCAAATATCCGCTTCAACAGCCACATAATAATGAAGCCGGCTGCAAACGCGATAAGCGGCGAAATCAGCAGCGCCTTCAAAATATCGAGAAAACCCGATGCATTGATTTTTTCAAATCCGGCACTGGCAATAACGGCGCCTGCCAATGAACCGATCAAAGCATGAGAGGATGAAGACGGAATGCCGAACCACCATGTAATCAAGTTCCATGCAATAGCACTTATCAAAGCTGCAATAACGACTTGAACGCCGAATTCAAGGTCCGCAGGGTTGGCAACGCCGCCCCCGATCGTTTTTGCAACGCCTGTAAAGGATATCGCACCTAAAAAGTTCATTACAGCCGCCATCAAGATTGCTACTCTTGGCTTCAACGCGCGGGTCGATACCGAGGTCGCGATTGCGTTGGCTGTATCATGAAAGCCGTTTATAAAATCAAACGATAGCGCCAAAAAGACAACGATCCACAGAATATATAATTCCATTAGCTTGACTCCTACTCTCCGATTAGCTGTTACGCATTATAATCGATTCCAGTGTGTTGGCAACATCTTCGCAGTGGTCGGTAGTGAGTTCCAGCATTTCGTATACTTCCTTGCGCTTCATAAGCTCAATTGGATCTTTTACATTAACAAACAGTTCTTTGATGCAAATGCGCTGCAGATCGTCAGCCTCATTCTCAAGCTGATTGATCGAAATTGTGTATTCACGAATAGCGAGCAGCTTCTTCTGCGTCAGCAATACGATGGATTGTTTAATTTGATGTGTCGAGCGAACGATAATGTCGGCGAACTTCTCCACATAATCGTCTGCCTGCGTCAGATTGAACATTTCAAATCTGGATGCGCATGCTTCGATGCCATCAAGAACATCATCAAGCGAAGTAGTAAGCGCCATAATATCTTCACGCTCAATCGGAGTAATGAAGGTTTTGTTCAATTCCTTCAAAATCGTGTGCGTATACTGATCGCACTTGCTTTCGTACTCCTTCATTCTTTTCGCAAAAGCGGATACGTCGGATAAATCCTTCACGCCGTTTGCAAAGTACTCGGTAGCTTCCACGAGCGTATTGGCCATTTCTTCAAATGTTGTAAAGAATACGTCTTTTTTCTTAAACATCGTAAATCCCCTTCGCTTACTGAATGTATTGCATTTACAAAGAGCCTTGAATATCTTATCACAGTATAAATCCGATTTGTTAATTTAATATTAACGTTTGTGAAAAATTTAAATTTTTTTCATGATTTTTGTGAAAAAAGCTCGAATCGGTATTTTAAAGCACAGCGGGCTGCCGTAAAAGGACGCAAAAAACGCGATTCTTCAATAGAACCGCGTTCTTCTTAGCAGCTCCATTACGATGGCACTGCTGTTATTGTCTCCAGCGAATCAATTTTGTACCCATGTTACATGATCTTCAAATGAGGACGTATTCGGTACGATGTGAAATATCGTTTTTCCGGGAACGAACTGCAGCTCGGCTCCGTTGCTTACAATGCGAATCATGTTATCGGCGCTGCGCACCCATTCGGCTTCCACAACCTTGCCCTGTTGAAATAGAAGCGCAATGCCTCCGGGAGTCAGATCGACGGCAAGCCGCCCTTCACTATCGAGCGTTTTATGCTTAGCGCCAAGCACGACGAGATTCGATGCTTTTAGCTGCTCTTCATTATTCAAGTCGATATGCGGCTTGTCGTTAATGGAGCGTGAATATAGCCCAGTCGAAGCGTCATAGCTGTATGATACTTTATAGTCCTTCAAAGTAAATTTAACGCTGATATCGGTTGCGGCGGCAGCGCTTGAAGTCAAAGCCGATGCGCCTTTTTCAGAATATATGTAAGCAGGAATCGCGACATCTTTCTTATAGCCCTTTTTGTCCGCGCCTTCGCGCAGCTTCTCTAGATTGGAATATAAATTGTGAGGCGCTTTGCGCTCGGAGCTTCTCCAAAAGTAGCTGCCCGCGTTCGAAATTTCATCTAAATAAGGTTTGCCCTGAAATTGCAAAATAGCGTAGCCGTCGGTGCTTGCTCCCGCATGGGCGAGAATGCCGCCGTACGTTTCGCCGATTTCGATCAGATAAGGGCGAATGCTGCGAATTGGTCCAATCGTATCTGTAATCGCGTCGGTGCTTTGATAAATCGCAATCAATCGCGTAATGCCGCCTTCCGCCAATACCTCCCATATAACGTCTGCGTTCGTAAGTCCGGATTGCGGGCGGGCCGCCGCGAAATTGTTAATCATAACCGCTATAGGACGCTGTGTATATTCGGCTTCGCCTCTTAAGCCTGTCAACGGAGCGACAAATGGCGCAGGCGTCGGTTCCGGCGTAGCCGTTGCAGCAATGGTGGCCGGCGGCAATGAAACTGTCGCGGTGCCGATGCTTGGTCCGTTCTGTCCGCAGGCCGGCAATGCGAGGATTAGTGATAATAGAGCTGCGTACTTGAGCAATCGCTTCTTTTTGATCATAACCCCTCCATTTCAATACATACAAATAATGAGAATTTTCGCGCGTCTACTTTCCATTTAATCATATAAAAGCCAAGTTGTCTCGCAAAAAAAGAGAAGCCTGCTCGCAGGCTCCTCTCAATTTCCCTTTTTATATGCTCCAATGATGCCATTCCTGCTGTTTCCGGTCTAGCCCGTTCAGCCAATCTCCTGTCAGACGAATCGCTTCCTCCTGATGATTCCGGTTCGAGTACGTATGATTCGCTTGGAAAATAATTTCTTTGTCGCATAGCCCTTCGCTTCTCGTCCAAAATATCTTTTGATACAGGAAGCTGTAGTCGACGGGAATAAGCTCATCGCTAGTACCGTGAACGAGCAGAACCTCCCCGCCAAACCGCGGAGCAGCCTGAAACGGCTGATGCTGCAGCAGCGAATCGAAAAATACAGGCTGCAGCGTATAGCCGTAATTATCCGTGCTGCCCGTTTTTACCGCTTGATCATAATTTTCGCGGCCGACGATACGAACAATATCATTGAATGGATAGGCGACCGGCGACCACAGCACAAGCCTCTTGACCCGTCTATCTTTGACAGCCGTCATAATCGAGACAGCGCCGCCCAGGCTGTGCCCAAGCAGTACGATTCGCCTCGGATCTACGCAATCCATCCCTGCAACATAATCGATTGCCGTCCTTGTTTGATCAACCATGGAGTCGAAGCCTAACGCGCCATAATCGCCGCTGCTCTCACCGCAGCCCCCATAATCGAAGCGAAGCACATAGGAGCCCTCTGCCGCGAGCGCTCTTGCCGCCTTGACGAATAAACGATCGACGCCGACCCGGCTGCCAATAAAACCGTGGCATATAACGATAGCCTGCTTCTTCTCATTGTCGTTGTAATCGTTGTTCAAAGGGTAATGCAGCGTCGCAGTCAGCTCAAGCTCGCCGTGCCGCAGCGTTAGTTGCTTCTCCATCATTCATTCCTCCCAAGCTCGCCTTACTATATACAATAATTCCTACCTGTATAGTATGATTTATGAACTCATCATAGCATCTCCAGTCCGTAAATGTCAACAGCAGCTTTTACATTTGAACGTCATGCGGATCGTCCGTTTTGGGACATACTACAGACGGAGGTGTCGATTATGCCGCTATGGATCGAATGGTTGAAGGATCACTGGCTATCCTTTTTGCTAATTGTCGGAATCATTGTAGCGATCGGATATGTCATACTGGAGCGCGAAGAGCTCTTCAACAAAGGATAAATCAAAAAAATCCCCGCCGGCGCCAGAGCTCAAGACTGCTCTGGGACGATCGGCAGGGAAATCATGACTACGGTACCCGCTCCGGGCTCGCTGTCAATGATCAGCTTCCCGTTATGAAGCTCGACTATTTCCTTGCATATCGCAAGGCCAAGCCCGGAGCCTCCTTGAACCGTATTTGCTTTATAAAATTTTTCAGTTACCTGCGGCAAATCCTCGCTCGATATGCCGCAGCCTGTGTCGGCTACTGTAATGAGCGCGTAATCAGACTGTATTGACGTCGTAATGCGAATCGTACCGCCAGCAGACGTAAACTTAAAAGCGTTATCGATAATATTGATAAGCACCTGCTTTAGCCGATTCGGATCGCCTTGCACGATAATCGGGCTTTTGCCGAGCGAAGCAAGCAGCTTTACCTTCGTCTCTTCCTGTCTAACGGCAAGCTGCCTCACCGTCTCCTTCACAGGGCCGTTCAAGTCAAGCAGCTCCGTATGCAGGCCCATCGTTTTGGCCGACAGCTTGGAGAAATCGAGCAAATCCTCAACGAGCCCCGATAGCCGGTCTGTTTCGCGGCTAATAATGGAAAGGCCCTGCTGAACCTCGTCATCCTCCTGAGGTTCGCCTTCCTTAAGCGTCTCGCTCCAGCCTTTGATGGATGTTAAAGGCGTGCGAAGCTCGTGGGAAATCGACGATATAAAATCATCCTTCAGCTTTTCCCGCTTGTTCAGCTCCGTCACCATCGCATTGAACGTATTGGCCAGTTGGCCAATTTCATCGTTGCTTTTCGGCACGGCGCAATGCCGCCAATCACCGTCCGCCATATGCCGCGCCGCCCGCGTCAGCTCGCGGATTGGGCGAACAATTCGGCGGGCCAAAAACATGCTCAGCCCCAAAAACAGCAATACGACAAAGATTCCTACGATGACGGCTGTCCGAATGAGCAAAAACACCATATGATCGATTTCGCCGATCGCAGCTGTATACCTTAGCAAGGCTATGACCCTTGCCTCGTTCCATACCGGAACGGTTACGGAAATGACCCGTTCCCCGTAATAGGGATCGATGCCTCGCCAGCTTCCCGTTGAGCCGGCTATCGCCGTCCTGACGTCGGCAGTCGTATAACGAATGTCCGACGCAAAGCCGTCAGAGTCTATTCTAACGCTGCCGCCGCTGTCCAGCAGCTGCAGCCGTATCCCTTCGCCGCTCATATGCTGAAGCATATAATCGGCTTGATCCTTCACGCTAAGCGATGCTAATGACCGGCTATGCTGCGCTAGAGCCATTTCTGCGCGCTGTGTCACTGAGCTCTGCGCACTGCCGTAATAATAGTTCCACATCAGCGCAACAAAGCCTGCCCCCAACAGGCTAACGACCAAAACGATCAACAGCAAATACGTGAAAACCATGCGAGACTGCAGGCTTTTCATTGCTCCGCGCCTCGCTTCCAGCGGTAGCCGAAGCCCCACACCGTTTCAATGTAAGATGGCTCCGACGGATTGCATTCTATTTTTTGCCGGATCCGTCTTATGTTCACATCCACTACTTTTAAATCGCCTACATAATATCTGCCCCATACCTCCGACAATATATCGTCCCGGCTTACGCTCGTTCCTTCACGCTCCATCAGCAGACGTACAAGCGACCATTCCGTTGGCGTTAAAATAATTTCATTGTCATGCTTCCACAGCTTATGTTCCAGAAAAGATAGGCGGAACGGTCCCGACAGCAGTTCTTTCTGCACAAAAGCTGTTTCAACAGGCATAGCGGCTTGTGCTACAGTTCCTTCTTGATCAAGATTAGGATCTTCTGGAACAGCCTCTTCTGCAGGATCGGCAGCATTCGACGGGACCGCATGCATTCTGCGGTACAACGATTTAATTCGGGCAATCAGTTCTCCAGGACTGAACGGCTTTTGAATATAATCATCCGCTCCGAGCTCCAGTCCATGAATTTTATCCTCTTCCTGCGATTTAGCCGTCAGCATAATAATGCCTAGACGCGGGTATTTCTCGCGAAGCTGCTCGCATACCTCAAAGCCGCTTATCGTTGGAAGCATGACATCCAGCAGCGCAATATCGAAGGGGCCGTCATTTTCTACGCTTGCCAGCGCTGCTTCGCCCGTTTCGGCTTCCACAACATCGATGTGATTCCTTTTCAAGTTGATTCTAATAAATCCGCGAATAGCCTCTTCATCCTCAAGCAGCAGAATACGCATAGCCGATCCCTCCTTCCATGCCTGCAACACCGCAAGTCTGCAAATCTGCGAAATTACAAAATTTCAAATGATGATACATAATCTTTGAAGTGCTCCTTTGCCTGCAGCATCTCCTTATACTGTGCCAGCTCATCCGCTGACAACCCTGCCGGTTCCTCATGCTGGAATGATACGGCATATATATTGCCGCCTTCCTTCAGGACAACCTCGTATGAAATGCCCCGCTCCCGCCAGTCCGCTTCGACCTTATCCCAATCGGGCTGAGACACTGCATACAATGTCGCAAGCGGAACTGCTGTCCTTAGACTCTCGCTCCAATATTCAAAAACGACCAGCCCACGCTCCACGTCATCCGCATAATGGAGTGCATATTTGCCAAACCATTGCTCCGGTATGCTGACACGTATGCCATGAACGTAATCGCTGTACTCCTCGGCAATAACCGTATAAGTTTCTCGCCCGTCCCACTGCAGCCATTGATTGGCATAGACCGTATCCGAATAAGGCAGCTCTTCGGAGCCGGGCGGTTCTATAATATGATGCAGCTCCAGAATACCGTCGCCGTTCACATCCTCGCTTCTGGTGCTGGAAATCGTCAACCCTTCCTCGCCGTACTTTCGATTCGGATAGACGAGCTGCAGCCTGCGGTTCTCCCATTTGTACATGCTGGTATACATACTATGGGCTCCTGCCTGCGCCTCTAAAATAATCCCGTAATGGCGCGGCGATATGCGGCCAAGCACGAGCCGGACATAACCGTTGACGCCTTCGTCGAGCGATATTTCCGCAGTCTTGCGCATCGAGCCGTTCACCCATTCATAAAGTCCAAGCAAGTATTCCTTCTCCGCCAGCTCCATATTGGCGCCAGTCTCCGTTATGACGGCTAGCGTCTTTCGGCCTTCGCCGCTAATGTCGCCGATATCGGCATAAGAGTAGAGCAGCGTTTCTACAGGCTGCAGGACAACCTGTCCGTTCTCATTTCGCACCCCTTTATTTTGAAAGGAATACACCTCCAGTTGGTTCGGGCTGTCGAAAGCGCCAACCCAGCCGACAATCAGCTCCATGTAGCCGTCGCCGTTCAAATCTTCCGTATGCAGCCATTCGATCTGCTTAGCAAGCGGCTGCTCGATCAGCACCCAAGCCTTCCAAACGCTATTCTGCTCTTTGAACACGAGCATCTGAGGCGTGCTGTATTCATTATAGAAAGAGACAATCGCTTCAGCTATCCCGTCCCCGTCGACATCGACAAGACGTATCGCTTCCTCCTTGCTCTCGCGGAGCGGCAGCGTCAGCTTGCTGTATTTCGATAACGTATTATCGATAGCGTTAACGAGCTTCGTCTTGTCCGCAGCGATAGACGGCTTCTGCAGCAGATCAGCCGGCGCAGCCGTATAGCGGCAGCCCGCAGTGAACAGAACGATGAAGAGGGCAGCGCTGATTGCAGCCCCTGCCCTCGCTATTGCGTATAACTTGGATGATTCTTTTATGCGGTTCGAGCTTCCTTTCAATTGTGCCGCCTCCTTCTATCGAAGCGCTCACCCCGGTCAAGGCATTTCATTAATTGTAACTGGCGTATAGCCCATTTTTTTCAAATCGTCGATAATGGACGGCAATGCTTCTACCGTATTGGCAATATGCTTGCCGCCAAAGGAGTGCATCAAGACGATAGCGCCCGGCTTGGCTTCCTTTTTAATCATTGCGCGCATATCGGCTGCCGATGTGCCCGCCCAGTCGCGCGTATCGATATTCCAACCGATCAAATGCCGATCCGTTGCTTTAACGTAATCTTTCAGCGTATCGGATACAGCTCCATACGGCGCCCTGAACAGCTCCGGCTTAAAGCCGACCGCTTTCTCAATATGGCCGTCCGCATCATTAATCTCTTTCTCAATCTGAGCCTTGCTGCGCTTGGATAGATCGGCATGATTTTGCGTATGATTGCCTATTTCATGACCCTCGTCGACAATACGCTGCAAAATCTCGGGATATTTCGCAACCTGCTGTCCAACGACGAAAAACGTCGCTTTTACATCTTTATCCTTCAATATGTCCAAAATAGCAGTCGTATATTTCAAATCCGGTCCATCGTCAAACGTAAGCGCGACATATTTTTTATCTTGTTCCACCGGCGCCGTAGCCCCCTGTTCCTTATTGGAATCGTTATTGCCTCCGGCAGTCCCTTGTCCCTGATGTTGTCCTTGTCCTTGATGTTGTCCTTGGCCTTGGTTGCCGTCTGATCCTCCGCTGCCTTTAGCGGAATCGGTTTTGTTGTTTGCATTCAGATCGGTCTGATGAGCAAATTGTACCGCAAAAGGATCCTTCAAGCCAATCTGGTTGCTAAGCGTCATGTTCGCATGTTCAGCGTCTATATGAACAGCCTGCTTTCCTTCTAATAGTAACGGTAGATTGACAGCCTTACTAACAAAAAAACCTACGATAACGAGCACAATCGCTGCAACCAGCAACGCGACTGCCGCTCTGCGCCTGCGATACTTTTTCTTGCTTCTGTTTCCATACATATGACGCTCTAATGCTACTGCCATTTTATCCACCTACTATTCTATATCGATACATTCATTATAGTAGATTTATAGAATAATATAGTTACAAATCAGTAACATCGTTCGCCAGTTGATGACATTATTTTTTTCTCTCATTTTTCTTCATGCCCGCGGGTCAGATATTGTTGTAATTAGTCGAATTCCCCTGCGTTCGCGCTGTTTATTCCCCAATCATTGTAAGTGTAAAACTGCTGATGAGATATTGGCTTATAGTCACTGCAATACGCAAGCAGCTTTCTCTTTCTTGCCGTCAATGACTCATCCCGATTTGAGAATTTTTCAACTACATCATACTTGTTATGAAATTGCGTATCCTTGAAACAAAATATTTCATCCTCTTGATCGCCGAACGGACAGAAATTACCATGCCTGCAGGACTGGCAGCAAGCTATGCTCATATTGCCCGGCAACGCTTTTTGCAACGCTATAACGGCAAATTCGGTACATACAGATGCACGCGATACATAGCTTTGATCATTCAGCTCTACTTCATAATGAATGCTAAGGTATTCATCTTCATTCTGCTCCTCGTACACCATTTTTGTCGGAATAACCGTCCGGTTGCCTTCAATGAAGTAATTTACATTCAACATTTTTACTTTCATACGGTTGAACCCCCTTCTTCGCACATAGCTTATATCTGCATTATAGTGAAACATCATTTATATAGATATAAAAATAGAGCATAGGGATCATACAGTCCCTATGCTCTTTCCAGGTTGCTGAGAAAGTGTCGAGGTGTAGCAAATGAAGAGCGGCAATGTTGAAAAAGATGCGTAAGGACAGGCTTTTCTGAATATAGCAAGTCAATGCCCAGGAAAGCCTGCGTAAGTGCAGGCTTTTCTGATATAAGGATAAGAATCGGGCATTTATCGCACGAATTCCTGCATTATCGCATCTTTTTCATCCGAATCGCCCATTTTCCTCCAAAATAGATGTACATCTGCATCTATTTTCAGTCTGCCAAGAAAGTGTCGAGAATTCGGAGGGGTTGCTCGAAAATTTAAAAAAGAGCATAGGAATCATTCAATCCCTACGCTCTTTCCAGTTCTTATTTAGCGAAGCGCTTTAGCTGCAATATCCGTCCGGTTCTGCATGCCGTCGAAATGAATTAGCTTCACAGCTTCGTATGCGCGGTCGCGAGCTTCCGCGATGTCGCGACCGCGGCCGACGATGCCGAGCACACGCCCGCCGCTTGTAACAATTTTGCCGTCCTGAAGCGCCGTTCCTGCATGAAACACAAGCGCGCCCTTCGCTTCAGCTTCAGTCAGTCCCGTAATCTCGCGTCCCTTCGGATACGATGCAGGGTAGCCTTCCGACGCAGCAATGACGCATACTGCCGCTTCCTCGCTCCATTTGATCTCGATATCGCCAAGCGTGCCGTTCATAGCTGCCAGAACAATATCGAGAAGAGGCGTTTCCAGCCTAGGAAGCACGACTTGCGTTTCCGGATCGCCCATGCGAGCGTTGAACTCAATCGTCTTCGGACCGTCATTCGTAATCATCAAGCCTGCGAACAGCACGCCGCGGAACGGGCGGCCTTCGCTGACCATCGCTTTTGCCGTCGGAATAATAATGTCTTGAATCGATTGCTCAATGATAGCCGGATCGATATGCGGCAGCGGCGTATATGTGCCCATGCCGCCCGTGTTCGGACCTTTATCCCCGTCGAAGATCGGCTTATGATCCTGCGCAGGCACCATCGCCCGCACCGTTTCGCCGTCTACAAAAGCGAGAATGGACATTTCTTGTCCTTCGAGGAACTCTTCGATAACGATTTGGTTGCCCGCGTCGCCAAACACTTTATCGACCATCGCTTCCTTCAGCGCTTGCTCCGCTTCCTGAAGCGTAGCCGCTACTGTTACGCCTTTGCCTGCCGCAAGACCGTCCGCTTTAATAACGATTGGAGCCTTCTGCTCGCGCAGATAGGCCAAAGCCGCCTCATAGCTGGTGAACGTTTCGTATTTAGCTGTAGGAATATCGTATTTTTTGAGCAGGTTTTTCATGAAAATTTTGCTGCCTTCGATTTCCGCTGCCAGCTTGCTAGGGCCGAATGCCGGAATGCCGGCCGCCTCGAACGCATCAACGATGCCTGCTGCGAGCGGATCGTCCGGTCCTACGAAGACCAGGTCAATCGCAGCTTCCTTGGCAAAGCGGGTAAGCTCGTCGAATTGAAAGACGCCGATCGGCACGCATTGCGCAAGCTGGGCGATGCCCGCATTGCCGGGAGCGCAGTAAAGCTCCGTTACTTTCTCGCTCTTCTTCAGCGCCCAGACGATCGCATGCTCGCGTCCGCCGCTTCCAATGACCAAAATGCGCATAGCTCATTACCCCGTTTCTTAATGTTTGAAGTGGCGTACGCCCGTGAACACCATCGCGATATTGTGGGCATTCGCCGCTGCAATGGATTCCTCGTCTTTAATCGAGCCGCCCGGCTGAATAATCGCCGTAATGCCAGCCTTAGCTGCAAGCTCTACCGTATCGCCCATTGGGAAAAATGCGTCAGATGCAAGCGCCGAGCCTTTAGCCAGCTCGCCAGCCTGCTCGATCGCAATGCGGGCCGCGCCTACGCGGTTCATTTGTCCAGCGCCGACGCCGATCGTCATATCGTCTTTTGCAAGCAGAATCGCGTTAGACTTCACATGCTTAACGACCTTCCAGCCGAACAGCAGCTGCTTCATTTCTTCTTCAGTAGGCTTGCGGTTTGTGACGACCTTAAGGTCTGCAGCGTCCAAGCTGTGCACGTCGCTCTCTTGAACGAGCATGCCGCCGTCAACCGATGTAACGACCCACTCCGGCTTGCGCTCTTTCGCTGCAGCCAGCTCGCCGAGCTTAAGGAGGCGGATGTTTTTCTTCTTCGTCAAAATTTCGAGCGCTTCCGGCGTAAAGTCCGGAGCAATGATAATTTCCAGGAAGATGCTTCCCAACAGCTCAGCCGTATCCGCGCCGATTGTGCGGTTAGCCGCCACGATGCCGCCGAAGATCGAGGTTGGATCGGCAGCATATGCCTTTTCATAGGCTTGGTGAATCGTTTCGCCGATGCCTACGCCGCATGGGTTCATATGCTTCACCGCAACGACAGCCGGCTCGTCGAATTCTTTAAGGATGGCTAATGCTGCGTTAGCATCGCCGATATTGTTGTAGGAAAGCTCTTTGCCGTGCAGCTGTTCCGCAGTTGCGATCGTGTTAGACGCCGCCAGCGGCTTGCTGTAGAAAGCAGCCTTCTGATGCGGGTTTTCACCGTAGCGAAGATCTTGAACCTTCTCATAAGTAACTGTGTATGTTTCAGGAAGCGGCTCTCCGACTTGCTTGGAAAGATAATCCGAAATAAGCGAGTCGTACGCAGCCGTGTGACGAAACACTTTTGCCGCCAGACGTTTGCGGGTTTCCAGCGTTGTATCGCCTTGCGCCTTCACTTCCTCAAGGATGCCTGCATAGTCGCCTGCGTCAACGACAACGGTAACGAACGCATGGTTTTTCGCAGCCGAGCGAAGCATTGTCGGACCGCCAATATCGATATTCTCGACCGCATCCTCATAGGCAACATCCGGCTTGGCGATTGTTTGCTTGAACGGATACAGGTTAACGACGACGAGATCGATGTAATCCAGTCCGAGCTCCTTCATCACTTGTTGATGCTCCTCATCGTCACGCACCGCCAAAAGTCCGCTGTGCACGGCAGGATGAAGCGTCTTTACCCGTCCGTCCAAAATTTCAGGGAAGCCGGTCACATCGGAGATGCCGATGACCGGAATGCCTTCCTTCTCCAGCAGGCTGAACGTGCCGCCAGTCGAAATTATTTGCACACCTTGGTTCGCCAATTCTCTTGAAAACTCCACAATTCCCGATTTGTCGGAAACGCTGATTAACGCTCTGCGAATAGCCACGCAAATACCTCCTCCTTATATTTGAAAAATAAATGCATACGTATCAACCTAGCCGCGCACGAACACTTTGCGTCCCTCTAGCGTGACGCGGCCCTGTGCGATTTGCGCGATCGTGCTTGGGAGCAGCGTCTGCTCCACAGCATGGATGCGCTCGGCGAGCGACGCTTCCGTATCGCCGTCCGCCACCTCGACCACGCGCTGCGCGATGATCGGCCCCGTGTCCATGCCGCCGTCCACATAGTGGACGGTTACGCCGGTCACTTTGACGCCGTACGCCAGCGCGTTGCCTATGCCGTTCACGCCGGGAAATGCAGGCAGCAACGCAGGATGAATATTGATCATCCGGCCGTAATACGGCTCGACCAGCACCGGCGTAATGATACGCATATACCCGGCAAGCACGATCAGCTCGACGCCGCGACGCTTCAGCTCTGCCAATATTTCGGTCTCATAAGCTTCACGCGACGGATAATCCTTAGGCTTGAACAAATACGCGTCCACTCCCGCATCTCGAGCGCGCTCTGCAACACGCGCCGCCGGCTTGTCACAAACAAGAAGCTCGACTGTCACATCGAGCTTCCCATCCTTCACCGCATCGACAATCGCTTGGAAGTTGCTTCCGTTGCCCGAAGCGAATACGGCGATCCGGAGCTTCTCCACCGCCATTACACATCCGCTCCCGTAAAGGTAACGATTCGGTTTCCTTCCGTAACGGTGCCGATGCGGTAAGCCTTCTCGCCATTTTCGATCGCGACTCGAATAGCCGCATCCGCTTGATCGGCCGGAACGACTATCACTAATCCGATGCCCATATTAAAGGTAGTAAACATATCGCGATTGGAAATGCCGCCTTTTTGCTGCATCAGCTCAAAGATCGGCAGTATCGGCCACGAGCCGTAGTTGATGTCCACATTAACGCCATCTGGCAGCATCCGTGGAATATTCTCGATAAAGCCGCCGCCTGTAATGTGCGCCATCCCTTTAACTTGAACTTCTTCAATCAGCTTCAATGCCGATTTCACATAGATGCGCGTCGGCTCAAGCAGCACGTCGCCAAGCTTAGCGCCGTCCAGCTCATCCAGCTGCTCCTCCAAGCCGTAGCCGCATTCCTCAAGCAGCAGGCGGCGAACGAGCGAGAAGCCGTTGCTGTGAATGCCGCTCGAAGCAAAGCCGATTACCGCGTCGCCTGCGGCAATGGCGGAGCCGTCGATCATTTTTTTGCGGTCAACGATGCCTACCGTAAAACCGGCGATATCATACTCATCGCCCTGATACATGCCTGGCATTTCCGCCGTTTCCCCACCGATCAGCGAGCAGCCGGACTGCACGCAGCCCTCGGAAATCCCTTTGACGATCGCTTCTATTTTTTCAGGAACGACCTTGCCGCACGCCAAATAATCGAGGAAGAATAACGGCTCGGCGCCTTGTACGATAATATCGTTCACGCACATCGCAACCGCGTCAATTCCGATCGTATCGTGCTTATCCATCGCAAATGCAAGCTTTAGCTTCGTGCCGACGCCGTCGGTGCCCGAAACGAGCACAGGCTCCTCGTACTTGTCCTTGTTCAGGCTGAACAAGCCGCCGAACCCGCCTAGCTCCGCCATAACCTCTGGACGGTACGTGCGCTTCACATGCTTTTTCATCCGTTCGACCGCTTCATTGCCCGCAGCAATATCAACGCCTGCTTTTTTGTACGCTTCTGACACCTTGGTCAACTCCTTAACTATATTCTCGCACGGGGCGCATTGCTTCACCCCGAATGCCACGCTACTGGTTCAAGCGAGCAGGATTGCGCCTCAAGCGCAAACTCAACTGCCAGCGAACCCGCACATGCTGCAATTAGCAGCTGCAGCTTTTATCCGAGCTCTCATCGACCGGAGTCGGGTAATCATTGTCAAAGCACGCCATGCACATGCCGCGATTGTACGCGCCGTCATTGCCGCCAACCGAGTCTACATATCCGTTATTGCTTATAAAAGCCAGCGAGTCCGCATTGATCTGCTTGCGGATCTCCTCCACCGTGCGGGAGGATGCAATCAGCTCCTTGCGGTCCGGCGTATCGATGCCATAGTAGCAAGGATTTTTGAACGGAGGCGACGTAATGCGAACATGCACCTCTGTCGCGCCTGCCTCGCGAAGCAAATTGACGATGCGCAGCGAAGTCGTGCCGCGAACGATCGAATCGTCGATCATGACGACGCGCTTGCCTTCGACGACCTTCCGGACTGCGGACAGCTTCATCTTAACGCCGCGCTCGCGCAGCTCCTGCGAAGGCTGAATGAAGGTCCGTCCGGTATATTTATTTTTAATCAAGCCCAGCTCGTAAGGAATGCCGGTCTGCTCCGCATAGCCGATTGCGGCCGAGATGCTGGAGTCCGGTACGCCTGTCACGATGTCGGCGTCGACGAACGCTTCAATCGCCAGCTGGCGCCCCATCCGCTTGCGGGCCGAATGAATGTTGATTCCGTTAATATCGCTGTCAGGACGGGCAAAATAAATGTATTCCATCGCGCACGTAGCGCGGCGCGTAACTTCCGCATAGCGGTCCTCTCGCATGCCGCTCTCATCCAGCACAAGCAGCTCGCCCGGCTGAACATCGCGCACATACTCCGCGCCAATCGTTTCGAACGCGCAAGATTCCGAGGAAAATACGTAGCCGTCGCCAAGCTTGCCCATAACGAGCGGACGCAAGCCGTTCGGGTCGGAAGCGACCAGCAGCTTGTCGTTCGTCATCAGCAGGAAAGCAAAACCGCCTACGAGGCGCTGCAGCGCTTCCTTGGCCGCAGTCTCGAAATCTTTCGGCGAGCGCGCGATCAGATGGGCGATAACCTCGGTGTCACTGGACGTTTGGAAAATCGAGCCCTGCATCTCCAGCTCGCGCCGGATTGCCGGAGCGTTCACAATATTGCCGTTCGTCGCAACGGCGAGATCGCCGTCGCGGTAGCGGAAGACGAGAGGCTGGGCGTTAGCCAGCCTGCTCTCTCCCGCCGTCGAATAGCGCACATGGCCGATCGAGCGATCGCCCTGCAGCTTATCCAGCTCTTCCTTCGTGAACACTTCCTTGACGAGCCCCATATTGCGGTGAGCGGTGAACTTGTTGCCGTTCGCCGTATCCACGGTGCATATGCCCGCGCTTTCCTCGCCGCGATGCTGGAGCGCATGCAAGCCATAATAGGAGAGATTAGCCGCGCCCGGTATGTTAAAGACGCCGAACACGCCGCATTCCTCGCGCAATTTATCAAAAATATCGTCACGGCCGATGCCTTCGTTATAATGGCTTCCCGTCCATAACAGAGGCTGGCCTTTTATTTCATCAGACATGGAATCGCATCCTTCCAGACCTTCTCCAGTTGTTTGACCGGCGCGTTGATGCCGGATTTGCCATTGACGTTAATGGACAGGCCGCTTCCTTTAACCTCCCCGATAACGGCGTTCACGACGCCTTGCTCGCTAAGCCATGCCTGAAGCGCTACCGCTTTCTCAGGTTTAGAAGAGAGCAGCACGCGGGATTGCGATTCGCTGAACAGCAGATGATCCGGGCGCAGCTCGCTCGTTAGAGCGACCGATGCGCCAACGCCGCCGCTAATGCAGGACTCGGCAAGCGCGACAGCGATGCCGCCCTCGGACAAGTCATGCGCCGAAGCGACAAGCCCCTGTTGAATAGCGCCAAGCAGTGCGTCAAGCACCTTTTTCTCGTTCGCAAGGTCGATTGCTGGAGGGCGTCCAGAAGCCGCGCCGTTCATTACATATTGCAGCTCGCTTCCGCCGAACTCCGCTTTCGTCTCGCCCACCAGGATGATGATATCGCCTTCGGACTTGAACCCTTGCGTCGTAATGTGATCGGTATCATGCACAAGGCCGACCATGCCGATGACCGGCGTCGGGTAGATCGCGCCTTTCGCGTTTTCATTGTACAAACTGACGTTGCCGCCGATAACTGGAGCGCCCAGCGCTACGCAAGCCTCGGACATGCCGTCGGCTGCCTTCTCCAGCTGCCAGAACACTTCCGGCTTCTCCGGATTGCCGAAGTTGAGGTTATCCGTAATCGCAAGCGGCTCGGCGCCCGAGCATACGATGTTGCGGGCCGCTTCCGCTACTGCGATGCGTCCGCCCATCTCCGGATCCAAATAGACATAACGGCCGTTACAGTCCGTTGTCATTGCCAAAGCTTTGCGCGTGCCGCGAATCGTCACGACAGCCGCATCGGAGCCAGGCTGAACGGCAGTGGACGTACGAACCATGTAATCGTACTGATTGTAAACCCACTCTTTGCTTGCCACTGTCGGCGAAGCGAGCACTTTTTCCAAAGCGCTTGTAAGATCGGTAATTTCCGCAAAATCAGCCGTATCGACCGATGCGCTTTCACGGAAGTAAGCAGGCTCGGCGGAAGGCTTGTTGTATACCGGGCACTCGTCAACGAGCGCTTTGACCGGCATGTTGGCAACCTCTTCGCCTTGATGGAATAGACGCAAGCGTCCGTCATCGGTTACTTTGCCGACTTTGGCGCAAATAACGCCCCAACGCTCGAAAATTTCTCTAGCCTGCTCTTCATGACGCGGCTCAACGACGAACAGCATGCGCTCCTGCGATTCCGACAGCATCATTTCGTAAGGCGTCATTCCCGTTTCGCGCTGCGGCACCTCGTCAAGGTACAGCTCAAGGCCGTTGCCCGCCTTCGACGCCATTTCGGCGCTGGAGCATGTAAGGCCAGCCGCGCCCATATCCTGAATGCCGAGGACGATGCCGGAGTTAATCAGCTCAAGCGTCGCTTCCATAACGAGCTTCTCCATGAACGGATCGCCGACCTGCACCGCCGTGCGCTTCTCCTCCGATTCCTCGGAAAGCTCAACGGATGCGAACGTAGCGCCGTGAATGCCGTCGCGGCCGGTAGCAGGACCGACGTAAAATACCGTGTTGCCTACCCCTTTAGCGACGCCGCGCTGAATTTTATCATGATCGATCAAACCTACGCACATCGCGTTAACGAGCGGATTGCCTTCATAGCTCTCATCGAACATGACCTCGCCCGCAACGGTCGGAATGCCGATACAGTTGCCGTAGCCCGCAATGCCGCTGACTACATTTTCAAACAAATATTTGACCCGCTCATTTTCCAAATTGCCGAAGCGTAAGCTGTTAAGCATTGCAACCGGACGCGCGCCCATGGAGAAAATGTCGCGGATAATGCCGCCGACGCCAGTCGCTGCGCCTTGGTACGGCTCGACAGCGGACGGATGGTTATGCGACTCGATTTTGAATACGACCGCTTGGTTGTCGCCGATATCGACGATGCCCGCGCCTTCGCCGGGACCCATCAGGACGCGAGGCCCTGTTACCGGGAACTTCTTCAAAATAGGCTTGGAGTTTTTGTAGGAGCAGTGCTCCGACCACATAACGCTGAACACGCCGATCTCTGTATAGTTGGGCTTACGGCCGAGAAATCCGCAAATAAGCTCATATTCATAGTCTGTCACGCCAAACTGCGTGTAAATGCGCTGATCGGCAATTTGTTCCGCCGTCGGTTCCTTAGCTGTTAACTGCTGCGCCATTTTGTTCCCTCCATGCATTCAAAATCGATGTGAACATCCGTTTGCCGTCTTCCGAGCCAAGCAGTTGGTCGATCGCCCGCTCTGGATGCGGCATCATGCCGACAACATTGCCGCGCTCGTTGCAAATGCCTGCGATATTTTCGAGCGAACCGTTCGGATTCGTGTCGCCCGCATAGCGGAAAACAATCTGATTGTTCGCTTTCAATTGCGCCAAGGTCGCATCGTCGCAGAAATAGTTGCCTTCGCCGTGCGCGATAGGAATATTAATAATCTCGCCTTGTGAGTATTGATTCGTAAAGGCTGTTCCATTGTTGACTACTTCCAGCTGCGTCGCATGGCAGCGGAACTTAAGTCCCGTGTTGCGAATAAGCGCGCCAGGAAGAAGGCCTGCTTCCGTCAAAATTTGAAATCCGTTGCAAATGCCCAAAATGAACTTACCCTGCTCAGCCGCCTTTTTCACTTCGCTCATCACGTCAGCGAAGCGAGCGATCGCGCCGCAGCGCAGATAGTCGCCATAAGAGAAGCCGCCAGGCACTAGAATAGCGTCGTAGGCCGACAGGTCTGTCGCCGTATGCCATACGTAATCGACCGGCTGGCCGATTGTGTCCTCAACCGCTTTGTAGCAGTCGATATCGCAATTGGAGCCCGGAAATACGAGAACCGCAAACTTCATGTCCTTAACCCTCCAGCTCAAAACGGTAATCTTCGACAACAGTGTTCGCCAGCAGCTTTTCGCACATTGCTTTCACACGCTCTTCCGCTTCTGCGCGGTCGTTCGTGTCCAGCTCAAGCTCCAAATATTTGCCGATGCGCACTTTGCCGACCTCGGCGAAGCCCATCGTATGAAGCGCTCCTTGTACAGCTGTGCCTTGCGGATCCAAAACGTTTTCTTTAATGGTGACGTAGACAGTTGCCTTCATAATAGCCTCCTGGAAATGTAAGTTTTCTCGCAAAATGATTACTTCTCATGAATGTGAATCCGCCCGAACGCGAAGGTTATTGTTTGCATCACTATTGAAGCCAGAAATTTTTGAATAAACGCTATAAGGTGAATTTCTGAACTTCAAAAAGTGACCGCTGACGCTTTCCGACAACAACCTCTCGCTTATCGCGCTTTCACATTTTATCCGTAAACCTTTGCGAGTTGGTCGGTGGAGCAGATTGGCGCTGACTGGGCTTGGCTCAGCCAGCAATGGATAACAATTGCTATGTTCCCGCTTCATCGCGGAACTTAGGGCTAGCAGGCAGCGAATGTTTACTGCGCCAGCCAGCGCGAGCCGGCAGCGGTTGGTTATTGCACCAGCCAGCTCGAGCAGGCAGCGGCCAACTGGATTTAATGCAGTTATTTTGTTCAAAAACATCGCATTTTGAAGCGTTAACTGGAAAAACTCCATTTGCTGCGGGCGAGATTATAGTAAAACGACATTTCTCCCATAATTAACTGGAGGTTTTCCAGTTAGTAAGCACAATTTACTCGTTTTTGACGATTTTAACTGGAGGTTTTCCAGTTACGGCCAAGAGCCTGAAACCAAGATCCAGAAGCCTGGTGCCTGGCACCCTTTAAAGCTCTACACCGACTAGGCGGCGGTAGATCTCGCGATAGCGGGCCGTTGTCTCCGCTACTACCGATTCAGGGAGCGGCGCCGGCTTGCTGTCGCGGTCCCAGTCGGAGCCCAGCAAATAGGTGCGGACCGGCTCCTTGTCCATGCTGTCGATCTCGATGTCCAGCGCGTAATTGTCCTGCGCCCAAAAGCGCGAGGCATCCGGCGTAAAAATTTCGTCGATCAGAATAACTTTGCCGTCGATAAGGCCGAACTCGAATTTGCAATCGGCAAGAATGATGCCGCGCTCCGCGCAATGCGCGTGAGCGAATTCATAAAGCTTGATGCTGCGGTCGCGCAGCTCCTCGGCCAGCTCGGCGCCGACCATTTCGGCCATCCGCTCGAAAGGGATATCCTCGTCGTGGCCGATATCGTTCTTCGCCGCTGGCGTGAAGATCGGCGCAGGGAAGCGCTCGTTCTTGCGCATGCCCGCCGACAGCTCGATGCCGTTGATCGCCGAGGTTTGCCCGTACTGGCGCCAGCCGCCGCCCGTAATGTAGCCGCGTACGACGCATTCAATGTCGATCCGCTGCGCCTTGCGCGTCACCATAATACGGTCCTTCAGCAGCTCCGGCTCCGTCACCAGATCGCCCAGCTTCTCCACATCGGTATGAACGACATGGTTCGGCTGAATGGCAGCCGTCTGATCGAACCACCATGCGGACAGCCGGTTTAGCACATTTCCTTTATCGGGTACAGCAGGGTCTAGCACGTAATCGAATGCAGAGATGCGGTCCGTTACGACGATCAAATAATGCTCGCCTAGATCGTACAGCTCGCGCACCTTCCCTTTATAAATAAGCGGTGCCTTGATATATTCGGCAGCAGTTGACAAAGCTTGCTTGCGCTCAGACATATTGGCTGAAGCCTCCTTAGTTCAATCCAAGACGTGTGAAAATCGTATCAACATTTTTCAAATGCCATGCCGGGTTGAAGCAATCCTCGATTTCCTCAGCGGACAGCACCTCTGTAATTTCGTTTGTCGATTCGATGATGTCGCGGAACTGGCGCTGTTCCTCCCATGCCTGCATCGCGCGCGGCTGCACCGTATCGTAGGCTTGCTCGCGGCTGAAGCCTTTGTCGATCAGCTTCGTCATGACGCGGCCGGAGAATGGCACGCCGTAAGTCGCGCCCATATTGCGCTTCATGTTCTCAGGGAACACCGTTAAGTTGTCTACAATGTTGCCGAAGCGGTTCAGCATGTAGTTGAGCAGCATTGTCGCATCCGGCAGGATGACGCGCTCTGTCGAGGAGTGGCTGATGTCGCGCTCGTGCCACAGCGTAACGTTCTCGTAAGCGGTAATCATATGGCCGCGGATGACGCGGGACAAGCCGGAAATGTTCTCGCAGCCGATTGGATTCCGTTTATGCGGCATAGCGGACGAGCCTTTTTGACCCTTCGCGAACGCCTCCTCCACCTCGCGGAATTCGCTCTTTTGCAGCGCGCGGATTTCGGTTGCAAATTTATCCAGCGATGTCGCGATCAGAGCGAGCGTCGCCATATATTCCGCATGACGGTCGCGCTGCAGCGTTTGCGTCGAGATCGGGGCTGCGCCTATGCCAAGCTTCTCGCATACGAACGCTTCCACAGCAGGATCGATGTTCGCGTACGTGCCGACAGCGCCGGACATTTTGCCGAATTGAACACCGTTGGCAGCATGCTTGAAGCGTTCCAGATTGCGCTTCATTTCCTCGTGCCACAACGCCATTTTCAAACCGAACGTTGTCGGCTCGGCGTGAACGCCGTGCGTCCGTCCCATCATCGGGGTGTTTTTATATTGAATCGCTTTATTGCGTAAAATTTCAATGAAACGCTCGATATCTTTCAGCAAAATTTCGTTCGCTTGCTTCAGCAGGTAGCCGAGCGCCGTATCGACAACGTCAGTCGATGTCAGGCCGTAATGCACCCATTTGCGCTCAGCGCCCAATGTCTCCGACACGGCGCGTGTGAAGGCGATAACGTCATGGCGCGTCTCCTGCTCGATTTCGTAAATGCGGTCGATATCGAAGCTCGCAGATTTGCGAAGCGCCGCCACATCCTCCTTCGGAATGACGCCCAGCTCAGCCCAAGCCTCGCATGCGCAAATCTCAACCTCCAGCCATGCCTTGAACTTGTTCTCCTCTGTCCATATCGCTCTCATTTCGGGTCTGCTGTAACGCTCTAGCATAATCGATTCACACCTTCCAAATAGTTGTCTCTTCTATCCACTCAAGCGCCGCCTCCACACTTGGAGCGAGCACATTGACATGTCCCATCTTCCGTTTAACAACGGCATCCTTCTTGCCGTATAGGTGCACCTTCGGCGCAACGCCGAGCCGGATCGCCGACTCATCCCGCTTTGCCATCAGCTCCATAAGCGGAGCGACATGCTGGCCTAATACATTGACCATGACGACCGGGCTCAGCAGCCCGGTATCGCCTAGCGGCAAGTTGCATACGGCCCTCACATGCTGCTCAAACTGCGAGGTGCGGCACGCCTCCATCGTGTAATGCCCGCTGTTATGCGGCCGCGGCGCCAGCTCGTTGACGAACAGCTCGCCCTCCGCCGTCATGAACAGCTCTACCGCGATCAAGCCGACAACGCCCAGCGCATCTGCGATCCGCATCGCAAGCTTCTCGGCCTCCCGCTGCACCCCTGCCTCTATTTGGGCAGGAACGATCGACAAGTGCAGGATGTTGTCTACATGTATATTTTCCGCTGCGGGAAAGGCTTTCGTCTCACCCTGCGGGCTTCTTGCCGCTATGACGGACAGCTCTTTCTCGAACCGGATAAATTTCTCCAGCACCAGCTGCACGCCGGCTTTGGCAAGCGTCTCGTAAGCCTCGGAAATCTCCTCTTCCTTGCGAATGACCCATTGCCCTTTGCCGTCGTAGCCGCCCATCGCCGTCTTGAGCACGCAAGGCATTCCGAATTGCCGGACGCCTTCGCGAAGCTCCTCCGCGCTGCCGATTTCCCGGTAAGGCGCAACCTGCACGCCCGCCGCCTCAATCGCCCGCTTCTCGCGCAGCCGATGCTGCGTCGTATAGAGCAGCTCGCTGCCTTGCGGCACGTACGACTCCTTCATCAGCATCGCCGCAACTTCCGCATCTACATTCTCAAATTCATAAGTGATGACATCCGACCGGGCCGCAAGCTCTCGCGCCGCTTCACGGTCGTCATAAGCTGCGACAATCTGATCCGCGACCTGTCCGCAGGGCGAATCCGGCGTCGGATCGAGCGTAACGAAGCGGAAGCCCATTGCGCTGCCAGCGTTCGCCATCATTCTGCCAAGCTGACCGCCGCCCAGCACGCCGATTGTGCTGCCAGGCAGCAGCGTCTTCACTGCCGGCTTGTCGATCGCGCTGCTCATAGCGTATCACTGCTTTCGATAACTTCCTGCTTGATCCGCTCGCGGCGCGCTTCGATTCGCGCCTGCACCTCAGGATCGAATGCGCCTAAAATTTGAGCTGCAAGAAGACCCGCATTCGTACCGCCCGCATTGCCAATTGCGACTGTCGCAACCGGAATGCCGCCTGGCATCTGCACGATAGACAGCAGCGAGTCCAGCCCGTTCAAATTTGAAGACTTTACAGGCACGCCAATAACCGGCAAAATCGTCTTCGATGCGACCATGCCGGGCAAATGAGCGGCGCCCCCAGCTCCGGCTATAATCACTTTCAAGCCGCGCTCCGCCGCTGTCTCCGCATATTCAAACATTAGATCCGGCGTCCTATGCGCCGATACAACCTGCTTCTCATAAGCGATGCCGAGCTCATCCAGCACGCCGCAAGCCAGCTTCATCGTATCCCAGTCCGACTTGCTTCCCATGATGACGCCTACTTTCGCAGACATTCGATCAAACCCACTTTCGTTTATAAAATTGAATTGCTCATTACATCAACATAAAAATATAAAAGGCCCTTTAGCTACCCTAAATAGGCATGCCGCAGGACCCGAGCGGAAGCGATAAGCTGCCGATGCGCCCCTACTCGCGACCAGACCAAGGCAGTCTCCATTCCCTTCATTCGTGAAATCGACCAAGCGTCTGCGCAATAATGGCACAGATAGCGATAGGCTGCCGCATCCGAGCGGCAACCTATGACCTGTACTTCGGCAGCATGATGCCGCCTTTATGCTTCAACGTCCAAAATGCCGCCGTCCTTGCGGAAGGCGCGCACTTCACCGCTTGTCGATTCATGTAGCTCGTAGTCCAGAAATTAAGGTTTCCGGGTAGAAACGTTCAGGCCTGCTCCCGAACATATACGAGGTTTCGATACAAGGCAGCAAGCGCGCCTCGAACCTACTCTAGTTTATCGAAACCTTACACGACTGTCAATAAAATACGAACATTATTCACTAGTTTTTCATAATGGTTCGTTTTTTCTAATAATTTAAACGTTCAGCAGCAATAGGCTCCGGCCTTCAGTCAAGCCTTTGAACTCGGCAGCTTTATTATTCCCATTGCAGGTGATTATTTGCGCTGTTATGCAGATCCGTTTCGATTGGAGCGGCATTCGGAAATCGCGCCGTTTTTTCCAGCATCGCTCATACTAGAATGGGCTCGTTCTGAATATAGTTATAGAAACGATAAATGCGGCAAATTTTTATCCGGCTTGTACATAAGACAGTTCATAAAAAAGGAGGTATGCGCCTGTGCAAATTCATGTCGTACAAAAGGGAGACACGCTTTGGGAGCTGTCACAGCAATACGATGTGCCGCTCCAGGACATTTTGAACGCTAACGGCTTAAACCAGTCCAGCGTGCTTGTTATTGGCCAAGCGGTCATTATCCCTTCCTCGGCGACGGCCCACACCGTCCGTCCGGGCGAATCGCTATGGTCCATTTCCCACAAATATGGCGTAACGCTGCAGGAGCTTGCAAAAGTAAATCAAATTGCGAATCCAGCGCTCATTTATCCCGGGCAGAAGCTGTATATTCCTCAGCCGATCAGGCCGGTTATCGAAGTGAACGCCTATATCGAGAAATTCGGCGATAACGGAGCGCAGCTTGTGAGCGAGACAGGCCCATACCTAACCTATTTAAGCCCTTTCAGCTACCGGGTGCGAAACGACGGCTCGCTAACGCCTTTGGACGACTCGGCAATTATTGTAGCTGCGTATCAGCAGCACGTAGCTCCGATGATGGTCATTACCAATTTCGAGAACGGCACATTCAGCTCGGAGATCGCGCATATCGTCCTGACGGACGCGGCAGCCCAGCAAAACCTGCTGTCTAGTATCGAGCAAACGATGCAAAATAAAGGCTATACCGCAATCAATGTCGACTTCGAATATGTGCCGCGCGCCGATCGCGACCTGTACAACGCTTTTTTGCTTACGCTCGTCGAGCGTCTTCATCCGCTCGGCTTTCTGGTATCGTCCGCTCTTGCGCCAAAAACGAGCGACGCTCAGGTAGGAACGCTTTACGAAGCGCATGATTATGAGGCTCACGGCCGGATCGTCGACTTCGTCATTATTATGACTTATGAATGGGGCTGGTCGGGCGGACCGCCTCGGGCTGTCGCTCCGTTGAACGAAGTCGTCAAAGTGCTGCATTTCGCCCTCTCCGTCATTCCAGCGCATAAAATCGTCATGGGCATGCCGCTATACGGCTATAATTGGACGCTTCCTTATGTGCAGGGCGGCAAATGGGCCCCGTCGGTCAGCCCGCATGAGGCTGTGCGGCTTGCCGCGCAGCAAGGCGCGGAAATTCAATACGATCATGAATCGCAATCCCCTTTCTTCAATTACTACGACGAGGAAGGCCGCGAGCATGTCGTATGGTTTGAGGATGCCCGCAGCGTGCAGGCAAAGTTCAATATCGTCAAGATCTACGGACTGCGCGGCGTCAGCTACTGGGTGCTCGGCCTCGTCTTCCCGCAAAACTGGTATATGCTGCAAGCCAATTTCCAAGTTAAAAAGCTCGTTTAGAGCGCTGCAAACGGCTTTCACGATTATAAGCAAGCCGCGCAAATAGAAAAGGGCAGTCTGCCGTATAGCCGGGGTGGCTATAGGCAGTCTGCCCTTGCTTGTTATTGCTCCAGCCAAATCGTCTTGCTCGCCGATTGGCTGCGCTGTATGTTAGGCCATACAGGCACATCCGGGTAGCCAACGTAGATAAGCCCGACAAGCTGCTGCTCGGCCTGAAGCCCGAATGCTTCCTTCATAAGCGGATGGTACATCGGATCGCCTGAGCGCCAAATAGCGGCCAGCCCCTTCGCATGTGCGGCAAGCAGTAAATTTTGCACCGCTGCCTGCGCTGCCGCTAACTCCTCCGCCAGCGCCGCTCTCGGATCGCCCGAAGGCGAGCATACTGCGGCGATGACGACCGGCGCCCGCATTGCCTTCGCCCGCTCTTTCGCAAGCTTCTCCTCAAGCTGCTCGGCGCTGACATCCGTCAATCCGGCGGCAGCGACGCGCGCGTATCCTTCCCCAAGCCGTTCTCGCCCCGCGCCTGTCATTACGATAAACGTCCACGGCTGCGTATTATGATGGCTCGGCGCCCAGCAAGCCGCTTCGATAATTTCCTCGATCAATTCCTTCTCAACAGCATCCTTTTTTACGCGTCCAATCGATCTGCGCGTTCGAATCGCTTCCAATACGTCCATCATTATTTCCTCCTCCACCCGTATGCCCCACATATCGTTTATTCGAGTATAATCTCATCTTACATTTTACCCTTTCTGCACGTTTAAGCGATAGGCATTCTTCGAATGAGGGAAGAACGGTTCAAAACTGCTATAATGAATGTGCAAATCAGATATCGGCGGATGGAGAGATTATGGCATGATTGTTCATAAAGGGGAAACTTTATTTCGTCAAGGCGACGAAGGAAAATTTCTATTCCAAATAAAAAGCGGGCTGTTCAAGGTGACGCGGCTGCATGCTAACGGCAATATGGTTCTTTTTAACATCTTATATCCGGGAGAAACGGTTCCGCATCACTCGCTTATTTCGCCCAAGGAAACGCACGGCACAGCTATAGCCCTAATGCGCAGCGAGGTAGATATTATTTCAGCCGATGAATGGTACAGGGAGCTGCGCGACAATCCCGAAAGGCCGCTGGAAATAGCCGCCTTGCTGCAAGAGAAAGTGCGTTTCATGCAGGAGCGCCTTGATCATTTGACGGTAGGCACGCCCGGAGAACGGCTTCAATTGTTGACCAAATGGCTTGGCAAGCATGCGCATGGCGTCCCCTTGACAGACTATTTAACCCAAGAGGAGATCGGCCAGCTTATAGGCGTCAGGCGCGAGACCGTCAATCGGCTGCTGCGCGGATAATAAAGCCTCTTCAGCGCAACAAGAGCAAGCCTGCGCATCCGCAGACTTGCTCGCAGCCAGCCGCTCCGGCTTAACCCAACACGCCGGCAGGTCCAAAAAATTCATAGTGCATCCGCTCTTCCGGCACTCCCCATTCCTTCAATGCAAGCTTTACAGCGCGCATGAAGGGCTGCGGCCCGCAGAAGTAGAAATCCGCATCCGGACGGGCGATCGACTGCAGCCACGGCAAATCGATGTAACCCGTTTTATCGCAGCTTTCGCCTTCGTCCGGACGTTCGTAAATGACATAAGACTTAACCCGCTCATCCTCCTTCGCAAGCTTCGAAATATGCTCCTTCATCGCGTGATACTTCCCGGAACGGGCGGCGTGCGCAAAGACGACGTCGCGATCGCTGCCGCTGTTAACCAGCGTTTCCAGCATGCTGACCATCGGTGTAAGGCCTACCCCGCCGCTCAGAAGCACAACCGGATTTTGTTTCGACTGATCCAGTGTAAACACGCCTGCAGGCGCGCTGAGCTCCAAAATATCCCCTTCTCTAATCGCTTCATGCAGATACGTCGACACAATCCCTGCCGGGCGGCCGTCGACCGCGTCTTCCCGTTTGACGGAAATACGATAATATGGATGACCTGGCGCAGCAGACAGGCTGTAATGGCGAAGATGGGTAAACCGCTGGTCTTCAGGCTTAACCTTAACCGTTATATATTGGCCCGGTTTATAAGCGGCAAGCTCGCCGCCATCCTCAGGCTTTAAATAGAATGAAGCGATAACTTCACTCTCCTGAACTTTGCGTTCAACAATAAAGCGTCGAAACCCTCTCCAGCCGCCTTTTTGCCGTTCGGCTTCATCGTACATTTCCGCTTCTACGCTAATGAATACATCAGCGATAACGCCGTACGCTTTTGCCCATGCATCGATTATTTCATCAGTCGCCGCTTCGCCCAATACCGTTTTGATTGACGCCAGCAGATTTTGCCCAACAATCGGATAATGCTCGGGCAGTATGCCAAGCGCCCGGTGCTTCTCGCCGATTCCTTTAACGACAGGCAAAATATCTTCCAGCCGATCGATATGAGCCGCTGCGGCGTACACCGCATTGGCTAGAGCGGTCGGCTGCTTTCCTTGGCGTTGATTGGCATGATTGAATATGTTAAGCAATTCAGGGTGGTTTTTGAACATGGTCTGATAGAACGTTTTCGTAATGGTCTCGCCATGCACTTCAAGCACAGGTACTGTAGATTTAATTACCGCAATCGTTTTGGCATCCAGCATAATGGAAACCCTCTTTCTTTTGAAATGATGTCTCTGCAACAAGTATAGGCTGTCAAAGGAGAGTGCCATTGTGACCCTCGTCACATCAAATCGGTCAGAAATGTGAACTTGGTCCAGGATGCCAAAATTGTTCACAACTTATCCTCTATACTGTAAAAAGCTACTGATTATTAAACAAATGCAAATATTCTCCGTAGCCTTCCTCCTGCAGCCTGGCCTTCGGTATAAACCGCAGCGACGCCGAGTTGATGCAATATCTTAAACCGCCAAGCTGCTTCGGGCCGTCGTCAAAAACATGTCCAAGATGAGAATCCGCCTGCTTGCTTCTTACCTCAATTCTCACCATATTATAGGATGTATCCGTATGCTCGGTTACCGCAGCCGACTGCAGCGGACGCGTGAAGCTCGGCCAGCCGCAGCCCGAGTCGTACTTATCCAGCGAGCTGAACAGCGGTTCGCCAGAGATGATATCCACATAGATGCCTTCTTCCTTATGGTCCCAATACTCGCCAGTAAACGCCCGCTCCGTGCCGCTGTTTTGCGTGACCTCGTATTGAATCGGCGTTAGGCGCCGGCGAAGCTCTTCCTCATCCTTAGCCGCCGTCCAATGCTCGGCGATGAACG
>Ga0180215_1000948_pt1 | contig 33505 bp, 27 predicted proteins | sample eDN3rd37CBELigBY_FD_128871 | JGI IMG/M metagenome (GOLD analysis project Ga0180215, IMG submission 128871) | Enriched backyard soil microbial communities from Emeryville, California, USA - eDNA 3rd pass 37_C BE-Lig BY (version 2) (version 2) | ecosystem: Environmental > Terrestrial > Soil >...
TAAGAGGAAATTTTCCCTTTAAGATGCAGAATAGAGCTCGTTTCGGGAGATATAGAGGGAAATTTTCCACTTATGCAATGCAAAATTGCCTACTTTCACATTTTTTTGGTCAATAAGGAGAAATTCCTCCCTCTACTTAAGCTCAATTTCAGTGCTAGTTTCTAATTAAGGGAAATTTCTCCGCTTATTTACCAAACCCATTTTTTTGCTTGCCCCGCAAACGAAAAGAGCGAACCTTAACAGACCAAGATGAGGGAATGACATAAAAATGGCTCAGTACAGTTTAAGTGAACTGTACTGAGCCATTTTATTTTAATTGCCAAGATAGATACAATTGGCAATACAAATTGGGGTACATTTTCGCTTGCATTTTCAGGTTTTAAGAAAGGAAACGGAACCTGTTAGTATAGTACTGACTTTTTACCTTACTTATTTGATAATTCCTTCTTTTCTTTGTTCTCCTTTACGGTTAATTTTTGAACAAAACCTGGTTTAGTAAGAAATGTGTACAGATAACTTGAGGTTAGCTTGAAATTGTTTTCAAGTTTATCAACTAGAAATGCAACTCTTTCAAATATGATTGATTTTAAATTGTCTAACTGTCTCACTAATTTTTGTACAAGAGCTTCTTGTTGATCTAACTTTTCCATTATTGTTTGATGGAATGCTTCCTGCAATTGCAGTTTTTCATTTATCTCTTTAATTAAATTTTGTTGTACTTCCATTTGTTCGACAATGGTATTAGTTAATTCCTCAAAGCCAGTAAGTTTATTTTTAATTGAATTCTTCTCTTGGTCAATAAATGATAATTGATCAATAATTGCTTGATTTACTAATATATCATTGTTTATTTTATTGTTCGTTTCAATATTTACCTGTTCTATTTTCTCTAATCTTTTAATGACTTGTTGATTATTTTGTTCTTGTATTTGGAGCTTTTCTAATAAAAGTAGATTAGACGTTTCTTGTTTTAAGATCTTTTCATATAAAAGTTGATTTTTTTCCGAGTGTTCAGTTGAAGCATGATTTAATAGTGTATTTACGTTAGTAAGTTTTTTATTTGTTTCGACGTGAGAAAGGTCTAAGTTGTTTAAACTTTTAATAATATTTTGATTAGTTTGCTCTTGTAACTGAAGGTTATCAAGTAATTGAAGTATTCGCTTTTCCTGTTTATTAATTCTTTCTAATAACTGCCGATGATACTCAGTCTGTTCAGTGTGACTAGTGTCCATTACAGTATTTACATCCTTTAAGGAGTTACTAAGTTCATTATTTAGTGCATGTTGTAATTCCCACAGTTCATGTAAATAATTAAGCCGGTATGAGCTTTGATTCGAATCAATATTTTTACTTAAGGTCTCTGTATATAATTTGGGATTATTCGGTATGGTATTTTTCATGGTGTTTCACTCTCCTTATATAGATAACCAAAGCATGAGATCTTTTATTATCTTATGAGATCACTTGGTGATTTGTTGCAAACATTTCATTAATTATGAATATGCAAAAACATCTATATTGATGAAGCACTACTTGTTTGATGTTTTTTCCTTTTGAAGGTACTATAGGGAGAGAATATAGATAAGGGAGTATTGTATAATGAAAAGAAGTTTAAAATTTTTTCATTGGCTAAGTATTTTCACTCTATTTATTTTTATCACAGGCTGTGGAACGAGTAGTAGTCAAAATACAACTGGGAATGAAGGAAATGAGAGTACGAATCAAGAGAAAAATTTTATGGAGGATGTTGACAAAAATCCAATTGTTACGATAGTAATGGACAATGCAGAAGAAATAAAAATTGAATTATTCCCAAAGATTGCTCCTAATACAGTTACTAATTTTATTTCTTTAATAAATCAGGAATATTATGATGGGGTAATTTTTCATAGGGTAATACCAGGATTTATGATACAAGGTGGCGACCCTGATGGAACTGGGATGGGAGGTCCTGATTATAGCATTGCAGGAGAATTCAGTTCGAATGGTTTTCCTAATTCACTGTTACATGAAGAAGGAATTATTTCTATGGCGAGAACGAATGACCCCAACTCTGCTGGCTCTCAATTTTTTATTATGGTTGATGCTGCACCACATTTAGACGGAGATTACGCCGCATTTGGGAAAGTAATTGAGGGAATGGACATTGTACATAGCATTGTGTCAACAAAACGGGATTCACAAGATAAACCTTTAGAAGATCAAAAAATGAAGAAGGTTATGGTAGAGACTTTTGGCTATGACTATAAAGAACCAAAAAAGATACAATAGATTTTCCTTACATCAGTTTTGTTATGGCTAAATCTGGTATGAGCATGTTTGAATGAGCAGGAGATACTAAGACATGATAAACTTGAAAGGAAGGATGTTCATGTCTTTAGAATGGTTTGATAGGGTTTGCGGCGAATTACAAGATCATCTAGAATCAATTTGTGATAAATATGATCAAGTTGGTCATATGAACATAGATCGAGGTGCAAAACACCCTCGAATTGAATTTTTTGTTGAAACAGAGGATGATGATCGGGAATATTTTTGTAGTCTGTTTTATGATCCTCATAATGAGGAATTTTACGTTGAATCATATGATATTGATTTACAACAAACCTCGCGTTCAATATTAACGGACATAGAAGACATTGTAGATGCTGTTCACGAACAATTCCATGAGTTTATGAACGAAGATGACTTAGAAGATGACTTAATACTAATGGAAGAAAACGATATCGATGATGAGGTCTTTGAGGAAATTGATGTAGAATGGACTACACCAGAAGTAACAGCTTATTCACACGAAGATGAGGTAGAGGTAACATATCAATTTGGTATTGTTCAAGAGACTGGTGATGGCGTCATTCGCAGAGTTAACCGCGTTGTAACGACCGAAGATGAGCTAATTGAGGATGAGACTAATTTTATATTTAGTAAGGAAGAAGCTAGTACCATTATTGCACTAGTTGCTACACATATGGATTCCATGAGTGAATTTAATTTTGACCAATATCAAGGATAATTAACTGTGGCTGACTCACTCAGTGGGTCAGCTATCACGTTTTTAGGGGGAGTATATATTGTTATCGTCTCTATCGTACATAGAAGTTGAAAGGGAAATTAAATGTAATGAACAACAATTCATCCAAAAGAAGTACTATCTTGAACTGTATGAAGATACAATAAAATCAAATAAAAAAACGTTTAGGATAGAAAATGTTTACGATATCTCTTATAAGTCGTCATCAAACATGCTTGGTGTACTTTATTTACATACAAATCAAGGATTGTTTTCATTTCAAGTTGACATGAGTCCTGATCACTTTATTAGGGAATATAAAAAATTATTCTAACATTTTATAGTAGCAAGTAGAAAAAGTTACCTAATGTCTCCTTTTGGCATACCATATTGTAACATTAAAATGGGGGTATGTATTAATTGAAGTGGATAGGTCATTTATTCTTTATTTTGTTATATGGTTTGATTAGTCTTTTTGGTCTCGGTCCTGTTCTTTTAGCTGATGGAGTACTAACAGAAAGGGTAATTACTGCCGTAGTAGTAGTTATATTATATGGTGGTATTTCACTATTATATTGGCGGTATATTGTATGGATTAAGAGATTCAAATAAAAAGAGAAGAATAGGATAAATAATATTAGACAATAGACACAATAATGTAAAATTTATAGAGAAAATTTGGAAATAAGTGGGGTATAATTAATGTAAGAAATATTAAACATTATCATCTTTGGAGGCTCAACCATAAATTGTTCGTTCCTTTTATTATAAGAACGAATTAAAACTAAATAGTAATAGGTGGATTTCCATTATAGATTAATAACTAAAGTACAGTTATTACTCAAATATGGATACGTTCTTTTTTAAAATTTGTTTATGGTTGAGAAAAGGTAAATAAATTTGTTGCAAAAGAAGAAGTTAGTCATGCTTAATAAATCTAACATTAAAGGAACAGCAATTCCTGGGCCAGGAATAAAGCTATTGGATGTAGTAATCCAAGCTTACAAATATGTACTGAGTATATATTGGCCGCAATGGTTGAGTCCCCAAAGATGATAAAGAAAAAGACGCCTAATGGCGTCTTTTTCTATATAATTGAGGCAAATGACTGCACTCCACATTGTGCATGCTATAACGCTTGTCATTCGTCTTACACAATTTAGCTCATCGCTAGATTAATATAACACACTAGCATAAAATACACAACTGGTACAATTTAGTAGTCGGCTTTTCTGGTCAAGTCCTTGTTATACTTAGCAAAGTTAAAGCATAAATCTCCAACTATATACGTAGATGTTATAAGATATAATTATAATGTGCTTTTCGAAATATGCGTAAAGTGGGGGATTTGGTGAATCAACATGATTTTAGTACAGGAAATATATGGAGACAGTTATTTTTCTTTTCGACTCCAATCCTGTTTACAAATTTATTGCAAGTTTCATATCAATTAATAGATAGTTTATGGGTTGGTAATCTACTTGGGGCAAATGCACTTGGTGCCGTTGCAGTGTCAGGAACCGTTATATTTACTATTTTATCTTTTATAATTGGAATTAACAATGCTACTTTAACCATATTATCACAACAAAAAGGAAGTGATAATGAAAGTGGTGTAGAAAGGTATTTGAATGCTTTCGTTGTTATTTTAACGATTATGTCAATTACATTAGGTATGTTGGGATACATCTTCTCGGCAAGTATTTTAAGAATGATGGATACACCTCAAGCCATGATACAGGAAGCAACCACATACCTACAGATTAATTTCATCGGTATTTTGTTTGTGTTTGGATATAATTTTATTGGTACAGTACTGAGAGCTCTTGGAGATAGTAAGACCCCTTTACGATTTGTTGCCTTAGCTGTCATTCTGAATACCATATTGGATCCAATTTTTATTTCGTTACTTGATTTAGGTATTATGGGGGCTGCGATTGCAACGATTGTCTCACAAGGACTTGCTTTACTATACGGGTTGTATTTAATTCTTAAAAAGAAATTGGTACCATTTTCGATTCCAAAACTTCCTAAGGAAGAAGAAGTGGTTTTAATTTTGAAGCTAGGAATTCCATCTGGGTTACAAATGACAGTTATCTCGGCTGGAGTGATGGCAATTATGAGTGTTGTAACATCATTTGGAGAAGGAGTTGTAGCAGGTTTTGGAGCTGCACAACGATTAGATAGTGTCATCATGTTACCTGCAATGGCATTAGGAACGGCCGTTAACAGTATGGCAGGGCAAAATATCGGAGCAAAGAGTTGGGATCGGGTAAAGAAAATCGCAATATATGGTGTTATTTATAATTTCATTGTCATGACACTCATCGCCGTTTTGGTTGTTTTATTTGCAGATGGATTAATTCAGTTATTTATTCAAGATAACGATTCAGTACTATTTGGGGCACAGTATTTAAAGTACATTTCATTCTTTTACCCTTTTCTTGGAATAAACTTTATCTTAAATGGAATTGTTCGTGCTTCAGGAGCAATGTTTCAGGTGTTAGTTTTAAACCTAATCTCCTTTTGGATTCTTCGTTATCCACTTACATTCTTACTATCTGGCGTCTGGGGCGAAATTGGTATAGCATTTGGGATGGGAATAAGCTTTGTGATCAGTAGTTTAGTGGCTTTTCTATATTATCAGTATGGAAATTGGAAGAAAAAAGAATTATTTGATGGTAAAGAGGCAAATGCTAATTAATTGAAAATTAAATATTTTGATAAAAATAAGTTGTGATATAATTCATATTAGTTGTAAAATAATTTTTATAACTACAGTAGATTAATCTACTACATACTAAACGATTAATTGAAGATTACTAGATAAGGGAGATAGATTCATGAAAGCTACAGATATTGAAGTACATCTAAGTCAAACTCAGAAACCAAAGCCAAATGCAGATCAATTAGAATTTGGGAGAAACTTCACCGACCACATGTTTATGATGGATTATTCACCTAACAAGGGGTGGCACTCTCCCCGCATTATACCTTATCAACCAATAACATTAGAACCGTCGGCAATGGCATTTCATTATGGGCAAACAGTCTTTGAAGGGTTAAAAGCATACCTTACGAAAGCAGGAGATGTTCTTTTATTTAGACCAGAGAAAAATATGCAAAGATTGAATCAATCAAATACCCGTTTATGTATTCCGCATATTGACGAAGAATTTGCGCTTGCTGCTTTAAAAAAATTAATTTCAATAGATAAAGAATGGATTCCAACAGCACAGGGAACAAGTCTCTATATTCGTCCATTTATTATTCCAACAGAGCATTTTCTTGGTGTAGCTCCAGCTAAACATTATCATTTTATCATTATCTTATCACCTGTTGGTTCTTACTATAAAGAAGGTATTAATCCAGTTAAGATTTTTGTGGAAAATGAATATGTTCGAGCTGTTGCAGGGGGAACTGGGAGAGCAAAAACTGGCGGAAATTATGCAGCGAGTCTTAAAGCACAGGAAGAAGCATCAAAAAGAGGTTTTTCACAGGTATTGTGGTTAGATGGTGTTGAAAAGAAATATATTGAAGAACTTGGTAGTATGAATATCTTCTTTAAGGTAGCGGGAGAAGTGATTACGCCAGTTTTAAACGAAAGTATCTTACCAGGTGTTACGAGAGACTCAGTAATCCAACTTTTAAAACATTGGGGAGTACCAGTTAACGAACGCAAAATTTCAATTGATGAAATTTATGATTACTACCAACGAGGAATGTTAGAAGAAGCATTTGGAACTGGTACAGCTGCTGTTATCTCTCCAGTAGGTGAGCTACAAGTGCGTGATGAAAATCTCATAATTAATAATGGTGAAACAGGAACTTTATCTAAGAAGTTGTACGATACATTAACAGGAATTCAAAGAGGGGAAATCGAGGATCCATTTAATTGGAACGAGGTTGTAGAGTAACAAAAAATAGTGCACATAATAGTAACTGGTTCAGTTTCCTGTCGCTAAAACTGAAAATATTAAGCCCAAAATACTCCAATTTGTAATGCCTTTTGTATCTGTAATAGAAATTAAAAATAAAATGACTCAGTACACTGTACTGAGCCATTTTTAAGTCAGTAAATAAAAAGATGCTGATTCCCTCATCTGAGTCTGTTAAGGTCCCCTCTTTTCAGTTGGGGGGTCAAGTCAAAACTGGGTTTGGTAAATAAGCGGAGAAATTACCCTTAATTAGAAGTTATAATTGAAATAGAGCTAAATAGAGGAAGAAATTCCTCCTATTGACCAAACAAATGGGAAAGTAGGCAAGTTTTGCATCGCATAAGCGGAAAATCTCCCTCTAAATCCCTCGGAACGAGTTTTATTCTGCATCTTAACGGGAAAATCTTCTCTTATTTTAAATATCACTGGTTACTCAATTAAGGATTAGACTTCTTTGTGTTTCAAAAAAAGCAATGTGAGCCTCATTTAGATGTTCTGCAGGAAGCCTTCTAGATGCAGGGGGCTACCCAGTGGATGAAGTCTAACCGTTTTTTAGTTTAACAATTTATCCAACTTTAACGTAGCTTTCTATGGATTATTTGTAAAATAATTTGCGTGTTAAATTAAGGGTGAAATTGTAGGGGGACAATGGCTGTTGTACCCCTACAGTTTGGTGTGCATTTTCCTTTACAAATTTCCATATAATTTCCCCACAAATGGCTTTACATCAATAAAGAAACAAGTGTAAATTTCATACGCAAATGAGCATTCACTTTAATTCACATTTTTAATGTTTGTGATAGGAAACGGAACTCGTTACTATAAAAGGCACAATTTTTCTCTAATTGTCCGTTTGAACTGTTATTCTGCTTTTTTTCTGTTAAGAGGAAGCGTACAACATCGAAAAGAGCCTCCAGATTTAATTATCTCTGTAATATCAACTTCAATTACATCATACCCTCGGTTACGTAGTTGTTTGTTCACATGTTTATTTACTGGTAAACTAAATAGTCTTTTATTTCCAATAGAAAGCACATTTGTTCCTAGTGTAAATTGTTCATCCTCTGTTATTTCTATTAAATCATATCGTGATGATAGGATATCTCGCTCTTTGTTAGTAAATGCGTCTGGATAAAATAATGCTTCTGTTGGTGAGATGATGTTAAAGACACAATCTAAGTGTAAGTATTTTTTAGTAAATGGAATCGTCACAACTTCATAATTCGGTAATAGGTTTCTTAGATGATTAATTGCATTCTCATTCGTCCTATCACTAAGTCCTATATAGATAGTAGAACGGTCAATTAAGACGTCTCCGCCTTCAATTTGATCACTTACAAGGTTATAATATGAGATTTCATTATCTTCAAGCCATGTTTTCAGAACATCTTCTTCGCCCTGTCTAACCTCTGCGGCCATGTCAGCCACGAATATGGTTTGTCCCAGTGTAAATCCAATGTCTCTTGTAAATACCTGTTCGGGGAAACTCTCATTAGTGGGTAAAAGAATGACTTCTACTCCTTGAGCTTGTAATTCTTTCACGAACTCTTTGTGTTGTTCCATTGCTTTTTGAATATGTATACCAACGCTTGCAAAGTGTTTTTGAGTTTCGTTAATTTGTTCACGAATTGTCATGTGTTTTGGTTCACATAAAATAACCTGCTCTAATGTATCATATTCACTATTGCATAATGTTTTACTATAGATATTCGATAATTGAGTCATGTAATCACACCTCGATTTTCCTATTTCATTAATATTTTGTAGCTTTCCCTAAATAAAAACGAATATGAAAGTTAGTCAGTAAACTTAAAAAATTTTGATAGAAACGTGATTGAACTATCTTGACAATCGACAGTTTCCTCGTCATAATAAATTAAAATCAATGAACGATGGGAAGGAATAGTATGCGATTATTTCTGTTTTCAGAGAGTGAAGTTAGTTGCTGTGAGACTTCATATCAGAAACCGCAGAACCTACCTTCCCAAGTCCTATGCAAACATAGGCGTATTCCTAGCGTTAATGGGTCAAAGTGGGATGTAAGTCATCCAACTAAGGTGGTACCACGGAAGAAAGTCCTTTCGTCCTTACTTTTAAGGGCGGGAAGGGCTTTTTTATCATTAACAAATAATAAAAGATCTTTAGGTTTAGGAGAAACACTATGGAGAAAAAAAGAATTGTTGTCAAAATAGGCAGTAGCTCGTTAACAAACTATAAAGGTGAAATTGACGAAGTTAAATTTAATGATCATGTTCAAGCAGTGTCTGCTCTGAGAAACAATGGTCATGAGGTTATTTTAGTTTCCTCTGGAGCAGTAGCCGCTGGATTTGCAAGGCTTGGATATCCAACCAGACCAATAACTTTAAAAGGAAAACAAGCTTCAGCAGCAGTTGGTCAAGGATTGCTTGTACAGGCTTACATTGAAGGTTTTAGTAAATATGATATTATTCCTGCTCAAATTCTATTAACTAGACATGATTTTGCAAGTAGGGATCGATATAAAAATGCATTTTCAACACTAACGGAGCTCTTGGAGAGAGGGATTTTACCAATAATCAATGAAAATGATACCGTTTCAGTAGAAGAATTGACATTTGGTGATAATGATATGCTGTCAGCACTTGTAAGTGGACTAGTGCATGCCGATCAGCTTATTATTTTAACTGATATAAATGGATTATACGATTCAAATCCAAGGGAAAATCCCCAAGCCAAGCGCCTCGATTATTTAGAGAAAATTACAGACGATATGTTACAATTTGCAAACGGTGCTGGTTCTTCTTTAGGTACAGGTGGGATGAAGTCGAAATTACTAGCCGCAAGAACGGCTCTGTCTTTAGGGGTACATGTTTTCATTGGAACAGGAAATGGAAAGGATAAATTAATGACAATTCTGACTGGAAAGGGTGATGGTACTTATATTGGTAATGAATTATTGTCCTCGATTAATACAAGGCGACAATGGATTGCCTTTCATTCAGATGTCACAGGAAAGATATTTGTCGACAATGGTGCAGAGGTAGCTTTATTATTTAATGGAAAAAGTTTATTGCCTGCAGGTATTTATGAATTTGAAGGGAATTTTAAAAAAGGTGATGTTGTAGAAGTATATGGTACCCACCAATTGTTAGGAAAAGGGGAGATTAATTTTTCTTCTTCTGAACTTAAGAAGGCTATGGGAAAACGTAGTAGTAAGGAAATAACAAATTTACCAGTTGAGGTAATCCACCGTGATAAATGGGTAAAAGCAGAAATTTGGGGGGAGTTATCATAATGAGTGAGGTAGTAGTAAAAGGAGAAAAGGCAAAACAAGCTAGTTTTCTACTTGTAGGTGTAAGCACGAATGAAAAGAATGAAGCATTAAAGAAAATTAGTGAAAAAATACTTGAGAACCAAAATTACATTTTAACTGAAAATGAAAAGGATTTAGTGAATGGGAAACAAGCGGGGCTTACTGATGCTATACTTGATCGTATTATGTTAAATGAAAAGCGTTTACGTGATATGGCTAATGCAATCACTTTATTGGTTGATCTACATGATCCTATTGGAGAAACAATCGAAACAATTCATAAAGAAAACGGACTGATTATTCATAAAAATCGTGTCCCAATTGGCGTAATTGGAATGATTTATGAAGCAAGGCCAAATGTAACAGTAGATGCTGCAACTCTAGCCTTAAAGACAGGTAACGCAGTTATCTTAAGAGGTAGTTCATCTGCTAGCTATTCAAATAAGGCATTGATTGAAACCATTCATCAAGCCTTAAAAGATACGAATGTCCCTGTTGATGCAGTTCAATTAATTGAAGATACAAGCCGTGAAACTGCGAAAGAGTTATTTCATTTAAATGAGTACCTTGATGTATTAATTCCAAGAGGTGGAAAGAATTTAATTGAAACAGTTATTCGGGAAGCATCGGTGCCAGTTTTGGAAACAGGAGCAGGGAATTGCCATGTTTATATTGATGAAAGTGCAGAATATTTCATGGCGGAAAAGATATCGATTAATGGTAAAACACAGCGACCATCAGTATGTAATGCAATTGAGACAATTCTAATCCATGAAGAGTGGTATAAACAAAATGGTGAAAAGCTGTTACATAAACTCGCAGAACATGGTGTTGAAATAATTGGTGACTTGACTGTATGTGAAACTTTTTCAGCTGCAAAAATAGCAACAGAGGAAGATTGGAATACGGAATATCTAGCATTAACAGTAAGTGTAAAAGTTGTTCGTGATCTCACAGAAGCAGTGAACCATATCAACAAGTACGGTACAAAACATTCAGAGGCTATTGTTACAAATGATCAAGATCATGCAAACATATTCCTTAATAATGTAGATGCTGCTGCCGTCTATCATAACGCGTCCACTCGTTTTACCGATGGGTTTGAATTTGGATATGGAGCTGAAATTGGTATTAGTACACAGAAATTACATGCACGAGGTCCAATGGGATTAAAAGCATTAACATCAAGTAAATACTTTGTATATGGTAATGGGCAAATCCGACAATAAGTAAAGAACGTGAATCTATCGTAATGGAGGAAGTAATTATGAAATGTAAAATTAACCGTAACGCTGCAAAAGTCCTTAAGAAGATGTTAGCTAGTGAAGAGTCAGAGGGAAAAATGCTTCGAGTATATGTTACGCATATGCATGGAGACCATGCTCATTATGATTTCAAGTTTGATTTGCCTACAGAACATGATGAAATTGTCAAGACTGATAAAGAAATTGACGTTTTATTAGATACACGTGAGGATTTTTTAGATGGAGTTTGGATTCAATATTACTATGTACCTCAAGAAGAATTTGTTATTACTAATCCTACTAAAGGCTCACATCGCCATTAATAATAAGTACTTCTTAATCAGGCGCCTTCTCCTTAGGGGAAGGTGTCCTTACTATTTATGTATGAGGATATGGAATTATCCATTCCTCGTTTGTAAATGTTTTAAAGGTGTAATCATATGATCACCTAGTATCATTATTTTTGACAAATATTGCTGATGTTCTTGATATGATAGTAGAAACTCATGATAAAAGCGGATAAATGATTCAACTAAAGACATTATATCTTCTGAAAAAAGACCAGAGCGATTAATTAAAATATTTTCGTACTTGTAGGCTATTCTTTTGATTTTTTTTGTGGTTTTTTCAACATCTTTCATTTTGTATATATCTTTTAGTTCACTACATAAGATTGTAATGTCTTTTTTGAATTCAATTTGGATCTTACGATTAAGATGACTAGTTGAGAGTAACTCATCTTTAAATATATAACGTTGTAACATAATGAGGTCAGATTGGATTGGCTCATTTAAAAAACTTACATAAATACGTAACGTATTATAGGAATCGTACATTGGATTGTGTTTATTACCGATAAATGATAAACCATATAACTCTAGGCCGGATTCAACTGAGACAGGATTCTTGGAAACGCGTTTTGTAAAAACTGATTGAAAATCAACATATCTTTTCTCAATCTTCGAAATAGTTCTCTCAGGTACATGATGCTTATGTGAATCTATTTTTAATCGAGCAAGGTCGCTTTTAGACCACGAAAAAAAACGTGATTTTTTAATCCCGCCAATCCATGTTAGAAACTCTGAAAATACTATTGAAAATTCATTTGCATGAGCCAGGTCTGAATCTTTAATCCTGGTTAGATTCTTACAAAATGATGTAAGAGGACTGCGGTTAACTGGTTTTATATAGCTGTCAAAGCTAGTTACTTTCTTAGAAGCTATTTCATATTTTACTGCACCTAGTCGAATAGCTTCCATATTTTCAAAATGCATTCCTTTGTCAGAACATAGCATTTCAAAATCAAAGAAAATATATTGTGTGATAGTAGTCAATTTCTTCTCCTCCTTTCCTCAACAGGATATTATAAAGGAGAAGAAGATAAAAAGATACAACCAAATACAACCAAGAACTTGAATCCTTATGCCTCTTGCATGACTTTCTTATTTATTTTATTCGCATAAGGAGCCTCAAGGATATCCTCAAAATTGACCATTGCTTTTTCTTGGCATTCTTTTAGTAGTTTTACAAAAATTTCTGCAGTCATAACTGCATCATTTAACGCGTGGTGACGCTCTAACTGTGTTATATTATATCGACCAATAAGCTGGTCTAAATAGTTTTTTTGCGTTGGAAAATGATAGTTTGCTAAAGAGTGAGAATCAATCCAGTTCGGTATGGGGCATGGGAGACCCCAAAAAGCGCACATCTGTTTAATAAAATTAATATCAAAACTACTGGGATGTGCTACTAAGATCGAGTCTCTACTAAAGGTTAGAAATTCAGAAAATACGTTTGGAAATTGCTCACCCCTTAATAAATCGCAGTCCTCTAATCCTGTTAATTTTTTTGTTTGTTTTGAAACCTTTCGTAAAGGACTAATAATTTTGTAAAAGGTTTGATTGTAATCAATGTGTAACTTGTTAATTTTAACTGCACCAATTGAAATTATTTCATCTCCAATTTCTGGGAAGAATCCTGTTGTTTCTAAATCAAAAATGGTAAATGAGCATTCATTAAGTCTTTCTGGTGGAAATAGATTTTGTTTGTAATAAAGACTACGGATGGACGTAGCAGCCTCCATATAATTTGTATTCTTCCGTGCTTTATTGATTTTCCGTTTTATGCAATAACGATCCCATAGATAGTATTTCATGATAAGAATATCAACTGGCATAACGTTCTATATCCCTCGATTTCGATTAAAGCTTATTTTTAACACCTGTTGCATTCGATTAGCAACATGTATTGCTTCTTTTAATTTCTGTCTATCATCATTAGATAACTCATGAAAACCTATCTCATTTGAAAGAGGTTGCTGATTTGAGATTTCGTTTAAATTTTGTTTTAATCGATAGTACTGTAAATAGTGGAGTGCCGTTTTTGCATTTTGTACATCTCTTGGGTGCAAAGCGTTTAATTTTTTTAAGGCATCAAGTCTTTTGATTGTACTGATTTCTGTAATACCATATTTCATTGCGTTAATTCTCGTTGAGTTAATGATTTGTATCATCCCTGTTTTTTTGACATTAAGTTTGCGGTCCTTATGCTTTATTAAATTTATTTTACCCAATGGATTTAAAGGCAATTTGAATCTTAGCGCATCTTTGGTTAGAAGATGCTGTAGTGTTTTAGAGTTCCGTGTTTTTTCAATTAAGAATAAGCGCACTTCTTTAGCTAACGAAAAATCACCGTAAATTGGTAGGAAGTCATAGAACATTGTGAAACGTTGGATTTCTTCAGCATCCATTGCTTTTTTCCATTGAAGAATTTCTTTTTTCCACTCTGTCACCGACTTTCTCCACTTCAATTCTTTCGCCATAATACCCCCGGTACATTCTGAAAATCCTGCAGAGGCTAAATAATTATTAATTTTTTCTGTAAACACATCAAAATAACGTGATATTTTTTCTCGATATGGTAGATGTTGAAAATCGCTTGTTATCATACCGTTATCCTGATCAGTATGAAAGCTTTGTTCACCTCTTGCTTGGCTTCCCATCACAATAAAACAGTAGTTAATTGGTGGTGGGCCAAATCCCTTTGCTTTCATTTCAGATTCCACAAATTTAATTAGCTGGCGGAAAAGGAGATTGTTATGTTTGGTGATCATTTCAGTGATCTCGTACCCATATTGATTGTTATCAACAAGCTCACGTGTAAACGATTGGAGCAACGTGTTTGAAAGTGGTGCAAGATTTAATAACTTGTTTAGATCTCGCGTATTCTTTATGTTATAGGTAAGGTCTAAGTAATTTGAAGCATTTAGATTTAGAAAAGAACGACTTGTTAACACTCCTATAACCTTTGACTTGTGAAGTACAGGAATAAAATCGATTTGGTGATTTTTCATATATGATAATGCTTCATATGCAAACGAATCTGCGTCAACAACAATCGCTGATTGCTGTTGCCAATCTCTCACTCTATGACTATGCTTGTAATTTGAAACATAGTTTAAGATTTCGTTCTGAGTGATTGTTCCTTCAAGTGAAGAAGAATTTTCGCTTACAACTAATCCCGATAAATGGCTATTTTTCATCTTTTCAGCAGCAAGGAACATCGTTTCGTTTGGATCAATAAATACAGCTTGATCCATTAGTTCCTTCACACGAGTGGTTAGCAAAACAATGTTTACATCATCATCTTTTGAAGAATTGGTTTTGATTTCATTGTAGATAGACTGCATTCTTTGGCCGATACTTTCCCAAATTATTTTTGAAAATGCTTGATTTTTTGTCATAACTTCAAAAAAATGTACTTTGTTTAATTTAAAAACTGTGCATTCTTCAAGTGCTTGCACGGAGAAGTTCATATCACCACTGGTGAACATTACCATTAATCCGACGATATCACCCGGATAGTAATATCGTAATGAAATTTGTTTTCCATTTTCTTTATGTAAGATATTTTTTGCTAATCCTGACACTAAGAAGTAAATATCAACTTCTTCAATTGCCTGGTCCTCTAAGAAGAGAAATTCATTTTTTGCAAATGTAGTAAAAGTAGAGGAGTGAATTAGTTGGAAAAGTTGATCTTCAGGAAGCATATCGAACGGGTAAAAATCTTTTAATAATAGCTTTAAATCTGTATTTATCATGGTGGTCCCCCCCTTAAGCGAATCTCTTATTTTAACCGTAACATATTTTATCCTTATAAATAAATAATTGAATTGTATTCAACTCAATCTGTCAATTATTGTATACTTTATAAAGTAGGCAAAAGAGTGCTTATAGTTTCTGAATAAAAATTCTATTCTTAATGAACTTTTTTACACTCCCAATTGTATAGTTAGCAAAAGAGTAAAATGGGAGATGATAATATGGGAACAGGCTGGATTGTGTCACTTGTAGTGGCTGGTGTATTAATGGCGATTATTTTAGGGCTAGTCATTCCGATGGACAGAAAATATGTTGTACGTGAGAATGGGAAGATAAATTATAAAAAGACAAAGATTTATTTGCGATGGAATCTTTTTGATACTGTCTCGATAGGCTTAGCGATTTACTCAATTATCTGTGTGCAAGCTTTGAACTTTCTAGTTTCAAATGGCGAAAATGTTGAAAATAGTTTTGTACAGTTTTTTACAAACCAAGCACAAGTGTGGACACTGGTGTCCATTATATACTTAATTAGTAGGATATCTATTACACTTAAAACAATCAAGGAACGTTGGAGCAATGACATTGAGTGAGCGGGAAGATGTGTTAATGATTGCCTATCAAAATGGAGATGACTCAGCTTTTGAGAGTATATATACATTGTTAAAACCTTCTCTTTATTCATTCATTTATCGATATACTCAAGAGGAACAGTTTAGTATTGACATTGTGCAAGACACATTTATGAAATTACAAAAATATAAATACCGATTTGATCCCAAGAAGGGAAAGGTAAAATCATATGTATTTCAAATTGCCTATCGATTAATGGTTACGAAATTAAATCGGCGTAAGAAATGGCGTTCACTTTTGCCATTTCTTGTTCCTATTATGGATGAAGGGTTACATCATGCAGATCGGTTATCCATTCGAGATGCGGTTGCTAAATTACCAGAACATCACCGTGTTGTTGTGTTGCTCTTTTATTATCATAGTATGTCACATGAGGAAATTTCAGCTATTCTAGAGATTCCAAAAGGAACAGTTAAATCAAGACTTCATCATGCGATAAAAAAATTAAAAGAAGAATTGGAGGGAGACGAATATGAATCAGGATCCCTTTAAAAAGGAACATCATTTACGTCAAAGATTAGATGAGTACCATGTGGACATTCCAGATTTTCCGATAAAGCCAAACAAATTGGAACGTGTGCTTTTCACACTTGCAGCACCAACTAGGAATCCACTAGAGCCTATTATTTCGGGTTCGAATGGAGTACTAATTGTTCAAGTTGTTCCAATCATCATTGCAGCTATTATGACTTTTTTACCACTTTTATTCTAATCACAGGGTACGGTGAATGCTTCACCAATAAAGGGATCCTCAGTATATAACATACGAAGGATTTCTTTTTTATTAACAAGCATTTATTTCATAAACTCTTCGACTTGCATTATAGGGTGATGTTAAAGATAATAAGGAGAAAGTAATTTGAAAAGGGAGTAGGAATAACATGACTGAAAGTAGTATTATCTTTTTTGATATTGATGGGACGTTATTAGACCATGATAAGAAAATACCTTCTTTAACAAAAGAAGCAATTTATAGACTAAAAGAAGAAGGTCACGAAATCGCGATTGCTACTGGTAGAGCTCCATTTATGTTCGAGGATATCCGAAAGGAGCTTGAAATTAATACATACATAAGTTATAACGGACAATTTGTGGTTGTTAATGGAGAGGTGCATTATCGCAATCCATTACAGTATGCGGCCCTTCGCAATTTAACAGAACTTGCTTTATCTAATAACCACCCGGTTGTCTATATGGACCATGAAGATATGAAAGCGAATGTTCCTGAACATGACTATATTACGGAAAGTATTAAGACATTAAAAATAGAGAGCTTTCCATCTCATGATCCAGACTACTATAAGGAACGTGAAATGTATCAAACATTACTATTTTGCCAAGATGGAGAAGAAACTCAGTACGAACAAACTTTTAATCAATTTGATTTTATCAGATGGCATCCAGTCTCGGTTGATGTAATTCCAAAAGGTGGTTCAAAGGCAAAAGGAATTGAAAAAGTGGTTGAAATCTTAGGATATCCTAAAGATAGAATCTTTGCATTTGGGGATGGGTTAAATGATATTGAAATGCTATCCACAGTTAAAAATAGTGTTGCTATGGGAAATGCAGAGGAAGAGGTAAAGGAAGTAGCCAAATACGTGACAAAATCTGTTAACGATAATGGTATTGTATATGGACTAGAAATGGTTGGGCTATTAAAATAATAATATTTTAATAAGTAGTGTTCTTCATTTTAAAGAATGAGGGACTCTTTTTTTTTTTTTGAAGGAATGTGATTATTTTTAACAGGGGTAGATTTGGGGAATAGGGAGAATTTCCAAAAAAAAGGTCGTTTTCTGTGTCTGTGCTTACAATTTTCTAATGATAGCAAAATAATCCATGGAAGTTGATATAGAAATCCATGGTAGCTTCATGAATGATGCTGTAATCTAACTTTACGACATTTTTTAGAAGGTGAGAATATTTGGACATAAAACCTATTTTTCGTGATCACTTGTTTCACCACAAATGGGGATATTTAATTGGGACAATATTGGTCACCATATCCCTTGTGCTTCAAATGGTTGTGCCAATGTTGCTTGAAGTATTTACAGATGGATTACAATTGCTAACAGCTACTGGCATTGAGCTCGTTCGTATTGCAATCTGGATGGTGATTGTAGGAGTCGGAATATTTTTCTTTCGTTCCAGTGGCCGCATATATATTTTTAGACTATCAAGATTATTAGAAAGAAACATTCGAGAACGACTTTTCTCACATTGGGAGACATTGCCAAGTGAGTATTACCAAAAGCAGAAAATAGGAAATTTAATGGCTCATGCTGTAAATGATGTGAATGTGCTACGACAAATTGGTATGCAGGGAGTGTTTCAAACATTAGAAGCAGTAGTCCTTATTACAATTACGGTTTTAATGATGGCTACAACCATTGACTTTTATTTAACATTGTTAGTGTTATTACCGTTACCAGGGTTAACCTATTTGGCATATCGATTTCGTATTAAAATTCGAATGCACTCAAATAAAGTTCAAGAGGCAATCGGGACATTAACTAGTCGTGTACAAGAGTTTTGTTCAGGGATTCGAATTGTTAAAACATATGTACAAGAAGGAGCGGAAATTAAGAAATTTGAGCAAGATAATCAAGCGAATGTAGATGCTAATAAGCAATTGATTATGTCAAATTCACTTTTTAATTCCCTCAGCCAAGGAATTGTTGGCTTAAGTTATTTAACTTCTATTGTGTTTGGTTCAATCTTAGTGATGCAGGATACAATTACACTTGGGGAATTTGTTGCGTTTAATACTTATTTGTCATTATTGGTTGGTCCAATCGAGAATTTAGGGAAAGTTATTAATCTACTACAACAAGGAAAAGCTGCAGATTTAAGGTTAAGGGAGGTTTTGTCGACAAAACCAACGATTAAAGATGAAGAAGGTGTTGTCAACTTACCGTCAATAAAGGGTGATATTACAATCAAAGGACTTTCTTTTTCATATGATAATAAACAAAGTAAGGTTCTCTCAGATATTGATATCCATATTCCCAAAGGAACTACGTTAGCGATTGTCGGTAAGATAGGAAGTGGAAAATCAACGTTGGTTAACCTACTTTTACGTGTATACAACCCACCTAGACAGACTATCTTTATAGATAATTATGATATTCGCGATATACCACTAAAGACATTACGCAAGTCAATCGGATATGTACCACAAGATAATTTTTTATTTTCAACATCGATTAATGAAAATATAGCCTTTGATCCAAAAGGTTACAATGAAAACCAAGTTCATCAAGCATCAAAAGAAGCACATGTGTACCATGACATTCTGGAGTTTCCTGGTGGTTTTGCTACCGAGTTAGGAGAACGTGGTCTCTCGCTTTCAGGCGGACAAAGGCAACGAGTTAGTATTGCGCGAGCGATGATTAAACAAGCGCCAATCATGATTTTTGACGATAGCTTATCTGCGGTTGATTCAAAAACAGAGAAAAACATTTTACAAACACTCAGAACAAAAATGGAAGGGACTACTTCAATAATAATTAGTCACCGAATATCCGCCATTGAGCATGCAAATCAAATTATTGTATTAGATGAGGGGAAAATCGTTGAGCGAGGAACCCATAAAACTCTCCTTAAAAGAAATGGAATATATAAAAACATGTACCAACAGCAGTTAACGGCACTTAATTTACATCAAAAAAATCACCCTCAAACGAAACCAATTGCAATTAAAAGGAGGGGGAGATAATTAGAGCAAACGATACAAACCAAATAAAAAGTTTTAGTGATAAACAACTGTTGAGAAAAATTCTTGCGTTTGCAAAGCCTTATTGGAAGTTGTTTGTAATATCGCTATTTCTAACGACATTAATCGTTATTGCGAGCTTAGCACAACCATATTTAATTAAAGTTGCTATTGATAGTCATATTAATGGAATTTATACTCCGATGATTTATGCAGACGAGGTGGATAAGAATCGACTAATCCAGTTACTTGATGCAGAAGGCATTGAAACAAAAGAAGTTGCATCCTTCGAGGGTGAAACATATTTTCGTATGAAAAATCCTAAACAGGAACTTCCAGAAGGAGTACAAAAAGCAATTATCATCTCTGTTCATGGTACACATTATCTTGTTCAGGGATGGAATGACGGGTTACGAAATGCTAATTCATATCAACTGGAAAACAGTCAGATAACGATTGATGGAACTGCATATCCAGTTACAACTCTTCTAGGTGAAAGCGAGCAGTTATTTCGGAGTAATGATTACTCAGGGATGATTTGGCTGGGAGTTCTTTATTTTATTTTAATCATTGGTACGTCTGTCCTTACTTATTTTCAAAATAACTCATTGCAATATACCGGTCAATCGGTTATCTATGATATCCGTCAAACAATCATGAGGCATTTTTCGAAAATGGAGATTTCATTTTACGATAAAAATCCAATTGGCAGACTTGTTACAAGGATCACTCATGATGTTGAGGCACTTAATCAGCTATACTCTCAGGTCATTGTTAACCTTATTAGAGAGGTTTTAATTTTATTCGGAATTGTTGTCATCATGCTTCAGATGAGTGTCAAACTTACATTGATAAGCTTCACTGTCATCCCTGCTATTGCGCTCATTACCTTTTATTTTAAAAAAGTCATTCGGAATGCTCAGCGGTATGTACGATTTGTGTTAAGTAAATTAAATTCGTACTTAGCTGAAAATCTATCCGGTATGCAGGTTATTCAAATATTTGTACGTGAAGAAAAGCAACTAAAACAATTTAATGAATTAAACCAAGAGCATTATCGTGCAGGGATGCGGCAAACCGTGTTAAATTCAATTTTCAACCCATCCATTGGTTTCTTTGGAAATATCTCAATGGCATTACTAGTTTGGTATGGTGGTAGAAACGTACTTGATGGTGCAATAACGTTTGGGGTAGTTTATGCGTTTACTCAATATATAACAAAATTTTTTGAGCCGTTAAGAGGGCTTGCAGACCGTTTTAATCAAATTCAAGCTGCACTCGCGTCAGCAGAACGTGTTTTTGATACATTGGAAACAAAGCCTACTATTCTTAATCGTGATAATTCAATTAAACTTCCAAATATAGTAGAAGGGAAAATTGAGTTTAAAAATGTATGGTTTGCATATCAAGATGAAGATTGGGTTTTAAAGGATGTGAGTTTTTCTATAAAGCCCGGAGAGACAGTTGGAATCGTTGGTGCTACGGGTGCAGGAAAGAGCTCGATTATTCAGCTAATAAATCGTTTTTATGATATTCAAAAGGGCAGTATTGAGCTTGATGGAGTAAATGTAAAGGATATTCAAATAAGTGATCTCAGAAGACATGTTGGAATCATTCAACAAGATAGCTTTGTGTTTTCTGGTACGGTCTTTGAAAACATTCGTCTTAACAACTCTGAAATATCCGAACAACAAATAATCCAAGCGGCTAAATCAGTCAGCATGGATCCATTTTTTGAAACATTACCAATGAAATATAAAACAATGCTAGGAGAACAGGGCACCATCCTTTCAACTGGACAAAGACAGTTGTTATCATTTTTAAGAGCTATGATTGCAAATCCTGACGTGTTAATACTAGATGAGGCAACTGCAAATATTGATACAGAAACAGAAAGTGTTGTTCAGGATACATTAAAGAAAATTTCAAAAAATCGTACAACGATTATCATTGCACATAGGCTCTCGACGATTCAGCATGCTGATAAGATCTTAGTACTTGATAAAGGTAGGGTTATTGAATCGGGAAATCATATAACATTATTACAACAGCGTGGAGCATATTATCGACTGTGTATAAACCAACATAAACAAGAGGAACAAAATAAAGTAAGACAAAATATTTTCCAATGAATTAAAAAAGGCTGAAAAATTGATTTCCTTCTCCCAATCACTAACTACAGTGAAAGGAGTGGAAGTCACTTTTTCAGCTCTTTTTGTTTATTTCAACGGTCTTATGATTATCACTAAATTGGGTAGGTGAAACACCAACTAATCTTTTAAATGTTCTGCTAAAATATAGTTCATCTTCATAACCCACGCTCTGACTAATTTCTTTAATTCTAAAATCGGAGATAGCTAATAACTCTTTAGCACGATCAATTCGTAAATGCGTTAAATAATCAATGGGGCTATACCCTACATATTTTTTAAAGATACGTGCATAATGGCTTGTGCTCAAACCAGCCATCTTTGCCAGATCTGATAATGTTAAATGAAGATGATAGTTATTTACCATGTAATCAATTGTCGTTTCAAGTGCCATCGTTGAGTTACCAGCCATTTTTTGGGAACGGAAATCTTGAATAATCATTAGAAGTAGTTCTTGAAAATGCATTTTTCTCTGAATTGCAACAATGGGTCCTCTGCGTTTCGATAGTAGATTAATTTGATCCAATAGTTGAATAATGCTCCCTGTATTATTTATTGAATATACACCTTGTAGGGGGAAGGATACTTTATCTGGTGTTTCAAAAAACCACTTTTCTTTTTCCTCTGATGCTAGAGCATATGTAAAACGAACAAAATAAAATTCAAGAGGATTTGTTTGTGATGTTTTTTTTTCACAAACCATTCCTGGTGAATACATAATTAGTTTACCGGGCTTCAGTTTGTGTTTAGTTCCATTGATGTAGATTTCACCGCGCCCTTTTGTGATGAACCAAAGAGAGTGGTGTGCTTGTTCGCGAAGTGGTCTATACCAGTCAGGTCTACACCTTTTGTATCCGGATAACAACAAAGAATATGTAAGTTGATTAAGCTGCTTGGCTACTTTTCCAGGTTTAATCAAATGGGCCCATCCTTTTCACTTTTTTATGAATATCAATATCTATCTATATATATTATCTTCTTTTTCTTTTAATCCTTTAATCTAATAAATAAATATAGTGGTAGCAACCAAACATATCATGTTAGAAAAGTAAACGCTTTCTTAAAAAGAATTGAAAAATACCGATAAATTTAGATAAAAACCATTGCAAAATGAATAGATTAACAATATAATAAATCTATGTTAGAAAATATAACATCGGAATGTGAGGTAATAAGACATGGCGGTTGGACAAAAAAATAATGGTACGGTAACACTAGAAGAAATCAAGGAGATTATTGAACAAAAATCAGTCGAACTTTTACACTTACAATTTGTTGATATTGAAGGTATTTTAAAAAATGTAACAGTGACAGCTGAACAATTAGAAGACGTAGTGGACGGAAAAATGATGTTTGATGGATCTTCTATTAAAGGTTTTTCTCCAATAAACAAATCAGATTTATATCTTGAACCTGATTTGGCAACATTTGCAGTGTTACCTTGGACAGTAGAAGAAGGTTATTCAGAAGCACGCTTCCTTTGCTCAGTAACTAACCCAGACGGAACGCTATTTGAAGGTGATACTCGAAATGTGCTAAAAAAGACCGTTGAGCGTGCATCTGATAAAGGCTACACGATTTCAGTTGGACCAGAATTAGAATTCTTTTTATTTAAAGCAGACGAAAATGGTAACCCCACTCTAGAGTTAGGGGATGTCGGAGGATACTTTGAACCTTCTCCAAAGGATGTAGGTGAAAGGGTACGTTTAGAAATTTATCGAGCTCTTAAAGCAATGGGCTTTACAATTGAAGCATCACACCACGAGGTTGCAGAAGGGCAGCATGAAATAAATTTTAAGTATTCGGATGTATTAGGTGCAGCGGATCTTGCTACAACTTATAAATGGGTCGTAAAAACAATTGCCAAGCAATATGGCTTACATGCAACATTTATGCCTAAACCTGTGTTTGGAATAAATGGCTCAGGAATGCATGTGAACATGTCATTTTTCAAAAATGGAGAAAATGCGTTCTATGATCCAACAGATAAAGTACAACTCTCTGGAACCGCGTATCAATTTATTGCAGGAGTCTTAGAAAATGTAAAAGGATTTGCAGCAGTAACAAATCCACTTGTAAACTCGTATAAGCGTTTAGTGCCAGGTTATGAAGCTCCTTGTTATATCGCTTGGTCACCTTCAAATCGTTCAGCATTAGTGAGAATTCCTGCAAAAAAAGGTGTAGCTACTCGTGTGGAACTACGTTGTCCAGACCCATCAGCAAATCCATATCTAACATTTGCAGTCATTGCATCTGCTGGTCTAGATGGAATCGAAAAAGAATTAGTAGCACCTGCATCAATTGATGAAGACATCTTCCATATGACAGAAGAGCGTCGTGCGGAATTGGGAATTGAAAATCTACCAGGTAGCTTGGAAGGGGCAATTTCTGAGCTTGAAAAAGGAGAAATTGGTTTAAAGACACTAGGTGAGCACGTATACGGTGAATATCTCGCGGCTAAAAAAGCAGAATGGGATGACTATCGCACAGCAGTTCACTCTTGGGAATTAGTAAACTATCAAGCTAAGTTTTAAATAAAATGTTATATTTCAAAAAGACGAGCAGAGACTGCTTGTCTTTTTGTGTGTTATTGAAAATCTAACCTTAGCTTCTGGACTTGAAATTGGAAAATGGATCTGTGTTTAATTATAATTATTCTTTAAGCTTATTCATATCAAAAGGAGATAGCATGGCTAGTACGGTAGCGTTAATAAAAGAGTGGCAGGAAGCCCTCCAAATTGAAATAAATTATTTAAAAAAGGTAGGTAGTAATAACTATAAAGTGCTAAATGGTCGGTTAGTTTCCACACAGGGGTCGTATAGCTATTACTTTGATACTGTTTATACTTTTAACATACCAATTGGTTCAGTGGTACGATTAGAATGGGGCAATGTAAGGTATGATGGGAGGATGTTATCCTCAGAAGGAAGGGGTATAATCCTTTCATTTGAACAATCTCTTGGGGATTTAGTAGGGGAAGCTGTGTTGTATCATGACCCTTGGGAACTACTTGACAAATTAATTGAAAGGCTTGATGAGATAAAAAAAAGTAAGAAAAAAAGAGTTCGTATAAAGCGGTTGATGGACCCATCAATGAAGGCTAAACACCCATCAGACAAGACAAAGGGAAATATTCATGAAGTAGTTTTACGATCTAAATATAATCCAGTTACTTTTATTTGGGGGCCACCAGGTACCGGGAAGACATACACACTTGCCCGTGTAGCGGCCAATAAATATTTTAAAGAACAAAAAGTGTTGATTGTTTCACAAAGTAATCAAGCTGTTGATGTATTGCTTTCGGAAATTTCGACATTTATTAAGAAGAAGAATAAATTTAAGGAAGGCGACATAATTCGGTATGGTACGTCTACGAGGTTGGAAAAAGTTCATGCAGATATAGCAACAAGCCCGTTAATTGAAAAGCATGATCCAAAGCTTGCCGAGTCAAGAAATTTATTAGTTAAGGAGAGACAACTTCTTAAGCAGGATTTAGTAAAATCATTTAGCGTAAGAGATACGGATACTTTACTCGAACTAGAGAAGAAAATCGTAAGTGTATTAGAAAAAATCCGTTCCAGAGAAATTCAATTAGTAAAAGAAGCGCAACTTATTGGTACGACTATAGCAAAAGCAGCAGGAGATCCAGTGATATTTGAACAAGAATTCGATGTTGTTATCGTCGATGAAGCAAGTATGGCATATGTACCCCAAACGGCCTTTGTTGCCACTCTTGGTAAGCATGTTATCGTGTGCGGTGATTTCAAGCAATTACCACCAATAGCAGCTTCAAGGCATCAATTGGTTAATTATTGGCTAAGGGAGGATATTTTCCATCGTGCGGGTGTAGTAGACTGGGTTGAGAATGGGAAATTGCATCCTCATTTATTTCTGCTTAAAGAACAACGGAGAATGCACCCGGATATATCAGCGTTTACAAATAATTATATCTATCACTCCTTAGTTGGTGATTATAAGGATATGGCATTAAAGACACAGAAAATTACTTGTCATTCACCTTTTCCAAATCAAGCATCAATTTTACTTGATACAAGTTCAACAGGAGCACACTGTATAACTGAACGTTCTTCAAAATCTAGAATGAACTTATGGAACCTTTTTATTTCATTTCAATTGATATATGAAGCATATTTAGATGGAGTACAATCCATTGGCTATGTGACCCCATATCGTGCACAGGCGAAATTAATGGAGTTCGTTATTCAGGAATTTTTTCAAAAGGACACAAAGGGGTTAGATATTATTTCTGCTACGGTACACCGTTTTCAGGGCAGTGAGCGTGATGTAATGGTGTTCGACACTGTAGACGGAGACCCGATGGACCGACCTGGTATGCTGTTAGTTGGTAATGATAGTGAAAGGTTAATGAATGTTGCGATAACAAGAACAAAAGGGAAATTTATTAATGTATGTGATAGTACATATATTAAATCAACTATTTCTAGGGTTAAGACACTACGACAATTAGTCGATTATCAGGAAAAACATAACCAAGTTGTCACGCCTAACGAGATTGGTTCCTGGATAACTGAACAACATCCACGTCTGCAATGGATATATGCCAAAAGGCTTGAATGTGTTTTTCAAGATATTTTTAACGCACGTCAGTCAATTGTAATGTCGATTTCATCGGATATAGAATTATCGACAGAATGGATAAAGCACCTTGAGAAGCGCAGACAAGGTGTATCCCTAACGATCATTTCAGGTAAAGAACCCAAAGCAATGAAAGTTAATAATTGGATTAATTGTTCTATTCCATTTTCATTTGTTGCGATAGATCAACGTTATTTTTGGTTAGGTATGCCACTAGAATATAATCTTTATTTAAAACCGCCATATGTTGCTGTAAGGGTGGATTCTAACGTTGTAACAGACCAAATTTTATCACAGATACCTATGTGATATTTATTCTTTGAATGAAAAGAGGTGTTTGTGACTGTGAAGCCAATCAATGATTATATTAAGAGTAATCTCGATATTCTATTTGTTGGTTATAATCCAAGTATCCGTTCTAGTGAAACAGGACATCATTTTGCGAACCCAAATAATCGGTTTTGGACAATTCTTTACAGAGCTGGTTTAACACCAAAAAAGTACGAGGCAGTTCAAGATCAAACATTGCTTGAATTAGGGTATGGGTTAACAAATATTGTTCCTAGGCCAACTAAAACAGCTCAAGAAATTACAAAGACGGAGTACCAAGAGGGAAGAAAGAAGTTAATTAACAAAATAAAGAAGTATAAGCCAAGATTCATTTGTTTTGTTGGTAAAGGTGTCTATAAGCAATACAGTGGTAACAATAAAGTGGATTGGGGAGTGCAGCCTGTACCTGTAGTCAAAGGGACGATTGAATTTGTTGCACCATCTTCAAGTGGACTTGTAAGAATGAAGTTGGATGAAGTTGTTGATATATATAAACAATTAGCTTCATTACTATTGACTAAAAAAGCATAATAAAAAATCGAATAAAGAGGACTGATATTTATGGATTTAAAACCGCTAAAAGGAATCCATCATGTTTCAGCTATTACTGCAAACGCGAAGGGAAATTATCATTTTTATACTAAGATATTAGGGATGAGATTGGTTAAAAAGACTGTAAATCAAGATGAAACATCCATGTACCATTTATTTTATGCAGATGAACTTGGAAATCCAGGTACAGATTTAACTTTCTTTGAAATTCCAATGGCTGCTAGAACACACTATGGAAGAAATAGTATTTCGATGACGTCACTACGCGTTCCCTCGGATGAATCGTTAGTGTTTTGGAAGAAAAGATTTGAGGAGTATCAAATTGAACATGATGAAATCTCAAATCAAGCAAATAGGTTAGTACTCGCATTCCGTGATTTTGAAGGGCAACGGTTGTCACTTGTATCGGATGAACATAAGCAAGGCGTGGCTGGAGGTATACCATGGGAGAAGAGCCCTATACCAAAAGAGCATGGGGTTGTGGGACTTGGACCCGTACAGTTAACGGTCGGTCGCCAAGAGATTACTGGAAAGGTGTTAACAGATATATTAGGATTTCAAAAAACACAGGAGTATCAAGATATGAATGTGTTTGAAACTGGATTAGGTGGCAGTGGTGCAGAAGTTCATATAATCGAGCGACCGGACATTCCTAGAGAAAGGGCTGGAAGGGGTAGTGTTCATCATGTGGCATTCAGGGTTGAAAATGAGGAGGAATTACGTAATTGGGTAGATTATATCACAGAAGCGGGATATCAAAATTCAGGGTTTGTTGAAAGGTATTATTTTAAATCTTTGTATTTTAGAGAACCAAATGGTCTTTTGTTTGAACTTGCTACAGACGGACCAGGCTTTGAGGGTGATGAGTCATTTGAACATCTTGGTGAAAAGTTGGCATTACCACCTTATTATGAGCATAAACGTGCTGAAATTGAAGCCAAATTAAAACCGTTAGAGACAAACGAATAGAGAATTTGGCGTCTTAGTTAAGAAAGATTATGATAAAGCGGTTGAATTGGGAAGAAAAAAATAGTTTAATGGAAGAAATACTTACTAATGTTTTTTCGGAAAAATATTCTTTTAGAAAGAGACTTAGTAATATACTTAAGTGGAGGTAAAAGTAATGGACTGTGTTTCACTAGATTTAGATGGGACGTTGTTAAATTCTAAACGTCAAATAACAGAAGAAACTAAGCAAATGGTTTATACTTTAAAAGAAAAAGGTATAGATGTTATTATAAACACTGGTAGAATGCAAAAGGACATTGTAAATGTAAAAGAGTTAGCAGAAATAGCTTGTCCGTTAATTTGCTTAAATGGCTCAATGATTTACTCCGAGTCAGGAGAAATACTCTATGAAACTACCTTGTCGCTTTCTTTGTGCAAAAGATTAATTTCCGAGTTAACAGACATGGGAGTAGGTGTACTAGTTTACACAAATCAAGGTGGATTTCCAGCTACATTACCAAAGTTATATGGAAAGTCTGTTGAAGAAATAAATGCAATGTTCCAAAATCAAGATTATGACATCATTTTTAGTTTAGACAACATTAAAGTATACAAGTTAATTGCTTGGGTCGATGAAAACAACCTGCAAAAAGTTGATGATGTAAAAATAAAAATGGCGAATGAAGATGAGGTTTCTTATTCTTCTTCACATCCAAATAATGTAGAAATTACCTCAGTCGAAGCACAAAAAGGAAGAGCGCTAAAACGGTACGAACAAATAAAAGGTTATACATATAAGAATATTTATTCTTTTGGTGATGGGGGGAATGACGTTTCTCAATTTGAAGTTTCAACTGTTTCCTTTGCAATGGAAAATTCACCTGAAGAAATTAAGGGTAGAGCAACACATATTACAAAAAGTAATGATGATGATGGTGTTGTATATGCTATTAAACACATATTAAAACTTGTTTAAATACTAGTAAGTAATATTAAGAAAAATAATTTTACTTAAAACTAACGTTCGCTAGTTTAAAAATCAATAGAAAAACGCTCACTTGGAGCGTTTTTCTATTGTCTAAAAGATTATAAAAGTACGGTATAGATAGCTTTCCATCTAATTATCCAAATCCGGCACAAACAGCTATAACCCATCCATAGTTCAAATCATCTCACTACGAATAAGTCATCAAAACAACTCCATGAGTTACTTTACGATTTACATCAGTGGATTGGCTTCATGTGGCTTTGTGACGAGCTAAACAGCGCTTCTTTGGTCCTATTTGGGGCAGGAGCATAAGTGTTTCCAAAGCTTGCGTCGTTCAATCAGTTTGACCGGCTTAACCTGCAGCGCTTGCGCTTTCGTTCTTTATTACGAGCTTTTCTTTAATTTTTGTAAATTATTCAATTGTTTCACTAAGCTATGAAAAAGTTCTTCATTCTTCTTGTCAAGAGCATGATCGATTTGGTGCCTAATCTCTTCGATTTTCTTTTCTATTATAACGGTTTCTAACAGTTCATCTACTTCTTTGGATATTCTCTGGTAATTTTCATATGTTTTAATGTTCTCGATGATTTGAGATTCGATAAGCATAGTATACCTGTGGTTTAGAAGTTTTCCATAAAAATTTAAGATGATATTCACTTTTCCTGGATTTGAAGTAAGCTCCCATATTGCCGTTGCAACGTCACTTGTTTTACGCTTGTTGTAATAAAATTCAAATCCTGGTTCGTCAGAATTTAAACTTGAAATGACAATGGTCCTTGTATTTAATGAGAGTTTCTCTGTGAATGTGACCTTTTCAAGGATATGATGAGTATTCATTAAAAAATTAATTAAGTTCTTTGCGTCTGTCTGTTTTAGGCGATTATTTTGTAAAAACCATTTTAGGAAATTTCGTTTTTCAATCGTTGATACCCATTTTTTCATAAAAACACACATCCGTTTTTTGTTTTTCTTTATTTTAACATGATATGGCAATATTCGAAATTAAGAACCTTTCAAACAAAAGCTGTTATGTTTTTTGGAAAAGAATTTATACATAGTGATTATAAGGAATTATTATAAACTTACATTTTAAGTAAAAGCTATAACTAATTAAGTTAGTTATTAGTGTAATTATATATTTTAAAGTCTGAAATATTTTACCGAGCTTAGCGTTAAGCACAAAATGTATGTGCTTATCATTCTAAACAAAAGGGGGAGTACCAATGAGGACATTAGAAGAGATCTATCCTTTCGTTGTGGACCAGACGAAAAAGAAGATTGATGAAGATATCGAGAAATATCTTGAAGATAAGGAGTGCCCTCCAACCTTTGAAGAGTATTTACAAGAAAGAAGTCATTATATTGAACAAATATGGGTAAATGTTTGGTTGAACCACGCAACAAATAAAATACAAAAAAATGGAAAAAAGTTATTTTTAATAAATCGTGGGTTTGAAGTGGAAGGTGTTGACAGGAAGATAATAAATCGACTGTTCCGTAATGAAATAAGAAATTACAAACCGTTTGATGTTCTTTCATGGTTGAAACAGAAATATGATGAAAATGAGGAGGCTTGGAGCTTGCGACATAAGCAAGCAAAAGAGCATTTTATCAAGCGACAGGAAGAACAATTGCTCAAAAAGACTAAGGCAAATTTACACACTGAAATAATGGAGACATCTGAAGAACTGGTACATGAACAAGTAGAAGTTTTCTATATATATGTGAGATTTTTTGTTGCAAAACAACTGAAAAAGGATTTCGAGGAGAGTGAAAAATATTATTTAATTGATGCTAGGAAAATAGAAGAACAGCTACTCGAAATTGGTCACTTTGATAGTGAAGAGTATGAAACGGTTGCAGACTTTTTGGTTGAACTTACAGGTGCAGTCCATAAAATTCATAATTTTGGAAAAACCTATTATGAATATGAGACATATTATGATAAATATTACCGCATACTTAGTAATTATTTATTTGATACTATTTCAGTTAAAATCTTAAAACAGATACCAAACCATCTTTTAGTCGAATATTTGGAAATATACAATGAAAAACTAACTACACGAGATCTAAAAAAAATATTAGCTGAAAAAATCTTAGGTCTAATAAATGAGTACATAAAACGAACTGAAGAAGAGTACGTTAGTGACCTCCTTAAATTAAACGATCTATCATTTAATGTCGAAAAACATCAAGAAGTGTATAAATTAGATTTGCTGAAAAGAGAAAGAAAAGAAGCTCAAAAGTTAGCGGAAATTGAAAGAAAAAAAGAGCTTGAGACTAGAATGTTGGAAGATATATTTGGGAGAGAGTATAGCCCTTCATACCGAAACGGAATTGCTTTTGTATTACACATTGGTGAAACAAACACAGGGAAAACTCATCATGCGCTCGAGAGGTTAAAACGAGCAGATAGCGGTCTGTATTTAGCTCCTTTAAGATTACTGGCACTAGAAGTGTATGATAAACTGAATTATGATGGGATACCTTGTGGACTTAAAACAGGTGAAGAAGAGAAGAATGTTGATGGTGTAAACCATATGTCATGTACAATTGAAATGTTTCATGAAAAAGAATATTTTGACGTAGTTGTTATAGATGAGGCTCAAATGCTCGCGGATAAAGACCGTGGTTTTTCATGGTTTAAAGCCATTACAAAAACAAATGCCAAAGAGGTTCATATCATCGGTAGTCGTAATAGTAAATCAATGATATTGCAGTTATTAGGTGATTCAGAGATTACAATTCATGATTATTCAAGAGATGTTCCATTAGAAGTAGAACAAAAACCGTTTAGCCTAAAGCGGGCCAAAAAAGGTGATGCAATCGTTTGTTTTTCTCGTAAACGTGTTCTTGAAACCGCCTCAAAGCTTCAAAATGGCGGGCATTCTGTCAGTATGATTTATGGAAGTATGCCACCTGAAACGAGAAAAAAACAAATGCAACGGTTTATTGATGGAGAAACGAAAATTATTGTTGCAACAGATGCAATTGGAATGGGATTAAACCTGCCAATTAGGAGGATTGTTTTCTTAGAAAACCAAAAGTTTGATGGTACTAAAAGACGAACGCTAACCTCCCAAGAAGTCAAACAAATTGCAGGTCGAGCAGGTCGAAAGGGAATATATGATGTAGGAAAAGTAGCATTTACAAGTGACATTAATAAGATGGAGCGATTATTAGAGAAAGAGGATACGATGATTTCGACGTTTGCGATTGCACCGACAAATGCTGTATTTGAACGGTTTCAAAAATATCATCGTGATTTAGGGATTTTTTTTGAACTTTGGGAGAAGTTTGAAAGTCCAGAGGGAACGAAAAAAGCGACTCTAACTGAGGAACGTGATTTATATGAACTTGTAAGAGATACTGATATTGAAGCGAGATTGTCGATGATGGATCTTTATGGTTTTTTACATTTACCCTTTGCAACGAATGAGCCTGTCTTGCGAAAGCAATGGTTAGAGACGATGAAAGCAATCATCGGAGGGACAGACTTGCCTGAGCCACGAATCAAACGGAAAAATCTAGAAGAATTAGAATTGTCTTATCGAGCTATTGGTCTACACTTATTGTTCTTATATCGACTAGGCTTGCGAACAGAAGCTGTTTATTGGGAACGAGTACGGGAGGAAATCAGTAATGATGCTCATGAATTTTTAAAACATGAAGTAAAAAACATGACAAAGAGTTGTAGGAAATGTGGAAGAAAATTGCCATTAGACTTTCCGTATCAAATTTGTAATCAATGTCATGAAAAGCGCTACACAAGTAAATATGATTATAATGAGGATTATTTTGGTGAACATAGACTTTTATAGAAAAGAGCTCATGACCTATGAGGGCACTGAAAAACTTCCTTTTTTCAAAGTGGGTCAAGATAGCTTAAATAAAAAAACAGTTCAAATTCATTTTTTTGAATTTTGAACTGTCTTTTTGTCTTTACAGGGGTGTTTTTCCCCTATTTTTGATTCAATAGAGTCA
>Ga0180215_1000949_pt1 | contig 33476 bp, 20 predicted proteins | sample eDN3rd37CBELigBY_FD_128871 | JGI IMG/M metagenome (GOLD analysis project Ga0180215, IMG submission 128871) | Enriched backyard soil microbial communities from Emeryville, California, USA - eDNA 3rd pass 37_C BE-Lig BY (version 2) (version 2) | ecosystem: Environmental > Terrestrial > Soil >...
AGATGACGACCAGGACGACGAAGACGCCCGCCAGGGGATTGACGGCGAACGCCTTGAACGGATTAAGCCGCATAGGAAGAGGTCTCCCTGCCAAACATGGCGCCGACAAGCGTCTCGGTGCTCGTGCTGGCCGCGTCGAACGACCCGGTCACCTTGCCGGAATACATTGTGATGATGCGCGTCGAGCATCGAAGCAGCTCGTCCATTTCCGAGGAGACGAGGATGATGCCCACTCCCTGCTCGGCCAGGCTCTTCATGATCCGATAGATCTCGGCCTTGGTGCGGACGTCGATGCCCTTGGTCGGCTCGTCGAAGATCAGCACCCGCGGGCGACGGGCCATGGCTCGGCCGATCAGGGCCTTCTGCTGGTTGCCGCCGGACAGGTAGACGATCTGCTTGTTCATGTTCGGCGTCTTGATGTCGTACGCCTTGATGATCTCGCTGACCTTCGCGCGCTCCTTGCCAGCCGAGATGCCGAATACCGAGGTGGTCTGCCCGTAGATCGCCATGCCGATGTTGTCACGCACGGACATGAGCGGGAAGATGCCGTGATGCTTCCGCTCCTCGGACAGGTAGATCATGCCGTTGCGCATCGACGCCGAGGTATCGCCGAGCTTCCAGGGCGCGCCCTCCATCTCGACCGTGCCGGACTTGGCCTTGAGGTAGCCGAAGATGGTCTGCATGACTTCCGATCGACCCGCGCCGACGAGGCCGGCGAAGCCGAGGATCTCGCCCCGCTTCAGGTCGAAATCGACGTTGCTGAAGCCTGAGCCTGAAAGCCCGCGGACCTTGAGGATCGTTTCACCGGCGCCCGCCGGGGCGGCTTCCGGACGGAACATGTCCCCGAGGTTGATAGCCTCACCGGACATCGCCTTGATGAGCCCTTCGGCATTGGTGTCCGCGAGGCGGCCCGCTTCGACCTTCTTGCCGTTGCGCAGGACGGTGTAGTCGTCGCCGATCGTGAAGACCTCGTCCATCTTGTGCGAGATGAAGATGATGGCGTGGTCGCGGTTGCGAAAACCGGAAATGACACGGAACACGCGGTCGACCTCGGTGCGCGTCAGCGCCGAGGTCGGCTCGTCGAGGATCAGCACCTTCATGTCGCGATTGGTCGAGGCACGCGCGATCTGGAGGAGCTGCTGGTCCGAGACGGAAATGCTGCGGACGAGGGCCGAAGGCGGCGCGGCGATGCCGAACCGCTCCAGGATCTCGGTGGCCTCCTTCTCCAGGCGACCGCGATCGAAATAGCTGCCACCGTGGCCGGAGCGATCGAAAGGAATGAACAGGTTTTCCGCGACCGTCATGTGCGGGAACAGCGTAAGTTCCTGCGGCACGTAGGCGATGTTGCGGAACAGGCTGGGGTCTTCTGCCGGATCCTTGCCATCGATGAGGACCCGTCCGCGCGAGGGCGTGTAGGCCCCTGTCAGCAACTTGACGAGAGTCGACTTTCCGGCTCCGTTCTCGCCGGCGAAGACATGGACGCGCCCGAGCTCCACCGAGATGGAGACGTCGTCCAGCGCGGTGACGCCGGGAAAATCCCGACCAAGTCCCTCAGTCTCAAGATAGGCCACGGCTGTCGGTCCAGGAGTTGGGGGGATCCAGGATCCCCGCCGGGCATGTTCAGCGCCGTTGCGGCGGCCCGGCCGAAAAGGAGAGCGAGGCCGCGGCCGAGCCGCGGCCTCGCTTGCGGTCTTACTTCACGTTGTCCTTGGTCAGCACGGCGATGCCGGTGTCGATGTACTTCGGCGTATCGGCGCCGGTCGCCTTCTGCCACATCGTCATCACGGACCAGTAGCCCTGCATTTCCGGCTTGGTCGAGGACGAGCTGTCGGCAACGCCGTCCTTGATCAGCTGGATCATCTCGGGGAGGTCGTCGAGGCCGACGAGGTGAACTTCACCGGTCTTGCCAGCTTCCTTGATCGCCTGGCCGATGCCGATCGGACCGGCGGCATCGCAAGCGACCCAACCCTTCAGGTTCGGGTTGGCCTGCATGATCGCCGCGGCCTGCTTCTGGGCAGTCTCGATGTCGTCATTGTCGATGCCGGTGGCGACGACCTTGATGTTCGGATGCTCGGCAAACACCTTCTGGTGGCATTCGGCGCGGATGGCATGGTTCGGCGCGGTGGGCACGCCCATCATGATGGCGACTTCGCCACCCTCTTCGCCGAGCAGCTCGACGAGGCGACGCGAGGCGATCGAGGCCTGCTCGCAGAAGTCGTTGCCGATGCTGGTCAGCTCCATGCCTTCCGGCGCGACCGAGTCGAAGATGGTGACCGGGATCTCCTGGCCGACAGCCTCCTCGAGCGGAGCGCGGTTGCCGCTCGGGTCGAGCAGGTCGATCGCGATGCCGTCGGGACGCGTGGCGATGGAGCTTTCGAGGATCTGGTTCTGCTGGACGACATCAGCCTGCTGCGGCGCGCTGTACTCGATCTGCACCTTGGCGCCGGTCTGCGCCTCGATCGCCTGGGCGGCAGCCTTGGCGCCGTCGTTCACCTTGTCGAACCAAGGATGCACGACCTTCGGGATGATGACGAAGCGATAGCTGTCTTTCTTGGTGGTGCCCGGCGCGGCGTCCTGGGCGAATGCCGCCGTCGAAGCGAGCAGAAGGCCAGCCATAGCCAGCCGGAACAAGGTCTTCATAGTGCCTCCCAAGGTTGGGTTCGAGCTTCAAGTGGCGGCGCCGACGATCTCCTCTCGATCGGCAAACCCGCTCGACGGCACCCGTTACACATGTAATCTGAAATTTACAAGAGGCGCGCGTGGCGCCTGTGGAAAGCATCGGGTGCAACAATGCGGTGCGCAGGGCCCTCCCAAGCATTTGCAGCCCTCCCCCGCGTGCGCACGCAGAGACGTGCACAGACCCGCCGATGCGGCCATGCGCACCAACTCGAAGGGACGAGAAGGTTTCGTGTCCGGTCACGGGAAACTTTCATGCGCAGAGGGAACCCATGGCTCCGCCGCGGGTTGGGCGTTCACCCTGCCGCGACCAGGCGGGCTGCCGGCATGAAAGGTCTGTTGAAATGGCGACTGTAGTGGGACCATCGAAGCACCGAACCGCATCGAGCCACGCCAAACGTCCAGTCCGAAGGTCCTCCCCCACCGAAGATCCGGGCGAGAACGGGCTCCGGACGGGCGATGGAAATCGCGGCAAGATGCGGAAGAGCGGCGCTCCTCGAAAGGGTGGCGCGGATGACAAGTCGACTCCGCCAAGGCCTGGAAACTTCGCATGGTGGGCGTTCTGAGCCCCCGAAGCAGGGCGGGCCACTGAACAAGGATCCATGGATTTCGAGACGCACGGTTTTCCCAGCATATTTAGCTTGTTAGCTGAACTGGACGTCGCGCAGACGGCGTTCTTCCTCGACTTCGACGGCACGCTGGCCGAGATCGTGCCCGACCCTGCCCGCGTCCGGATAAAGCAGGAAACCCTTGCGATGCTGGAGCGGCTGCACGCCCTGGCCCGCGGGGCGGTCGGGGTGGTTTCCGGTCGCAGCATTGCTCACCTCGACGCCCTCCTCCACCCGCTTCGCTTGCCCACGGCCGGCGTGCACGGGCTAGAGCGCCGCAACGCTGACGGCATGGTGATGAGGGCGCGGATTGACGCTGAACTCTACCGCCGGATTGGGGAAGCGGTCTCGGCATTCGCCAACCGCCATTCGGGTCTCATCGTCGAGACGAAGCCGGGATCCGTGGCGCTCCATTATCGGCAGCGGCCCGATTGCCAGATGGAATGCCTCGCGCTCGCGGAGGACCTCGCTCGCAGGGACACGCGGATTCGGCTCCTGCCCGGCAAGATGGTGGTCGAGATGACACTTGCAGCGCGGACGAAGGGCGACGCGATCGCCGACTTCATGAAGGAGCCACCCTTCCTCGGCAGACGCCCTTTTTTTGCTGGCGACGACGTGACGGACGAGGCGGGCTTCGCAGCGGTCAATGCGATGGGGGGCCTTTCGGTGAAGGTTGGGCCGGGTCCCACGTCGGCAAACTGGCGTCTCGCCGACATCGGGGCCGTCGCCCGCGCGTTGTCCGAACTGACAGCCGCGTAATGAGCACAACCGGAGAACGCAGCCAGGGGAACCAATCGACCGCCGCCGGATTTGAGACCGTGAGAGGGCAAGAAGAAGGCAGATCGATGAACGCAATCGTGTCCCCGCCACCGCCGCCCGTCACGGACGAGCCTCCGTCGGGCGCAGGGCCGGAAGCCGGCGACCAACGCGACCTTAGCCATACGCCTCGCGAAAGGCTCGTCATCGTTTCGAACCGAGTGGCCGATCTGCGTGCAACGACGCAGACGGGTGGGCTGGCCGTCGCGCTCGCCGACGCTGTGAAGGAAAGCGGCGGTGTCTGGTTTGGCTGGAACGGCGAAAAGGATGGAGAGACCGGAGGTACTGTCGAGGTCGAATCCATCGGCAAGGTCAAGCGCGTCTCCGCGCCGCTGTCAGCAGACGACCTCACCAACTACTATTTCGGCTATGCCAACAGCGTGCTCTGGCCGCTCTTCCATTACCGGCTTGACCTCGTCGATTATCGGCAGAACTACTTCGATGCCTATTGCCGTGTGAACGAGACCTTCGCGCGCCAGCTCCTCCCCTTTCTGGAGCCCGCAGACCTGGTCTGGATTCACGACTATCACCTGATCCCGCTCGCGGGAGCCCTGCGCGGCCTGGGGTGCAGGCAACGCATCGGTTTCTTCCTTCACATCCCGTTTCCGCCGCCGGATCTCCTTGCGGCCGCGCCCAACCACTCCGAGCTGGTCGACGCGCTGCTCGCCTATGACTTGGTAGGGCTCCAAACCAGCACAGACGCGAACAACCTGAAACAGTACCTCACGAAGCATACCTCCGCCGTGCAGGTCGCGGAGAACCGGTTCTCGGTCCATGGCCACACCCTGACGATCGACAGGTTCCCGATCGGCATTGACGCGCAGGGGTTCGCCGCCATGGCCCGCGACGCGGAGAGCGACGTCCAAATCGACCTGATGCGGCTGAAGGTGCTCGGACGCCAGCAGATCATCGGCGTCGACAGGCTCGACTATTCGAAAGGGCTCCCGGAGCGCCTTAAGGCGTATGAACGTTTGCTCGCGCTCCATCCGGAATTCGAAAAGGCGGTGACGTTTCTGCAAGTCGCGCCACCCACGCGCGAGGAAGTCGATGCCTACGCCGATATCCGAATGCAGCTCGAGTCGCTGACCGGCGCCATCAACGGCAGGTTCGCCGACTTCAACTGGACGCCGCTGCGCTACATCCACCGTCCGGTCTCGCGCCGCAAGCTGGCGCCGTTGTTTCGCGGCAGCCAGGTCGGCTTCGTCACGCCGCTGCGCGACGGCATGAACCTGGTGGCGAAGGAATATGTCGCGGCGCAAGACCCCGACGATCCCGGAGTTCTTGTTCTCTCGCAGTTCGCGGGTGCGGCCGAAGAGATGCAACAGGCGCTGATCGTCAATCCATTCGACATCGAGGACATGGCGCAGCAGCTCTACGTCGCGTTGACGATGCCTCTGGCCGAGCGGATCGAGCGGCATGCGGCCTTGCTGGAGCACGTCCTCCGCAACGATGCGCGCACCTGGCTGGAGACCTTCCTGACAGCGCTCGGCGCTGGAAGGACGTCGCATGCTTCTAACGAGGAAGGGTCAGATCTGCCGGCCCCGCTTCCCGGCTTTGGATAGTGACGATGACTCCCGTGCATCCCGGACAGCGAGATGCTCCGTTTGCGGCGGGCGGGGACGAGAGCATGCCGGCGACACGTGTGGTGTTCGAAGGCGAAGACGCAGTCGAAAAGGTAGCGAAACTCCTCGGATCCCGAAGCACCGCGGGCACAACGGCACTGTCGAACAGGCTGCGTGAACTTGCCGAGGCGCTTGAAAGATCCGGCGGCAACCTGCGGGCCAGGCTCGAACAACGGGTGCAGTCCCTCGGCGAGCACCAGAGCGAGGCGCTGGCGCAGGTGAAGAAACTTGAGGCGCAAGATCCCGAAGCGTTCCTCGCCGGTGCGCTGGCAGGATTTGCCCTGGCAGGCGCCACAGGCCCGTCCGAGGCGAGCATGGAACCCGAAGACGAACAGCGTCACAGACCGGAGCACAACCATCACCGCGAGTCCGGCGTGGAAAAGTCGCCCGTCGACACGGCTCAAATCGGCCCCGGCGGGCTCGGATCGCTGGAGGCGCCCGACACGGATCCGCCACCTGAACCGTCGCCTGAGGGCGAGGAACCAGGCCGCATCTCGTGATGAGGCACGACTGGGCCGCAAGCGGCCAAATCCGACGACAAATTGCAGTCCTGCGGGATCCTCCCGGTCGTCAACCTCCCGTCACCGTTTCCGTTCCGAGTTCAACGGGCCGGCGCGCCTCCGTCCTGTGATTCCTGAAGCGGCTGTCCACGAGACGGTCGATCATGACCGCAAAGGCGATGGAGAGGGCAAGGCTGCCCCCCGCCAGCATCAATGGATGCCCGGCGAGTTGCTCGACCTGCACCTCGAGAGCGATGATGATGACCCTGTGAATGAGGTAGATGGAATACGAGTAGATCCCGATCCTGACGGCAAGTTTCGAGTTCAGCACCCGGAACAGCCAGTGGCGATGCCGCATGACGGCAAGATAGAAGATCGGCAGCAAGGCAATTCCCTGCAATGAGTACCGCAGGGTCTCGCGGAACCTCTGATCCCGAATTACCAGTGTGGAAAGCAGCACCAGCCCAGCGGTGGCTAGCAGCGCCCAATCCCGGAACGAAAGCCGACTTGCGTTTGCCGCGTCATCCGTGCGTCCATTCATCGCGAACGCCAGGACGCAACCGTAGACGATCGAATCCAACCTTGTGTCTGATGCGTAGTAGGTCCGGGTTTCGGATACACCAACCCAGCAGACGAGATAGATGCGCCACAGGAGTATTCCGGCACACACGGCCAGCGCCACGACGATCAGGCTGCGGTTCCTCAGGTGCGCCGCCAACGCCGCCAGCAACAATACCGGGAAGATCATGTAGAAATGCTCCTCCACGGCGAGTGACCAAAGAACACCCGTTCCCTCGGGTGTCTTCTGGGCGGCACCGAAGTAGATCTCCTCATAATTTGCGAAATAGAAGAGCTGCGATGCCAGTCCTGCCAGGGTTACGTGCCCCGGAAGAATGTAAAGGAGCGTCAGTCCGTAGGCGACCGCCAGCGCCACCAGGAGCGGCGGCATGAGACGGAGAAATCGCCGCTTGTAGAAGCCGACGAAGTCGATCTCTCCGTTCCGGGAGAATTCGCGAAGCAGCAGTGTTGTTATGAGAAAGCCGCTGAGAAAGAAGAAGACGGTCACACCGAGCCCGCCGGGAACAAACCTTTCAAATCCAGCATGAGATGCAAAGACGATCAGCACCGAGACCGCGCGAATTCCGTTCAGAGAAGGGATTTCATATTTTGCATTTCGCGCGCCGCTCATGGCCACAGGATTTCCCCCCACATAACGGCGACTGCTCGCTGGACAGCCTGGTGACAATAGAACCGCTAAAGGACGCCGGACATGCGGGGCAACATCCACCTTGCTCCCAACCGCTAACTAAAAAGGATTAGGCTGGGCGAAGGTCATTCGTCAGGGCAGCCTTCTTGCTGGGTGCGAAATCCCCTGAGGCGTATCGGCCCGGGCAGCGGGCGCTGATTCGCACGCAACCAAGGCAATCCGCGGCGCTACAGCCCGCGGCCCTGGGGATAAACGCTCGCTTCGTAACTCGAAAGGAGTAGGTTTCAGCACGAAAACAAGGCTGGATTCGGTCGCCACCTTGCTCCGCGACGACATAGAATCGGCACCGGCAGTCTTTCCACCCGTGTTTTTGTTTTCCTTTTTATCGCTCTATCGTTAACGACCGCGGTTACACAGGAAGCGCAGCCTACGCCATTATGTGTTGTTTTATGTGCGTGCCACTCCTTCTATCCTCATCGGGACAGGTAGGACGTCGACACACTTTGGGCGGGGTACATAATGCGTTTCCTATCCAGCCTCCTAGCGCTGATGCTGCTGTGGACTGGCGTGGTCTGGGCTCAGGAGGTCTATCGCCTGCAACCCAACGACCAGATCGAGGTCTGGACGGCAGTTGAACCCAGCCTCCGCCGCACCACCACCATCGGGCCGGATGGATGGCTGTCGTTGCCCCTCGCCGGCCACGTCAAGGCGGCCGGCCTGACCGCACCCGAGCTCGAGAAGGCCCTCGAGGAAAAGCTGCAGGGCTTCTTCAAGGAACCGCTCGAGCTGACAGTGATGCTCCAGCCCGTCTCGGAGCGGACGCAGTCCATCTACATCACCGGAGAGGTCACGAACCCCGGATCGTACCCGTACCGTCAGGGCATGCTGGTCCTGCACGCCGTCAGCCTTGCGGGCGGGCTCTATCGCACCGCCCTGACCACTTCCGACGAGGACAGGCAGATCGAGGTTGCGGGTCTGGTCAAGCGCCAGCGCAGCCAGGTCAGCGCCTTGAACGCACGGATCGCCCGCGTCCGGGCCGAGATGTCGAATTCCGAGTTTGTCGTCGACGAAACGATCCTCCCCGAGGACGAGGCCCGGGAGCGGAAGATTCTCGAGGCCCGCACGACCGACTATGCCGCCCGCCGCAAGGCGAACGAGGAGGCCGTCGCCCTGCGCCGCCAGGCAGTGGACGCGCTGAGGGAACAGATCAAGACGATCGAGAGAAGGATCGAGATCACGCAGCAGCGGCTCGCCGCCATCACCAAGCTGGTGGACCGCGGCTTCGCCAACGAGGCCCAGCAGCTCGAGCTTGAAGGCACGATAACGGAGCTTCAGGGCAGCCATCACGAGCTCCAGCGCGACATCGCCACGGCCGAGCTCGAACTCGCCAGCGAGTTGACGACCTTCGAAGCCATCGAGGGTGAGCGCAACACCGAACTCACCGTTGAACTGCGTGACGCAGAAAGCGAACTGCAGTCCCTCCGCTCGAACCTGGCCGACAATGAGCGGATTCTGGGCCTGTACCTGACGACGGCCGCAAGCAACGCAACCGCTTTGCAGCGTACAGTTGCCTACACGCTGATCAGGACGGTGGACGGGCAGCAACCGGTGGAGATCGAGGCGACCGAACTCTCGCCCGTCGGGCCCGGGGATCTGGTGCGCGTCAGCTACGTGGATCGCCCAGCGGGGCCCTCGAACGGTTCCACGTCGAGCATTGAGCACCTTTCGAGTCAGGTGAGCGAAGCCGAATGAACGTGACCGCCGGCAGGAACGTAGAAATTAGGCGCGACAAGTCATGATCCACGACATCCTCCGCAACGCGGTCTACTACTTCGAGGCGTTTCTCAGGCGTCCGCACTGGGCAATCATTCCATTTCTGGTGGCGTTGGCCGCAGGCGTTGCAGTCATCTTTATGGTCCCGCGCGTCTACCAGTCAGAAGCGCTGCTGATGATCGAGACTTCCCAGCCGTCATCGACCCTGATGCCGACGACTGTCGCCAGCGAGCACCTGCGCTTCGTCGAACAGCGCGTCCTTGCACGCGACAACCTGCTTGCACTGGCCGAGAAGTTCGACCTCTTCCCTGGCCTGCGCCAGACCATGTCGGACACCAAGCTGGCCGATATGGTGCGTAACCAGATCTCGATCCAGACGGTCGCCGCCGAACCCTCTGACCGTTACGCCGGCACGAACGCGATGAGCATACTGGTATCTTACCAGGATCCGATCGCTGCGGCGGACATTGCGTCCGAAATCGTCTCCATGATCATCGAGGAGAACCGTCGCCTTCGCGTCCAGCGTGCGCAGGAGGCCTCTCAGTTCCTGTCGCGCGAAGTCGACGACATGCGCAAGCATCTGGAAGAACGCGAGCGCGATTGGAACGCCTACATGGCAGCGAACGCCGAGGCGCTACCCGGCCGCGTCCAGAGCCTCGACAACGAACTGCAGGAGAAGGACCGCGAGCTGGCTGACGTCGACCGCTCCCTCTCGACGCTCGGGCAGGAACTGCGCCTCCTGGAGGCGGAACTGCGCCTGGGCATGCAGCGCGGCGAAAGCAACGAGCGCGACCGGCAGCAACTCGCGGAACTCGAGGCCGAGCTCGCGACCAAGTCCCTGACCTACTCAGCCGCTCACCCCGAAATTCGTACGCTCACCGCCCGTGTCGAGGCGATGCGCAAGAAGGTCACCGAGAGCGCGTCGTCGGGTGGCGGCGCAGAGTTGCAGCAGTTGTCCCCCGAACTGGCGTTGCTGTCCGAGCGTGTCGCCATCACCAAGGCGCGGCACGACGCCCTGGAGGAACAGCGCGCCAAGATCGTCGAGCGGATCTCCGAGCTTCGTGCCACCGTTCAGCGTGCCCCCACGGTGCAGGCGCAACTGGAAGCGATCGAACGCGAGCGGGAAACCCTGCAGCGCAACCTCGACGACATGACGAGCAAGCTGTCGACCGCACGGATCGGCGAACGTCTCGAGCTGGACGACAGCACGGCCCACGTCCAGATCGTCGAGAAGCCCGAAATCCCACGCTATCCGAGCGGCATGAGCCGGGCAAAGATGCTGGTGCTCGTCCTTGGTGCTGCGGTGGCCTGCGCCTTCGGCGGCCTCTATCTCGGCGACACCATGCAGCGCACGGTTCGCGGCACCTTCGACCTGAAGGACACCCTGGCTGGCTCCACCCTGGTGGTAATCCCCCAGTGGTCGGCCGACACCAGGCGCCGATCTGTCGTTGAGGCGACGCTCGACAGTCTTGCGCCGCCTGTCCAGCAGGAGCGGACGACGACGGTATGAGACAACAATAGCCCCCCGAGCCAAGGCATTTGCCCATGGAAAGCATCACCAAAGCACTGCAACGGGCCAAGGAAACCGCCGCGGCAACCGATCTTTCCGGTGTCACCGTAATTCCTGGCGGGCTCAGATCGGTCGACAAGCAGCTGGGCGCCGGGCGCAGCCGCCGTCCGTTCCCGTCGGGCGAAGTCGTGCAGATGCAGGAAAGCCTGCTTCGCCAGAACCATGTGGTTGCCTTTGACGCCGACGCTGGCCCGACGCGTTACTACGATATTCTTCGAAACCAGGTTCTCCAGAATGAACGCAAGGCCGCGGCCCAGATCGTCGCGGTGGTCGCGCCGACGCGGCGGTGCGGAACGACGGTGACTGCGATGAACCTGGCCTTCAGCTTCGCCCGCATCCGTTCGCAGCGCGTGATTCTGATGGATTCGAATGACGATAATCCCTCGATCCGCCGCTATCTCGGCCTGCCTGGCCAAGGCTGGCTCAAGCATTCCCGGCCCGCCGACACCGAATTCCTAACCGAGGTCCAGATCCGGGACATCCAAGCCGGCGTGCTTACGCTGTCACCGCCTGAACATGACGGTGCCGAGACGATGACGCGCATATCGCGCATCATGAGCGAAGTGGAACCGACGGTCGTGATCGTTGACCTGCCGCCCATGCTGACGAACGACAAGGCGCTCACGCACCTCGGCATCGCGGACAGCGTCGTCGTCGTCCTGTCCGCCGGCCAGACGACCCATGCCGAGGTCGAGTCGTGCAAGACCTTCCTGGGGCAGAAGAGCGGGGTTCAGTTCATCCTGAACAAGGCGGGGAGGAACGGGCTTTGAGCAACTGAGGTCGCTGGTCGCCGCCATTTCCCGGCTCATTCATTTCGTTCCCCTGGAGATTGCGGATGTATGCCGCCTACTTCAACCTTCGCGAGATGCCTTTCTCGATCCTACCGGATCCGCGGTTCCTTTACTTCAGTCGGGCGCATTCCATGGCGCTTTCGATGTTGGAATACGGCATCATGAACCAGGCGGGCTTCACCGTCGTCACCGGTGCGATCGGTTCCGGGAAGACGACGCTGATCCGGCACCTCCTGTCGAGCGTCTCGCAGCACCTGCGGGTCGGACTGATCGCGCACACGCCGCGCAGCGAAGACAACCTGTTCGAGTGGATCCTGCTCGCCTTCGACCAGCGTATCGAGAACACGTCCTACGCGGCGATGTACAAGCAGTTCTGCGAATTCGTTCAAGGCGTCGCGGCAACCGGCGGCAGGGTCGTTCTCGTGGTCGATGAAGCCCAGAACCTGGCGCCGGCCCGGCTGGAAGAGCTTCGCATGCTCTCCAACGTCAACTCCGACTCGATGATGATGCAGCTCATCCTGGTCGGCCAGCCGGAGCTCAGCGAAACGCTCAGCCGACCCGAGTTGCGCCAGTTCGCGCAACGCGTTTCCTCCGATTTCCACCTGCCGCGCCTGCTGCCGTCCGAGGTCAACGACTACATCAACCATCGGCTGGCCGTCGCTGGCGGATCGCCGAGCCTGATCACGCCGAAGGCGCGCAAGATCATTGCGGCGGCCTCGGAAGGCATTCCGCGCCAGATCAACGTTCTGGCAGACCGCTGCCTCGCCTACGCGTTCGGGCGCGGGGTCAGCGCGGTGAGCTCCAGGATCGTGCGCGAGGTGATCGCTGACCGGACGCGTCATGGCGTCTTCCGCGGCGAGGCGGAACTCGCCCTCACCTGACCATGGTCTCGAGTAGCAAGGACACCCGGATGGGAAAAGCCGTCGAAAGCGCCGAGGAGTTCCGGCTCGCCGTCATCATCGTGAACTACCGCACGGCCGACCTGGTCATCGATTGCCTGGCTTCGCTCAATCAGCCCGGCGTCATGCCCGCCGGCACGCGCGTTGTCGTGGTTGAGGGTGGCTCCGGCGACGGATCGGCCGCGCGCCTTGCCGACGCGATCACTGCCAGTGGGTGGTCCGAGCGCACCACGCTGCTCGCCCTGGACGTCAATGGCGGCTTCGCCTATGGCAACAATCGTGGCCTTGAGCGCGCCCGCGCTCTCCATGGCGAACCTGAATACGTCCTCTTCCTCAATCCCGACACCGTCGTGCGGCCGACCGCGCTGCATGAACTGGTCGAGTTCATGGACATGACGCCGTCCGCCGGCATCGCTGGCAGCCTGCTCGAGGATCCGGACGGCACGCCCCAGGCCTGCGCCTTCCGCTTCCCCTCGGCGGTTGCCGAACTCGAGAGCGAAGCCAGGATCGGCCTGCTCAGCCGCCTGCTGCACCGCTGGCGCGTGCTGGAGGACGTCGGCGACCGACCCGTCCAGGTGGGCTGGGTTTCCGGCGCGAGCCTGATGATCAGGTCCTCGGTTTTGCGGCAGATCGGTTCCTTCGACGAAGACTACTTCCTCTATTACGAGGAGGTCGACCTATGTCTGAGAGCTACCAGGGCGGGCTGGACCTGCCATCACGTGCCTCAGAGCCGGGTCGTGCATCTTGTCGGACGCTCCACGGGGGTCACCTCACGCAACGTCGCCCTGCCGCGCAGGCCGGCCTACTGGTTCCAATCACGCAAGCGCTATTTCCTCAAGCACCACGGCGCGGCCTACACGGCGCTCGCCGATGTCGGCTGGGTGGTCGGGCATCTCGTGTTCCGGGCCAAGCACCTGCTGCGCGGGCGCAGCAGCGGCGTTCCGCCGCGTATCCTGGGAGACTTCCTCCGTCACAGCCTGGCGCGACCGCGCCTGTCCGGACCCGAGACAGGCTCGACAGGCAGCCGGACGCCCTATATCGCCGCGCCTTCCAAGCCTGGCGCCGGCTGAAGACGCCTACAGGCCAAAGCCGCCGCGCCCGTTTCCCAGCCTCCGTGTCGGGGCTTCAAGAGCCACAGGAACGGCGCAGTGGGGGCACCCTTCCCTGCGCCGCGATCTAACGCGTTGATTTAGCTTGGCTGTTGCGGATGGCGGAGCTTCGCGCGCCCCCGTCAGGCGCTGTTCCCGATGATGTTCCGGGCTGGGCTGCCCGCAACCCCGTCCACCGCCAGGCCCGTATCGACGTTCGGTCGTCCCTGAACGGAGCGCGCGGCCGCAGCCGTCTGAATGTGCCGTTCCATCAGGCTGGCCGAAACCGACGCGTCATGTCGGAGCATGACGCGCTCGCGCGCTCGCTCGCCCATGCGCTGGATCTTTGCCACGTCCGCTTCGATCGCAGCCTTCATAGCCGCGCAAAGGGCCACCGCATCTCCCGCCGGCACGAGCCAGCCACTGTCGGGCGTGACCAGTTCCGGAATACCGGCGACATAGGTCGTGATCACGGGCCGCCGGAGCGCCATGCTTTCCATCAACACAACCGGAAGGCCCTCGGCGAAACTTGGCAGCACCATCGCCCGGGACAGGCGGATCTGCTCCCGCACCTGCGGCTGTCCCATCCAGCCCGCGAGCTTGACCTGCTTGCCGAGGTCACGCCTGCGGACTTCCTCCTCGATCATGCCACGAAGCGGCCCGTCGCCCACGATGGTAAGGTTGAAGTCGACGCCTCTGTCGTGAAGCAGTCCCGCTGCCTGCATCAGCACGGGAAGGCCCTTCTGCTCCGAGAGGCGCGCCACGCACAGCAGGTTGGGCGCCTCACCGGCCAGCACCGCCGGCTCATTGAAATAGGGCTCGTCCAGGCCGCAATGCACGACGTGAATCTTGTTCAAATCCTTTGGCGAGGCCCATCGCATGAGTTGGCTGCGCCCGAATGAGCTCACCGCTACGACGAAGGAGGACTCGGCCATCTTCGCGGCGAGACTGTGCGACTCCGCACGATCGAATTCCTCGGGTCCGTGCACGGTGAAACTGAACGGGATGCCCGTCAGCCCCCACACCAGCACCGCGACCGTCGCCGGATTCGTCCCGAAGTGCACATGCAGGTGCTCGATCTTCTCGCGCCGGCACCAGTCCGCGATGGCCAGCGCCTCGACGTAGTAGGCCAGATGCGCCAGAAGCCCCCGATCAGATCGCGCGGAATAGCGCAACGCCTTGGCGGCGGCACAAAAGGCCTGCACGGGCTTGGTGAAGGCGGTGTGCAGCGCCTGTCGGAGAATTCTCACGGGTCCGAGATCCAGAAGATGTCGGGTCTTGGCCAGTTCGGCGATGTCTTCCTGATCCTCAAGCGGATCGTGCGGCTTCCGGATGGAGTAACGGAAGATCGTGTGCCCCCTGGCTTCAAGGGCGACGATCTCGCGCCGAATGAAAGTATGGCTCGTCGCCGGATACTGGTTGGTCAGGTATGCGATACGCATAAAATCCCTGGACGCTAGAATTCGGCGAACTCGAACGCGCGATTTACTTGTCGGATCATATACCAGATCGCACCGAGTTGCGCCGACATAGCCAAAGGGATGACGGGCCGGCAATTGTTGGGCGACCGCGGCGAATGGGAGTATGCGGCGTCGAGAGTCGCTTCGGAACTGTATCGTTCGAGAACGGCTGAACGGTGTAGTCGGTCGCAAGATGCGTAGACGTGATTTCTTGGCCCTCCTTCCCGGCATTGCCACACTTCCCGCGCTTTCTCGCACCGCGATCGGCGCCCAAACGGCATCGACCACTGCACCCGCTGGCGGCATCGGGATGAACCTCGCCCCCGTCGCCTATTGGGGATCGGAACTTCCGTTCCTCAACCTCGGATACACGGCGTCACGCTGGCGGCTGCAGCCCATCGGCGGACCGTTCCAATGGGATCTGCCATTGCCGCCTTCCACCCCGGAAGGCTATCCGCTGACGATTCCGCCGGGGCACTACCTGGAATCGTTCCTGGTCTTCACGCCGCATCGCAACAGCCTGCCCGACGAACTCTTCGTCAATTACAAGGGCAATGGGAGGCTCGAATACCTGGGCGGCGCCGAATTGGTGAAGCGCGAGAGCGGGCGCGACATTCTGCGCGACCTCAAGAACGGCGGACCGATCATCGCGCGGCTGATGTCGACTTCGGCCGACGATCCGATCCGTGACATCACCGTCACCTATCCAGGCGCGCCCGAGGGCGAGATCTTTCGCCCCGAGTTCCTCGATCGCCTCTCGGGGGTGTCGGTCCTGCGCTTCATGGACTGGATGGACACGAACAACTCGCCCATCGCCACCTGGGACCAGCGCCCGCGCCTCGAGCGATATACGCAGTCGGAGGGCGGCGTGGCCTTGGAACTGATGGTCGCGCTGGCAAACCGCGCGTCGATCGCTCCATGGTTCACGCTGCCCCACAAGGCTGACGACGACTACGTCCGCCGCTTCGCCGAATATGTGCGCGACAATCTCGACCCTGCGCTGCCGGTCTGGGTGGAGCATTCCAACGAGGTCTGGAACAGCCTGTTCGACCAGTTCAAGTACGCCCTCGAGCAAGGCCAGCGGCTCAACCTGTCGAGCAACGAGTATGAGGCGGGTCTGAGGTATCATTCGCGCCGCACGACCGAGATCCTGACGATCTGGAAGGAGGTCTTCGGGGACGACAAAGAGCGCGTCATTGGCGTCTACGCGGCGCAGGCCGCAAATCCGTGGACCAGCGAAGTCATCATGTCATGGGAGGGTGCGAGCGACCATGCCGACGTGCTGGCGGTCGCCCCTTATTTCGGCGGCTCCCTCGGCGACCAGGAACATGCGCCGACCGTCGCCGGCTGGTCGCTCGACCAACTCTTCGACGCCCTCACCAGGGAAGTTGACGGCCAGAACCGCGAGTTCATCGAACAGCAGGCGGAAATCGCGAAACGCTATGGCGTGGAGCTCGTGGCCTATGAGGGCGGTCAACATCTCGTTGGTTACAGCGGCACGCCCGCCGACAAGGTCCTGCACGAATTCTTCGCGAAGGCCAACCGCGATCCCCGCATGGGCGACCTCTATCGGCGGCACATCGAACATTGGCGCGCCGCCGGCGGCGGCACCTACGCCTTCTTCAATTCGATGGGCGAATACAGCCAGTGGGGATGCTGGGGGCTCCTCGAGAACGAGGACGACGATCGCAACGCGCCGAAATGGCGCGCGGTCCAAGGCATGGTCAACGCATGAACCAGCGCGCCAAAGGATTGGAGCGGGCGCGTGCCTGACCGGAGACGGTCCCGAGCACGTAATAGGACAGCAGGGCTCCGGCCAGGTAACCGATGTTCATGACCCAGATGACGATGAGCGCGGCCAGGATGATCGAGAGGCCGCTGTCCGCCCCGAAGGTGAACAGCACGACCAGGAACACGAGGGCAATCGGAACGATCGCCAGGGGGCGGAACACGAGGCCGGTGATGAGGCCCGCAACGAGGGCAGCGAAGGACGCTATCATCATGACACGCTCAATCCCGGACCGGCGAAGAACGGCCTTCTCGGGACGGACAAGGGGCGCTGCCCGTCCGTTCCGCCAGGGACCAGATGGTAGCACGTTGCTCGTCTGTGGAGCGCATTTCCATGCACGGCACCATTCCTAGTCTCGGGTCCAGGCCCGAATTGTCGGCTACCGACAGCCGCAAGGAAACGCCTCTCTTGGCCTTCGTCGTCATCGGACGAAACGAGGGTCAACGGCTGGTCGATTGCCTCACGTCGATTCAATCAGACCACCTTCATCTGGTCTACGTCGATTCGGATTCCCACGATGGAAGTCCGGTGGTTGCCGAACGGTTAAATGCGCAGGTTATCCCGCTCGATATGACGGAGCCCTTCACGGCAGCGCGGGCCCGCAACACCGGCTTCCGGGCCGCCATGGCCCGCTGGCCGGATCTGGAGTTCGTCCAGTTCATCGACGGTGACTGCTCCCTCCACCATGCATGGATCGAAGAGGCAATCGCCTTCATGCGCGCGCGACCCGATGTCGCTATCGTCTTTGGCCGCCGCCGCGAGCGCTTCCCCGAGCGGTCCATCTATAACGCCATGTGCGACCGGGAGTGGAGCGGCACGCCGGGACCTGCGCAGGAATGCGGCGGCGACATCCTGGTGCGGGTCAAGGCCCTGCAGGAGGCAGGGCTCTATGACGGCACGTTGATAGCCGGCGAAGAGCCCGAGCTCTGTGTCCGGCTGCGCGAGAAAGGTTGGTCGATCTGGCGGCTCGACGCCGAGATGACCCTTCACGACGCCAATGTCACCGCCTTCCGGCAATGGTGGCGCCGCACGACCCGTGCGGGATACGCCTTTGCGGCAGTCGCCGCCCGTCACTGGTCGTCCCCGGCGGCGATATGGAAGCGCAGCCTGCTGCGCTCGATCGGTTGGGGCGGAGCGCTCCCCATCGCCATCGTCTGCGCCAGCCTCCTTCATCCGGCGGCCCTTGTCCTGTTCGGGCTGTACCCGGTCCAGGTGGCGCGGCTTGCCCGTCGCGACGGCTGGAATCGCATCGAGAGCTGGCGCTTCGCCTTCTTCGACGTCCTGGGCAAGTTTGCCGAGTGCTGGGGAGCGGGCAAATTCTTCGTCAATCGGCTGCTGCGCCGGCGCCAGCACATCATCGAATACAAGTAGAGCCGCGGATATCCTTCAAGGAGCCGCGCCACCGCGCCCGGCGGATGCCGACTAAACCTTGCGCTCCCGCAGCCCCAACTGCGGCGATCCCGTTGATGGCGATGAGGGAAAGGCTGGCCGACGTAACGCCCTGCCTCGCCAATGGGGCATGGCCTCGTCCGACATGTCTAGCCCGACAAATCCAGCTTGGATAATTTGCGTAGGGAGGCACGCCGGCAAGCACCTGCACTCCAGAGCCTGAGCCGCCACGGCCCAGGCCATTGCACGGCCAACCCGACCGGTAGCGAGCGTTTCCGACGTGGGGACGGAGCCAGCACGGGCGCCCGACCCGTGCCGGCAAAACGCGCCGCTCAGACGCCTCGCAAGGAGAACACGGTCCTTGCGACGATCTTCAGGTCGAGCCACAGCGACCAGTTGTTGATGTACCAGAGATCGTAGGCGACCCGCTTCTGCATCGACTCCACCGTCGGGGTCTCGCCCCGATGCCCATGGATCTGCGCCCAGCCGGTCAGTCCCGGCTTCACGTGCCGACGCGAGGCATACTCGTCGATCAGCCGGTCGTAGACGTCGTCGTGGGCGACGGCATGGGGCCGGGGCCCCACCACGGACATGTCGCCGGCCAGGACATTCAGAAACTGGGGCAGTTCATCGATGCTGTAGGCGCGTATGAAGGCACCCACCCGCGTCACGCGCGGGTCTGCCCGCGTTGCCTGCGCAATGTTCTGCCCATCTTCCATGACCGTCATGCTTCGGAACTTGATGATGCGGAACGGCCGGTCGTCATGCCCGCGTCGCCTCTGGAGAAAAAAGACCGGTCCTTCGCTGTCGAGCTTGATCGCCATTGCGACGACCAAGAAAATCGGGAACAGGATGATAAGCGCAAGGAGTGAGAATAATATATCGAAACTCCGTTTGGCGGCACGTTCGAACAATCCAAGTGGTGGGCTTTGAACCTGGAAGGCCACCAGTCCGCCAACGCTTTCCCTGTTACACGAAACGATAGAACCGGTAAAACTGTCGAACACCACCTTGACCGGGATTGGCAGGCGGCGAAGCTCTCGAAGCATGGCTTCGAGTTGCTTTTCATCCGAACCACGCGAAACGATCACGACTTCATCAAGGGACGATGCGCCCGCCAGGCGGGACCTGAGATCGGAAATGGATTCGGCATCGTCGGGGTACCAGGCGATCTGAGCGATCTTCATCCCACTGTCGCTCGAGAAATGCTCGAGCCTGTCTGCCGGCATGCTTTTCGGGCAGATGAAGAAGGTCCTGATTGGCCGGATCCACCCAGTCATCACCGCGGTCGACAGCCGACGCAGCCACAGCACGCGAACGGAGATCAGACAGCCGATCGACAGGACAGCGAGATAGAGCACGGCGCCACGGGAAAAGGTCTCGCCGAGCTTCAGGAAGAAGATCACCGTCAGCAGGAAGGCCAGTACGCTCGGAATGAGGAGCGCGATCAGGCGGGCCTGGTGACGGAACGACGAGAGCTCGTCGTAACGGTAGGCCCGCATGCAGGCCATGGCGAGCACGAAGATAGCGGCCGTCAGCAGGCCGATGCCGACGTTCATCGCCGGATCGGAGAGCATGCCGAAGGCAAAATAGTGGTAGCTGATCACGCCAACCACGGAAGACGCGAGAACAACGACGAAGTCTATGATGGCGGCAATGACCGCCACCGCGTCGAAGCTGACTGGTCGGCGTCGGCCCGTACTCCCTACGAAACTGTAGAGATCTTTCGTGCGCTCGGCTGTAAACGACATATTAACCACACCCACCCAGGGAACGCCTAACACGATGAAATATTGCGAACAATCTTGTGCCCTTACCCACTAAGGATGAAGCGCCCCGGAACGATCGGCACCTCGCCGGGATGGGCGCTCACGCATCTGCCTGTCGCAACGTTCCAACGCATTTCAGCGTCCACGCACAGTTTCCAGGTCCACCACACTCACGACCGGGTTCTGTCGGTCCGGATCCAGTTCTGCTCGCTCCGTCCGATCAGAGCGCGGGGATAGATCCAGACCTTCCCGAGCATGTAACCCGGGATCTTGAGGAGGCTGCGCGCCGGCATGACCTGCCGGCCATGCGCCACCCAGGCGGCACCCGTTCCGATGAGGAGTAGAATCCCGCTGGCCGCAGCCACGGACAGCGGAGCCAACCCGAAGCCCAACCCCGCGACCACGGCCCCGACCGCGATGACGGCGGCAACAGCCGCTGCAAGCAGGGTCAGGGGCGGCACGAGGACATCGAGCGTCATCGCCAGGCGATTGGGATCGCCCAGCGTCCGCCGGCTCAGAAGCCGCTTGAAGCTGGCGGCAAGCATGCCAAGGTGCCCATGCTCCCAGCGCCGACGCTGCGAATCACGTCCTTCGACGGTTTCCGGGAAGTCGCTGCGCACGCCCGCCTCCTCGCAGAAGAGCGGCGGATACCCAGCGCCGGCAAGATCGAGTCCGAGCTTCATGTCCTCGACGAGATGGCCGTGCGCCAGCTCGATGCTGCCGATCGCCGCCCAGGGGATCGCCATCCCGGACCCGGTCATCTGGCAGGGGAAGCCAGCCCTGGCCAGTCCGCGTGGACGCACGAGGTTCTTCACAAGGAAAGCGAACTCCGCCACCGCCGGCCGTCGTGCCGGATTGCTTCCCGCCACCATGAGATAGCTCGACTGCGCCGGACGGCCCGTCGCCGACACCGCCCGAGACAAGGCGTCGAGCGCGCCGGGAAGCAGCCTGCAGTCGGCATCGACGATGACCACCACGGGGCGCGGGTCCCTGGCGAGGTGAGCGAGACCGAAATCCAGTGCATAGCCCTTCCCACGCTTCGACGGGTCCTGGCGTTCGATGACTTCGGCGCCGGCCGCACGCGCCACCATTGCCGTTTGGTCGCTGCAGTTGTCCGCCACGACCAGCAGCCGGTCGCCGCTGCGCAACTGCGCAACGATGTTCTGCAGTGCGGCCGCAATCCCCTGCTCCTCGTCGTGCGCCGGCACGAGCACGACCAAGGGCAGGCGCGGTGCGTGCTTCGTCGTCCGAGAGACAGTGCCCGGAAGGCTGCCGAGGAGGCACTCGGCCGCATAAATGAACGTCGGTACTGCAAGTAGGCCGGAAGCTATCAGCGCCAGCAGCCAGATGGCGAGTTCCATTCGCAAGCAGCCTCAACTGGGGACCACATGCGGAAAGATTCGTACTTCTGAGGCTGCTGACGAAAGCTACACGTTGTTGCCGGCTATCATGAATTGGTCGCACCGGAGACTGGAGCCGGCATCGCAGGCGCGCTGCGCCTCCTCCTCTCCCTACGCCTTTTTGGTGTGCAGCTCCAACATCTTAGTCACAAGAACAAATAGATACGACAACAACTACATCGGTACTATTCGCCCATCGGGATTCGCTTCCCGTTTGTATTGCACCTGCATTCGGCATCTCCTTGCAAGCCGGGTCTTCCAGGTGGGCACGTGGCGGAGTTTGACGATGACCTCGATCGAGGCCTTTTCTGCGGGCGACGCTGTGGTCATGAGGCGACCTCGCCAGTACTTTCTCAATGCGCCTTTCGACCTGATCGACCATGATTCAGTAGTCGAGCTGATCGCCCTGGCAGAGCCGGCGGCGCCGTTCCGCTATGTGGTGACGCCAAACGCCGACCATGTGGTGAGGCTCAACCGGGAACCTGAACTGCGTCCCTACTATGACAACGCCTGGCTGACCCTGTGCGACAGCCGGCCGATCTCGCTCTTTGCGCGGACCCGTTCGCGCGCGATGCCACACGTGACCGGTTCTGATCTCACGGTCAGCCTGTTCCAGCGGGTGATTCGGCCCGGCGACCGCATTGCGATCATCGCCAGCAGCCAGCAGGTCGTTTCCGACCTGCGCCGGGCTTATCCCGACGTCGACTTTCGGGCGCACGTTCCGCCCCTGGGACTCTGGACGAACCCGAGAGCGCAGTATGACTGCGTGGAGTTCGCACTTCGCGAACGCGGTCGCTTCCTCTTCATCACCGTGGGGGCTCCGCAGTCGGAGAAGATCGCCTATCTGCTGTCGCAGGAGCCATCCGCGACAGGAATCGGCTTCTGCGTCGGCGCCTCGCTCGAATTCCTTGTCGGCACCCGCAAGCGCGCGCCGTACTGGATGCGCAGGCTCAGTCTCGAATGGCTGCACCGGCTGGCCACTGACCCTAAGCGCCTGTGGAAGCGCTACGTCCATGGCGCCGTTCCGCTGCTGATGCTTTTCTCGGTCGAGCTTCGAAAGGGTCGTACTGACGGTTCGCTACCGGGCGGCGGAACGCAGAAATAGCATCGCCACGAAATGGCCGGCAGCGACGGCAATTGACCCCGTCATTTCATATCCGGCCTCGAAGGGCGGAATGTCCTGCCGGAAGCGGGCCGAGAAACGGCGGGCCGGCAGATCCAGATCGACATGCAGCGTCTCGAAGCCGAACAGCGTCCGGCTCAGGGGATACTGGCATTTGTAGGCCGCTTCCTTGGCGCAGAAGATCGCTTTGGCGAGCAAGCCGCGCTCCCCTTCCGGTTGGCCGTCCAGCCAGGCGCTTTCCTCACCTTTGCAGATTTCGTCGAACAGCCCGGCTTCGAGCGGTGTCGCCACTTCGATATCCAGGCCGACCGAAGCGAAGCCGTCTGAATGGAGTCCCACTGCCGCGGCCGCCAGCTGACGCGTGTGGCTGATCGACCCTACCGTACCGCCCGGCCAGACAGGCACCCCGTCCTCCGCGACAACGACCGGATGCCCGGTCACGCCGAGTGACTTGAGGGCTGAACGCGCACACGCCCTTCCGGCCGCGAACTCCTGCCGCCTGATTTCCACCGCGTGCGGTGAGAGATGCCCGGCCTCGTCCGCGTGCAGGGAATCCACGCCATGGGTACCGATCATGCACGAGCGGAACGCGAGAGCCGGGTCGAGAAGCCCGAACGGAAGCTCGATCGGACCGACCGGTCCCGCGCCCCGGCCCCGCCCCGCCAGCGGACGGCCGCCGCCTTCCCGCCGGGAGCCGCTCACCGAAAACTCTGGCACAGCTCAGACGGCATTCGGCGTTCGCGCAAAGGCTGAGCGACGCGATTCCATCGCCGCGCGGCGCATCGCGGCACGTTCGGCCACCTTGCCGAGCTGGCCGCCGGTATCGGTCTTCCCGCCGATGTGGGCAGCCAGCCCGGCAACGGTCGGGAAGCGGAACAAATCGGTGATGGTCAGATCCGGAGCGACGCCGGCCTTGAGCTCGCGATGCATCTGCACCGCCAGCAACGAATGGCCTCCCAGCGTGAAGAAATTGTCATGGAGACCGACCCGGCCGATGCCGAGTGTGCGCTTGAAGCTTTCGGCGATGGTCCGCTCCAGCCCTTCCGCGATCGGCCTGTCGTCCTCCACGTCGACGACGATCTCGGCGTCCTGAGGCTTCGGCAGCCTGTTGCGGTCGACCTTGGCGTTCGGCGTCAGCGGGAAGGCGTCGAGCGTCACATAGTGGGCGGGCACCATGTATTCCGGCATCTCGGCGGAAAGTTTGGCCTGCAGCGCCTCGAGATCGACCGGCTGGGAGGTGCGCATGTAGGCGACGATGCGCTTGTCTCCCGGGCGATCCTCGCGCACGACGACCACCACGTCCCGGACACCGGGGAAGCTGGCGATCCGGGCCTCGATCTCGCCGAGTTCGATTCGGTTGCCGCGCACCTTCACCTGGTTGTCCACCCGCCCGATGAAGGCCAGCGTGCCGTCCTTCTCGAAGCGGACGAGGTCACCCGTCCTGTACATGCGCCCCGGCGCGAAAGGATTGGCCAGGAAGCGTTCCGCGGTCAGTTCCGCGCGATTGAGGTAGCCGCGCGCCACGCCGTCGCCGCCGATGTAGAGCTCGCCCGGCGTGCCCGGAGGCACCGGCTGCTTCCAGCGGTCGAGGACATAGAACTGCGTGTTGGCGATGGGCGCGCCGAGCGGCACGACCTCGTGCTCTGGCGATGCGGTCACCGTGGACGACCAGATCGTCGTCTCGGTCGGCCCGTACATGTTCTCGATCGTGGCCAAAGGCGCCGCCTTCCGCAGCTCGGAGACGAGCGTGCTCTTCAACGGCTCGCCGCCGATGAACAGATGCTTCAACCGCGCCATCGACGCCCGGTCCTCGGGATCGTTGAGGAACATGCCGGCCATTGACGGCGTGCACTGCAGATGCGTGATCCCCTCGCGCTGGATGTCGACCGCCAGGCCCCGCTTCGTCTCGACCACGGCCTGGGTGTCGCGAGAAACCCGCACCACCTCGGCAAGCGGCTTGAGCGCTTCAAGCACCTGCTCGGACGGCAGGCCGAAATCGATCAGGCAGGCGATCTCGTCGACGCCGATCGACCGCATCTGGTCGACGCGCGACACCGCATCCGCCACCGTCCCGAACAGGCCGCTGTCGTCGAAGTAGCGCAGGAAGGCGAACTCCAGGATGGCTTCCATCTCGTCGGCTGCCAGTGTCTGGAGATCTATGTCCATGGCCGACGCCGCGCCGGCTGGCTTCTTGAAGGCGGGGAAGGCCCATGCGTACTGCTTGATCAGGGCCGCGGCGCTGCGCAGGTAGTCTTTCATGGGACCCCGCGCGAGGTCTCGCACCTGCTCGCGGTCATGGCCGACCAGCGTATGCAGCATGACCGTGACCTTGTAGTCGGCGGGATTGCGTCCCGTTTCGATCAGGGTCTCGCGGTAGATGCGGATCTTGCCTGCGAGCTCTTCGATCGACTGGCCCAGCAGGTGCGTCAGCACGTTTGCCCCGAGCCGGGCCGCATCGCGGTAGGTTTCGGGATTGCCCGCCGTGGTGACCCAGACCTGCAGCTCTCTGCTGACCGGCCGCGGCTGGGTGACGACACCCACCTTGCCGGCGCCGAAGTCGAACTCCACCTTCTCGCCGCGCCACAGTTTCCGCACGGTATCGATGTCGCGCAGCATGGCGGCCTTGTTGTGCGGCGGCGCGTTTTCCGGCCGCAGCACGAAGTCTTCAGGCATCCAGCCGGAAGCGAATGCCAGTCCGACGCGGCCGTTGCTCAGATTGTCCACGATCGCCCACTCCTCGGCGACACGCGCCGGATGGTGAAGCGGGAGCACGCAGCTGCCGGCACGGATCGAGAGGTTCTTCGTCACCGCCGCCACGGCAGCACCTGTCACCGACGGGTTCGGATACGGCCCGCCGAAGGCGTGGAAGTGACGCTCCGGCGTCCAGACCGCCTGGAAGCCGTTCTCGTCTGCAAAACGGGCGCCGTCGAGGAGCGTCTTGTACTTCGCCGGACCGGCGCCGTCGTCATTGCCCCAGTAGAACAGCGAGAAGTCCATCGGCCTGGCGGCCGTGCGGGCACGCGGCGCCGACATCACCTTGGCGCGGTCGAGCTCGCTGGCATGGATGACGACCTTGAAGCCACGCGACAGGGTCCAGAAGATCTCCAGCACGGAAATGTCGAACGATAGGCTGGTTACCGCCAGCCACGCGTCCTGGCTGTCGGCTGAGCGCGGGATGCGCTCGTCCATGCCGGCGAAGAAGTTGATGACATTGCGATGCTCGATCATCACGCCCTTCGGGCGCCCGGTGGAGCCCGAAGTGTAGATCACGTAGGCAAGGTTCTCGGGCCGGGCCGCCTTGACCGAGGCGGTCGGAACGTCCGCCGGCAGGTCGTCGATCAGCAGTACCGTCGCGTTGCCGGTGGCGAGCGAACCGCGCAGCGAACGGTCGGTCAGCACGATCCCCGCAGCGCTGTCCTCAACCATGAGGCTTAGTCGATCAGCCGGGAAGGCCGGATCGAGCGGCAGGTAGGCGGAACCCGACTTGAGCACCGCATAGGCGCCGACGACGAGCTCGATGCCGCGTGGCAGGTGCAGCCCGACGATGACATCGGGACCGGCCCCATGCGCCGCAAGCACGCGCGCCACCCGGGCGCTGCGCTCCTCGAGTTCGCGATAGGTGATGGACACGCCGTCATAACTGACTGCCACGGCGTCCGGTGTCAGCTCCGCCTGCCGGCTGACCAGGTTGTGGATGCAGGCCCCGGTGTCGTAGGCGCGTTCCGTACGGTTCCAGTCGAGCACCACGCGCTGCCGTTCGGCTTCGGTCATGAGCGGCATCGCGCTCAGCGGCGCGGCGCGATCGAAACCGGACGCGCAGATGCCAAGGCGTTCGACGATCTCGCGCACGCGCTCCTCCGAGACGCGGCTCGGATCGTAGAGCAGCCGATCCTGATCGTCCGCCACGACGAAGGTCAGCGCCGCACCCGCGATCGGCGCAGCGTCCACGGAAGAGGCGGCGCGAAGGACGCCGACGGAAAGCTGCGGCGCCGGCAGGTTGGCGTAGCGCTCGACGAGGTCGAGCGGATAGGTCAGGCGCCGGTCCGCATCCGCGATCGCGGCGGCCGCAGCCGTCAGGAACGCGTCGGCGGCGCGGTCTTCCCCGCCATCCACCCGCAGCGGCACGGACCGGGCGAAATAGTCCTGATGCGCGTCGCAGAACGCCCGCAGCGTATCGGAGGAATAGGCCACGTCGAAGACCGGACGGCCGGACAGACGGACGAGATAGGCCAGGACCAGGGCAGCCCGATCCTCGGACGGCATTCCTGCCGGAAGGCTGACTTCGGCAGCCCGGATTACCGGCTGCGCCGAAACGTCAGGAGATGCGACCCCCTCCAGCCCGATATCCTCGGCCCTGGCGATCCATTTGCGGAACGTGGCTTCATGGGGCACGACACGCGCAAGCGCCGCGTCGAGTCCCGCCTTCTCCTGGGCCGAGAGCAGTGGCAACAGGTCGCCCGGCTTCACCGCGCGATCAAGCCCAATCGCGCCCCCCGATCCCTGTGCCACCGCCTCCACCAGCACCGGCCTGTCGGCGGTGCCGATCACCGCACCCTTGCCGCGCAGCGCCAGCACTTCACCGGGCCGCCCGCCCACGGCATCGTCGAGCACTGTCAGCGAGGTTACGGTGAATAGTCCGTCCCTGGTCCGCAGCTTGGGCGTGACCAGCGGATTGGCGTAGCCGGCCCCGAAGCTGACGGCGCGAACCAGCCGCGACAGCTGCGCGGCCGGCTGGTCGAAGCACAGCGTGCCCGCAGCCTCCGGCCGGCGGTTGCGCGCGAAGTAGCGCCGCGTCGAGAAATCCTGCTTCTGGCGCTGCAGGCGATCGGCCACGATGTCTTGCACCAGCTTCCCGAAGGTGGCGATGCCTGCCTCGAAGCACTTGGTGTTTAGGGTCAGCACGGTCTCGTCGGGACTGACCTCGAAGCTTTGGCTGACGAGAATGTCGCCCTCGTCGACACCGGCGGTAATCTCGTGCCAGGTGACCGCATGGCTGGCGCGCCCCTCCAGCAGGCTCCAGCTCGGCGTGTTCAGCCCGGCGAGATCTGGAAGCGGACCGTCGTGGAAGTTCACCGCCCCCTTGCGGGCCCGGCTGACAACCGCCTCGGGGATCAGCCGCAGGTTCGCGATGCTGAAGAGCCAGTCGTAGTCGAAGGCGACCAGGCGTGCCGCCATGTCGCCGCCGGGCTCGATGATCGGGATCTCTCGACTAACCGCCCAGTCGCGCACCACCGGCGTCTCCGTCGCAATCGCGACGATCGAGCCGCCTTCCTTAATCAGAATTTCGGCACACTGGATTAGAAGAGAATTCTCACCGACAAGCAGATTGGTAAATTTCATCTCGGCATCCGGACGCTGGTGAACTGGCTTACACCGGAGCCGATTCAAAATGGATGAAGTCCAGACGGTCAATTCGAACCGTTTTCCTAATAAGGATGAAAGATTCCGACCCCGGAAAACAGGCGCAAAATGCCCTAATCATTTTGTGTATCGCTCGATCGAGCGATGTCCACGAAAGGAGTAATTGTGATTGAGCGCCCGCGCGGGGGAAATCAAGGTGGCAGTTCGCATCCCGCGACCCCCGTCGTCACTACCAGATAGGGCCGGTGGCGCCGGAAGCGAAATCCGCGAAACACACTAGAGGCGTCCGGCAGATTTGTCATGCTGTACAGTAATGACGGAAATAACCCGAACGACATCGCGATTGTTGGCATGGCGCTCCGCGTGCCAGGTGCTCGAAATGTCGACGAGTTCTGGGCAAACCTGCGCAGCGGCACCGAGTCGATTCGCACCCTGAGCGTCGAGGAACTGCTGGAGGCCGGTGAGTCGCCCGAGCGGATCCACCACCCGAACTATGTCCGGCGCGCCGCCGAGCTCCCGGACATGGAGATGTTCGACGCCGAATTCTTCGGGCTGAGCCCGAAGGAAGCCGCGGTCATGGATCCCCAGCACCGCCACTTCCTCGAATGCGCCTGGGAGGCCATGGAGGACGCCGGCCGCATGCCCGACACCGCCTCGGGCCCGATTGGCGTGTTCGCCGGCTGCGGCATGGGCAGCTACTTCTACTTCAACGTCTGCAGCAACCGCGCCCTCGTCGACCAGGTCGGTATGTTCCTGCTGCGGCACACCGGCAACGACAAGGATTTCCTCGCCACCCGCGCCTCCTACACTTTCGACCTGCGTGGCCCGAGCGTGAACGTGCAGACGGCGTGCTCCACCTCGCTCGTCGCCATCCACTATGCCTGCCAGAGCCTGCTCAACGGCGAAAGCGACATGGCGCTCGCCGGCGGCGTCACCATCGAGATGCCGCACCGGCGCGGATACATCTTCCAGGAAGGCGAGATCCTGTCTCCCGACGGCCACTGCCGCGCCTTCGATCACCGCGCTGCCGGCACCGTCTTCGGCAGCGGCGTCGGCGTGATCGCGCTGCGCAGGCTTTCCGATGCCCTGGCCGACGGCGATGTCATCCATGCCGTGATCAAGGCCACCGCGATCAACAACGACGGCAGCACCAAAGCCGGCTACCTCGCTCCGAGCGCGGCCGGCCAGGCCGCGGCGATCGTCGAGGCCCAGGGCCTTGCCGGCATCACCGCCGACACGGTGCAGTATGTGGAATGCCACGGCACCGGTACCGCGCTCGGCGATCCGATCGAGATCGAGGCCCTGACCGAGGCGTTCCGCCAGACGACTGACCGTCGCGGCTACTGCCACGTCGGCTCAGTCAAGTCGAACATCGGCCATCTCGACACCGCCGCCGGCGTCGTCGGCGTGATCAAGACCGTGCTGGCCCTCAAGCATGGCGAGATCCCGCCCACGCTCGGATACGAAAAGCCCAATCCGGCGATCGACTTCGCCTCCAGCCCCTTCGTGGTGAACAACGAACTCGCCCCCTGGCCCGCCACTGAGGGCCGCCGGATGGCCGCGGTCAACTCGCTCGGCGTCGGCGGCACCAATGCCCATGCCATTCTCGAACAGGCCCCTGAGCGCCCGCGCGAGGAGGAGCTCGATCGTCCCGCCGTTATCCTGCTGTCGGCTCGCCACCAGTCAGCGCTCGACCAGGCCGGTTCGCGCCTGGCCGGCTGGCTTGCACGCGACGCGGCGCCCTCGCTGCGCGATACCGCCTACACGCTGTGGTCCGGCCGCAAGCGCTTCGAGCACAACCGCCTCGTTGCCGTCCGCGACCGCCAGGACGCGATTGCGGCGCTCGCCGATCCGAAGCGCGCCATGTCGCAGCCGAAGCTGGAGGCCGTGTCCGGAGCGGTGTTCCTGTTCCCCGGGGGCGGTGCGCAGAGCCGTCGCATGGCGGCGAGCCTCTATCGCAACGACGCGTTCTTCCGCTCGACCGTCGACGAGGGCCTGTCCTATCTGCCGCCTGCCGTCAGCGAGGAGGTGCGCAAGGCGTGGTTCGACGACCTGCCGGCCGGCACGCCCGATCCGCTGCTGCGGCCCTCCGTCCAGCTCCCCGCCATCCTGATCGTCGAGGTGGCGCTAGCGCGGCTGTGGATGCGCGCGGGCGTGAAGCCGGCGGCCCTGATCGGCCATTCGATGGGCGAAAACACCGCCGCCTGCATTGCCGGCGTCCTCGAGTTCGGCGACGCGGTGCGCCTCGTTCGGCTGCGTGGCGAGCTGTTCGACACCATCGCGCCCGGCGGCATGCTGAGCGTGCCGCTGTCGGGCGACGAAGTCCGCGCCATCCTGCCCCACACGCTCGACATCGCCTCGGTCAATGCGCCCGGCCTGTCCGTCGTCTCGGGCCGCAACGAGGATCTGGAGGCTTTCGCAGCGACGCTGCAGGCACGAGACATCACCGCGACCCGCGTGCAGATCGACATCGCCGCGCATTCGCGCATGCTCGACGCAATCCTTCCGCGCTGGGAAGCATTCCTGCGGACGCTGACCTTGCGCGCCCCGCGCATCCCGATCGTGTCCAACCTGACGGGCGACTGGCTCACCGCCGAACAGGCCACCGACCCGATGTACTGGGTCAGGCATCTGCGCTCGTCGGTGCTTTTCGCCGAGGGCATGGCCAGGCTCACGACCGATTCGCGCCGCGTCTACATCGAGGTCGGTCCCGGCAAGACGCTGTCGTCGCTGGCCAAGGCCCAGGGCTCGATCCCCGCGGAGCAGGTCATCAACAGCCTGCCGCACCCGGACGATCCGTGGGACGACCAGATGCACTTCCTCACCGCGATCGGCCGCGCCGCAGTGGCCGGCCTGTCGGTCGAGCAGGCCCTGCTTTGGGGCGAAGGAAACCCGCGCCGCACAACGCTGCCCACCTATCCCTTCCAGCATCGTCGCTACTTCATCGAGCCGGCCAAGACCGTTCGATCGGCCGATGCCGAGCCTGCGCTGGTCAAGGAGCCGGACATGGCGCTGTGGGGCTACCGGCCGGTGTGGAAGCAGTCGCTCGCCGACTACGAGCTCGGCGTCGAATCCATGCCGCGGACCTGGCTCTTCTTCCTCGATGGGCTGGGCACCGGGGCAGCGCTCGTCGAAAGGCTGCGCGCACACGGCCATACCGTCACCACCGTCTCGCAGGGCGACGCCTTCATCCGCCGCTCGGCCGACGACTACCTGCTCTGCCCCGAACTGGGCGCCTCGGGCTACACCTCGTTGATGCAGGCGCTCGCCGCTGACGGCAGGCTGCCCGACAGGATCGTCCACCTGTGGCTTCTCACCGCCCGCGAGGACGCCCGGCCGGGCTCGAACTTCTTCCACCGCAACCAGGAATGCGGCTTCTACAGTCTGGTCTATCTGGCCCAGGCCTTTGCCGACGTCGAGATGCCGTCGCAGTTCCAGGTGACGGTCGTCACCAACGGCATGCACCGGGTCGGAGCCGAACCCCTGCCGAGCCCCGAGAAGGCCACGATACTCGGGCCCGGCCTGGTCATGCCGCGCGAGATTGCCGGAGCTTCGGTGCGCCTGATCGACGTCGAACTGCCCGCCGAGCCGGGAGAGACTCCGCGCGGCCTGTTCGCCCGCCGGAAGAAGCCGGCCGCTACCGTCGGCCACGCCCTGGAAGACGCGCTCTGGCCTGACCTGCTCGGCGCGTTCGGCTCCGAGGTTGTCGCCTACCGCAATGGCAAGCGCTGGACACGGTCGCACGGCCGACACCGGCTCGACCAGGCCGAAGCGGGCAAGGCGCGGCTGCGAAAGGGCGGCACATATCTCTTTACCGGCGGTCTCGGCGACATTGCCACGCTTTTCGCGGGCGAATTGGCCGAGCGCTTTGCGGCGCGCATCGTGCTCCTGGGCCGCACGCCGCTTCCCGCTCGCGAGGAGTGGGAGGCCTACCGGCGCCAGACGCGCTTCGACCCGATCCGCCGCGGCATCGAGGCGATCCTGCGCCTCGAGGCCAAGGGCGCCGAGGTCCTCTACTGCCGCGCCGACGTCACCAACCCCGACTCCATGGCCATGGCGATCCGCGCCGCGCAGGAGCGGTTCGGTCGGATCGACGGTGTCTTCCACACCGCCGGTGTGGTGGACGACGCGCCGATGCAGGCGAAGACGGTCGAAAGCATCGAAACGGTGCTTGCTCCGAAGTTGCTCGGCACCCGCGTTCTGGACGAGGCGCTGAAGGACGTCGACCTCGACTTCTGCGTGCTCTTCTCCTCCACAAGCACGGTGACGGCGCCCGCTGGACAGGTCGACTACGTGGCGGCGAACGCCTATCTCGACGCCTATGCCGAAAGCTGCGCCGACCTGGCCGGCAGGCGCACGATCTCCCTCCACTGGGGGATCTGGAACGAACTCGGCCTCGCCGCGCGCGGAACAGGTCAGAGCGTCGAACGCGACGCGATCGCCGAGACTGCGCCGGTCGGCACCTTCTTCACCCGCTGGACCCAGGACGAGACCGGTCTTGCCTGGCTGGAAGCCGACATCGGCCCGCGGACCCACTGGTTCCTAAACGAGCACCGCTTGGTCTCGGGCGAAGCGGTCCTGCCCGGCACCGCCTATTTCGAGATCCTGGCGCAGGCCGCGCGCGAGCACGGCATCGGCCCCGGCTTCGCCGTAAGCGACCTCGTGATGCTCCGCCCGCTGGTCGTTCCCGACGGCCAGACGCGCACGGTGCAGGTCAGCCTCGAGCGGTCGGACGATATGCTGCGCGCAACGATCCGCGCCGGCCAGCCCGGCAATCGGTCGAGCTTCGTCAAGCATGCCGAGGCCATCCTGTCCGCACCGTCCTCCGAGGGTGTGACCCGTCTCGACACCGCCGAGCTGCGCCAACGTCTGCCCGAACCGCTACGGGCTCGCAACGGAGCGAGCCTGCCTTCGGCGCAGGAACGCCACATCAGCTTCGGTCCGCGCTGGCATGTGCTGCAGTCGATCAGTATCGGCGAACGCGAGGCGCTGGCCGAGCTCTGCCTGCGCGAAGAGCATCGTGCGGACATCGATGGCGGTGTCATCATCCATCCGGCCCTCCTCGACATCGCGACCGGCTTCGCCATGCCGCTGGTCGAGGCCTTCCGCAATTCGGACGTGCTTTGGGTACCGGCCTCCTACGGCAAGGTCCGCATTGCCGGCCCGCTTCCGGAACGGCTGGTCAGCCATGTCACCAGCGTTCCGTGCAGCGAGTTCGGAGCCGGCTATGCGGCCTTCGACATCGTCATATCGGACAGCGATGGCAACGTCGTGTTCGAGGCCGAACGCTTCCTCATGAAGCGCCTGGTCAGCGACAGCGACTTCGTGGATACTCCCACCGGCGCCTCAGCGACGACGGCTGCGCGTGAGGTCGCGCCGGCTCCCTCCGCCGCCGTGCTCAAGCTCGCGGCCCAGGTTCGACAGGGCATTCTGCCTTCTGAGGGCTTCGAGGCGCTGGTGCGTGCGCTCGGATCGGGCCTGACCCAGCCGATCGTGAGCTCGATGGATCTCACCGCACTTTGCCAGCGGTCGGCCGCGGCTCCCGAAACGGCTGCGGACTCCTCAGCGACCTTCGAACGCCCCGAGGTGGACTCCGAGTTCGTCGCACCGACGAACCCCATCGAGGCCACGCTCG
>Ga0180215_1000951_pt1 | contig 33447 bp, 29 predicted proteins | sample eDN3rd37CBELigBY_FD_128871 | JGI IMG/M metagenome (GOLD analysis project Ga0180215, IMG submission 128871) | Enriched backyard soil microbial communities from Emeryville, California, USA - eDNA 3rd pass 37_C BE-Lig BY (version 2) (version 2) | ecosystem: Environmental > Terrestrial > Soil >...
AACCACCCCGCACAAACTCGGGGCGCATAACTGGAAAGAGGTGCTCAAGGCCCGCTACCGGATCACCGGTAGTGAGGCCAACCGCCGCCTGGCCGACACCGAGGTGCTGGCACCCCGACAGGCGCTCACCGGGCAGGCATTGCCGCCGGTGTTGGCGATCACCGCCGACACCCAGGCGTTGGGGGTGCTCACCCCGGGTCATGTCGAGGTGATCCGCAAAACGGTCGACAAGTTGCCTGGCTGGATCGATGGTGCGACGCGGGAGCGTGTCGAGGCCGACCTGGTACGCGCCGCCCTGGGGGTGGACTGTGACCAGCTGGCCTCAAAGGCCAAAGAACTGTTGTACCGGCTCGATCAGGACGGCCCGGCCCCCGATGACACCGAACGCGCCCGCCGCCGCAGTGCGACTCACGGTAAGCAGGGTGAAGACGGCATGACCACCTGGCGTCTGACCCTGACCCCGGAGTGCCACGCCACCTTTGAGGCACTGCTGGCCAAACTCGCCGCCCCCGGCATGTGCAATCCCGACGATCCGCAACCGTGTGTGTCCGGCACCCCCACCCAGGCCCAGATCGACAACGACCACCGCACCCTGGCCCAACGCCAACACGATGCCCTGTTGGCGATCGGGCGCATCGCCCTGATGGGCGGCGATCTAGGCACGCTCAACGGCCTGCCCGTCACGGTGATCATTCGGGTCACCCTCGACCAGTTGGAGACGCGGGCCGGGTTGGCCACCACCGGCGGTCGCACCAAACTGCCCATCAGCGATGTGCTGCGCATGGCCGCACACGCCCACCACCATCTAGCGGTGTTCGACGGCGCCACCGGCTCCGCCCTCGCCCACTACCGAGGCAAGCGGGTGGCCACACCCGCACAGCGGATCATGCTCATCGCCCGCGACGGAGGCTGCACCAAACCCGGCTGCACCGTCGGCGCCTACGGCTGCCAAGCCCACCACGCCGAACGCGATTGGATCGACGGGGGTAACACCAACGTCGACGAAATGGCCTTAGCCTGCCCGCCGCACAACCGCCTCGTCGACACCGACAACCCCACCGCCTGGACCACCCACATGACCGACAAGCATCACGTCGAATGGATCCCACCCGACGGCCTGGACAACGGACAACCCCGCATCAACACCATCCACCAACCCGAACTGCTGCTCGCCGACCTCACCGACAAGGACGACGAAGAGGCCGAGCCACCAAAGCCCGATAGTGGTACACCCGTCCCACAATCCGACAGCACACAAACCGACAACCCCCGAACCCAACCCGGCGGACCCGCACCACCCACAAACGGCGCGGCCTAACCGGCCACCCGAGAGCGCGACACCGCACGGCGTCGCGGGCGACTGCTCGTCCCGCGAGGCACGGCACGGCCCGACGAGGCCCGGGTGCGCCCCGAAGGGGAACGGCTACGTGTCGACCCAGTCGACGACCTCGGACAGGGGAGCGCGGCTGGTGCGGAAACTGTTGGCCGGATGGTCGAGATCCGGGTAGCCGAACGAGATTCCGCACACGAGCGTGCGGTCCTCACCGATACCGAGTTCGCTCCGCAGCACGCTCGGGTACAGCGTCACCGCCGCCTGGGCCACCGTGCCGACGCCGAGAGCGTCGGCCGCCAGCAGGAAGTTGGCGACATACCCGCCGCAGTCCACCGCGCCATACGGTCCGAGCGCCTCGTCGGCGTGCACGATCGCCACGTGCGGCGCCCCGAAGAACCGGAAGTTCTCCCGCATCTGCGCGTGCTGGCGCTCCTTATCGGAACGGTCGATCCCCAGCGCGCTGTACAGCTGGAACCCGCTCTCCCTGCGCCGCTGCTTGTACTCGCTGCGGTACTCCCTCGGCCACGGGATGTCGGTCGCCTCCGGTGCGCCAGCGCTTGCCTCGTACAGCGCCGCCCGTAACCGCTCGGTGCCCGCCCCGCTCGTGACGACCACCCGCCACGGCTGGCTGTTGCACCACGACGCCGTCGACTGCGCTGCCTCCAGGATCGCGTCGATGACCTCTCGCGGCACCGGGTCCGGTTTGAACGCCCGGCAGCTGCGCCGCCTCGTCATCAGGTCCTTCAGCGTGGCGAACTCCGACTGGGACAGCTCAGGCGCAGACGTCATGCGCGACACGATACTTGGCCTCAGCTGCGCGTCAGCGGCGACGGGAACCGCGGGCTCACCCGCACCCCGTCCAGCCACTCGGTCAGCTCGGCGGCACGCTTGCGCAACTCCTTGTCCGCCGCACGGCCCACGTCCTCGAGCAGCAGCAGCTCGACCCTGCCGTCCTCGTCCTGCCGCCACCCGCCCACGACACGCCCGTCGCACCATACGGTGGGCCCGGCGTTTCCGTTCCTGTCGAACACCTGATCGCGGTGCGGGCCCAGATACCAGTCCCGGTCGAACCAGCCCATCGTGGTCACGTCCAGCCCCGGCAACAGCGCACACCACCGCTGCACCGGCGGCTCCTCGTCGAGATCCTCCGGCAGCACGAAACCCGTTGTGCCGTCGAGGTTCACCTCGACCGCTCCGACGTCCCGCAGCCCCTGCCGCGCCCACGACAACGTGTGTCCGAACCACCATTTCACATCCGCGACCGTCGCCGGGCCGAACGCCGCCAACCACCGCCGCAGCAGCGTCGCCCGCGCCTCGTCCGGATCCACCTCCGGTACGGGATCGAGCCACGAATCGGCGGCCACCCACCGCGGCCGCGACGTCGTCCACCGCCCGTCGTTGGGCCCGCGCACGATATCGCCCTGCGCCGCGAGCACGGTGAGAATCCTTGGCGCCAAAGGTGTCTCACCGCCCCACCGCTTACCCGGCGCCGGATCCCAACTGCCCGTGAGCTCCGGTAGCGCCGCGCGCAGCGTCTTCGCGTCGCTGGGCCCGTTGGCAGTCAGATAATCCAGCACCGCGGCACGTGCCGCAGCAAGCCACGTCGCGCCGTCGCGGCACACCCCGGCCTTCTGCGCGTCGGCGATCAGCCGTCGCCGTTCGGTATCGGCCACCCGCACCGACGCCGCCGCCTGCACCGCGGGCAGATCCCGCACCCGCACCGTCCACAGCGTCCGTCGCATCCCCAGATGCCGCACCAGGCTACGCCGGTCGTACACCTCGGCGTCCAGATCGGCGACGGTGAACCCCGGCAACCGGCTCCACAGCGACAGATACGGTGTCGCCGGATCGGTGGTGTGCAACCCGACCACCCCGCCCACCACGTCGCCGACCGAGGCTCCGGGCTCGGCAAGGAAGTGTCTGCGGGCCAGTCGGGCCCGCCGCTCGTCGCTGCTGAATCGCCGCATCACTCGGGACCGTACCGGGTCGCGGCGACAAACTCGGGATCGCCGACGACCTCGGCGGCGCCTGGTCGGTCGACTCCCCAGCCGGATAATCCGACTACTGATCCTTTGTCATGTCCTTCTTCATGGACTCGCGGATCTGCGCGAGCCGTTCGGCGGCGGCGCGCTGGCGTTCCTCGTAGAGCTCATCGACCGACCGGCCCTCCGGCGTCTCGGCGGCCAGTTCGGCAGCGCCGATCGCGGTGCCGTACCGGGTCTCGATCTTCTCGCGCACCGACTCGAACGTCGGCACCCCGCCCGGGGTGTACCCGGTGTCCTCGGGTGCGACGGGCACGGGCTCAGCGGGCGCGGGTTCAGCGGATTCGGGCCCTACTGGTTCAGGTTCGCAAGGCGCGGGCTCGGTCTCGTCCGGCATGCCGTCACGGTAGCGCGTCAGCGCGGCTTGGCCAGCGGGAACGGCAGCGTCTCGCGGATGCTGCGGCCGGTGATCATCATGACCACGCGGTCCACCCCCATGCCGAGCCCACCGGTCGGCGGCATCGCGTACTCCATCGCCTGCAGGAAGTCCTCGTCGAGCTCCATCGCCTCCGGATCACCGCCCGCGGCCAGCAGCGACTGCTCCTGCAACCGGCGGCGCTGCTCGACCGGGTCGGTCAGCTCGCTGTAGGCGGTGCCCAGCTCGACGCCCCACGCCACCAGGTCCCAGCGCTCGGCCACCCCGGGGATGCTGCGATGCGGCCGGGTCAGCGGCGACACCGACGTCGGGAAGTCCTTGTAGAACGTCGGCTCCTCGGTGCGGTCCTCGACCAGCCGCTCGTAGAGTTCGAGCACCACCGCGCCTTCGTCCCAGTGCGTCAGGTAGGGGATCTTCGCGGCGTCGCACAGCCGGCGCAGCGTCGCGAGATCGGTGTTGGGGCCGATCTCCTCGCCGAGCGCCTCCGACACCGCGCCGTGCACGGTCTTGACCCGCCACTGCCCGGAGATGTCCACCGGCTCGAGCGTGCCGTCGGCGCGGGGCCGCATGAACACCGCCGCGCCGTTGGCGGCCCGCGCGGCATTCTGGATCAGCTCGCGGGCACCGTCGATCCACACGTTGTAGTCCGCGTGTGCCTGATAGGCCTCCAGCAGGGTGAACTCCGGGTTGTGGCTGAAGTCCACGCCTTCGTTGCGGAACGCCCGGCCGAGCTCGAAGACCCGCTCCACGCCGCCGACGCACAACCGCTTGAGGTACAGCTCGGGTGCGATGCGCAGATACAGGTCCAGGTCGTAGGCGTTGATGTGGGTGAGGAACGGCCGGGCGTTGGCGCCGCCGTGGATCTGTTGCAGGATCGGGGTCTCCACCTCGAGGAAACCCTTGCCCACCAACGTCTCCCGGATCGCGTGCAGCACCGCGCTGCGGGCCCGGATCAGGTCGCGGGCTTCGGTGTTGACCGCCAGATCGACGTAGCGGGCGCGGACCCGGGCCTCCTGGTCGGTCAGCCCCTTCCACTTGTCCGGCAGCGGCCGCAGGCACTTGCCGATCAGCCGCCAGTCGCGCACCAGCAGCGACCGGGTGCCGTTGCGGCTGTAGCCCATCGTGCCGGACACCTCGATCAGGTCACCCAGGTCGACGGCGTGCGTGAAGTCGGCCGTCGTCCCCGACTCCAGGCCCGAATTCTCCAGCAGCAGCTGCAGATCCCCGGACCAGTCGCGCAGCTGGGCGAACAGCACCCCGCCGTAGTCGCGGCTGCGCAGCACCCGGCCCGCCACCGTGACCGGCTCGTCGTCTCCGGCCGCAAGCGCCTCGGCGATCGTGTGCGACGGGGGACTGCCGACCGGGTACGGGTCGATTCCGCTGTCGCGCAACGCCTTCAGCTTCGCCATCCGCACCCGCACCTGCTCGGGCAGCCGCGGCGCCTGCTCGTCGGGATCGCCGAGCAGGCCCGCGTCGGGGGCGGTGCCGTCGCGGTGCAACAGCCCGGTGTCGACGAGCTCCTGCGGCACCGCGGTGTGGTGGCCGGTGTGCGGCTGCTCGCTGCGGCGCGAGAACGGCAGCACCAGAAAGCCTTCCGCGATCACCGAGGCGACCCCGACGCGGGGGATGAGCCGGGCCTCCTCGTAGCAGGCGTAGCGCGGCACCCACTCCGGCTTGTACTTCATGTTGGACCGGTACAGCGTCTCCAGCTGCCACCACCGCGAGAAGAACACCAGCAGGCTGCGCCACAGCCGCGCGACCGGGCCCGCGCCCAGCTGTGCGCCCTGCTCGAACGCCGACCGGAACATCGCGAAGTTCAACGAGATCCGGGTGATCCCGAGATCCTCGGCCTGCATGCACAACTCGCTGACCATCAACTCGACGGTGCCGTTGGGCAGGTTGGGGGAGCGGCGCATCAGGTCCAGCGACACCCCGTTGCCGCCCCACGGTACGAACGACAACATCGCCACCACGTGCTCGTCGTCACCCTGCACGGCCTCCACCAGCAGGCAGTCCCCGTCGGCCGGATCACCCAGCCGGCCCAGCGCCATCGAGAAGCCGCGCTCGTCCTCGGTGTCGCGCCACGCGTCGGCCCGCTCGATCACCTCGGCCATCTCGTCGGCGCTCAGCTCGCGGTGGCGGCGGATCCGCACCGTCACACCCGCCCGCCGCGCCCGGGTCACCGCCTGGCGCACCGCGCGCATGTCCGGGCCGGACAGCCGGAACGAATCCGGGTGCAGCACCGCCTCGTCGCCGAGCTGCAGCGCGTTGAGGCCGGCCTCGCGGAACGCCTGCGCTCCGGCCGCGCTCGCACCCATCACCCCGGGCGCCCAGCCGTAGCTCTGGCACAACGCCAGCCACGCGTCGATCGCCGCCGGCCACGCCTTCGGATCGCCCACCGGGTCCCCGCTGGCCAGACACACCCCGACCTCGACGCGGTAGGTGATCGCGGCACGGCCGTTCGGCGCGAACACCACCGCCTTGTCGCGGCGGGTGGCGAAGTAGCCCAGCGAGTCGTTCTTGCCGTACATGTCCAGCAGGGCGCGGATCGCGGACTCGTCCTCGCCGGTGAGCGCGTTGTCGGCGCGCTGCGACAGGAACAGCACGATCGCCGCCGCCATCAGCGCCAACGCGCCGAACAGTCCGAGCAGCGTGTTGACCAGCACGTTCGGTTCGGCGGAGAACAACGAGGTGTCGGCGCCCGCGAACGCGCCGACCCGGTTGAGCGCGTAAAGGAACCGCTCGTCGCGGTCCAGCGAGCCCGGGAACAGCTCCAGCAGCCCCCACCCGAGCAGGGTGCCCGCGGCCAGCCCGGCCACCAGCACGGCTGCCGCCCTGACCAGCGCACCGCGGCGCACCTTCGCCCAGAACTCGCCGCGGGCCAGCAGCAGGAACACGATCGCGGCCAGGTGAAAGGCCAGGCCGATCACCTCGCCGATCTCCTGCATCACCGACTCCTCGCCGGTGAGCAGGTCGGCGACGTTGACCACCGCCGCCGCGGCCATGTAGCCGACCAGGATCCACAGCGCGATGCGCTTGCGGGCGGCCAGCGCGGCGGCCAGCAGGGCCAGCACGAACGCCCACGCGAAGCTGGTGTCGGGGAAGTTGAACAGGTAGTCGTCGACGAACTCGCGCGGCACCCGGATCAGTGCCCGGACGAACGGGGAGACGCTGGCGATCAGCGACAGCGTGGCGATGATGCCGACGGTCCAGCCCGCGGCGGCGGGCACCCACCAGGCGTACCGGGACGACGCGCGCGGCACCGGGGTGCGGGCGGTGGGAGTGGTGACGGTCATAGGGCGCGAGGATATGCGCCCGACGCGCAAAAAGCGGGGATGACCCGCGAAAACGCTATCCCCAGACGGGGCCGGTGTACTTCTCGCCGGGCCCCTGGCCGGGCTCGTCGGGGGCGGCGCTGGACTCGCGGAACGCCAGTTGCAGGCTCTTGAGCCCGTCGCGTAGCGGGCCGGCGTGCGGTCCGAGGTACTCCGCCGACGCGGTCACCAGACCCGCGAGCGCGGTGATGAGCCGGCGCGCCTCGTCGAGATCGCGGTGCGGGCTGTTCTCCGGATCCTCCGCCGACAGGCCGAGTTTCTCCGCCGCGGCGCTCATCAGCATCACCGCCGAACGGGAGATCACCTCGATCGCGGGAATGTCGGCCAGCTCGCGAATGTTGGGACTATCGGTCATGCTGCTAGACTTGCATGCGCGACCGTCCCGGCGAACGCCAGGGACAACAAGTGGAGTCCCACTCCCACCGCTGGCCGCACAGGTGCAGTGGTCCGGTCACAGGCATACCATGCCTGTCCTGGTCGGCTTGTGGGCCCTGCTGTGAGCAGGGCCTTTCTGTTCTGGTTGAACAGACTGCTGACGGATTGGGTCTCCTCGAACAGACAACAGTAGGAGGGCCCATCAGCACTGAGACCCGCGTCAACGAGCGCATCCGCGTACCTGAAGTCCGCTTGATCGGACCGGGGGGCGAACAGGTAGGCATTGTGCGCATCGAAGATGCACTCCGCGTCGCCGCGGACGCCGATCTCGATCTCGTCGAAGTCGCACCGGACGCCAAGCCGCCCGTGTGCAAGATCATGGACTACGGCAAGTTCAAGTACGAGACGGCACAGAAGGCGCGCGAGTCTCGCAAGAACCAGCAGCAGACCGTCGTCAAGGAACAGAAGCTTCGCCCCAAGATCGACCCGCACGATTACGAGACCAAGAAGGGTCACGTCATCCGCTTCCTGGAGGCCGGGTCCAAGGTCAAGGTGACGATCATGTTCCGCGGTCGCGAACAGTCGCGGCCCGAACTCGGTTTCCGCCTCCTGCAGCGTCTGGCCGCCGATGTCGCCGAGTACGGCTTCGTCGAGACGTCCGCCAAACAGGACGGCCGCAACATGACGATGGTGCTGGCCCCGCACCGCGGCGCGAAGACTCGCGCCAAGGCGGCGCAGCAGGCCGAGGCCCCGCCCGGGCCCGCCCCAGATCCGGACACATCGAAGTAACGACCAGAGCAGAGGACACATGCCAAAGGCGAAGACTCACAGCGGCGCATCGAAGCGGTTCCGTCGCACCGGCACCGGCAAGATCGTGCGTCAGAAGGCCAACCGCCGCCACTTGCTCGAGCACAAGCCGACCAAGCGGACGCGGCGTCTCGACGGCCGCACGGGCGTGTCGGGCAATGACACCGCCCGCGTCAACAAGATGCTCAACGGCTGACCGACTCGTCCCGTACGACCTGAACGAAGGAAATACTCATGGCACGCGTCAAGCGCGCAGTCAACGCCCAGAAGAAGCGGCGCACGATTCTCAAGGCCTCCAAGGGCTACCGCGGCCAGCGGTCCCGGCTGTACCGCAAGGCCAAAGAGCAGCAGCTGCACTCGCTGAACTACGCCTACCGGGACCGTCGCGCCCGCAAGGGTGAGTTCCGCAAGCTGTGGATCTCGCGGATCAACGCCGCGGCCCGCGCCAACGACATCACCTACAACCGGCTGATCCAGGGCCTGAAGGCCGCCGGTGTCGAGGTGGACCGCAAGAACCTCGCCGAGATCGCCGTCAGCGATCCGGGTGCCTTCACCGCGCTGGTGGAGGTCGCCAAGGCCGCGCTGCCCAGCGACGTCAACGCACCGTCGGGCGAGGCTGCCTGAGCGCGCTCACTGAACGATCGGCCCGCGTGGTCGCGGCAGCCAAGCTGCTGCGGCTCGCGGGCCGTCGTCGTTCCGGACGATTTCTCGCCGAGGGGCCCAACCTCGTCGAGGCGGCGCTGCGCCGCGGACTGGTCTGCGAAGTGTTCGCCACCGAGACCGCCTACGAGCGGTTCGGCGCGCTGCTCGCCGACGCCCCCGTCACCCTGGTGACCGAACGCGCCGCGAAAGCGTTGTCGGAGACCGTGACTCCGGTCGGCCTGGTCGCCGTCTGCGAGACGCCGGAGGCGTCGCTGGGCGAGGTGCTGGCCGCCGGGCCGCGGCTGGTCGCCGTCGCCGTGGAACTGTCCGAACCGGGTAACGCCGGCACGCTGATCCGCACCGCCGACGCCATGGGCGCCGACGCGGTGGTGATGGCCGGCCACAGCGTCGACCCCTACAACGGCAAGTGCCTGCGCTCGTCTGCGGGCAGCATCTTCTCGATCCCGGTGGTGCACGGCGTCGACGCCGCCGAGGCCGTCGCGCGCCTGCGCGAGGCCGGGCTGCAGGTGCTGGCCACCACACTCGACGGCGAGGTGTCCCTGGACAGCCCGGAGTTCCAGGCGGATCTGAGCGGGCCGACGGCGTGGCTGTTCGGCCCCGAGGCGCACGGCCTGCCCGACGAGCTGACTCGCGCGGCCACCCACCGCGTGCACATCCCGATGCCGGGCAGCGCCGAGAGCCTCAATGTGGCGACGGCGGGGGCGATCTGCCTGTACCAGAGCGCCGCCGCCCACCGGAGGAACTCGGCCGGGACCTAGCTGTCGCTCAGCAGACCCCGCGCCACGTGGGTGATCTGGATCTCGTTGCTGCCCGCGTAGATCATCAGCGACTTGGCGTCGCGGGCCAGCTGTTCGACCCGGTACTCGGTCATGTAGCCGTTGCCGCCGAACAGCTGCACCGCCTCCATCGCGACATCGGTGGCCGCCTGCGAGCAGTACCACTTGATCGCCGAGGCCTCCGCCAGCGAGATCGGCTTGCCCTGCTCGGCCGACTCGATCACCCGGAAAAGGATGTTGCGCACGTTCATCCGCGCGACCTCCATCTGCGCCAGCTTCAGCTGGATCAGCTGGAACTGGGCGATCTCCTGGCCCCACAGCTTGCGGGTCTTGGCGTAGTCGACGCTGAGCCGCAGGCACTCCTCGATGACGCCGAGCGCCATCGCGGCCACCCCGATGCGCTCGGTGGCGAAGCTGGAACGCGCGCTGTCGCGGCCGTCGCCGGAGCGGTTGTCCTCGGTCTCGCCGAGCAACCGGTCACGGCCCAGCCGCACGTTGTTGAAGAACAGCTCGCCGGTGCGCGAACTGTGAATGCCCATCTTGCGGAACGGCTTCGACTGCTCGAAGCCCTCCATGCCCTTGTCGAGCACGAAAGTCAGCACTTTGCGGTCGCGCGGGGCGACACCGGGCTCGTCGAGCTTGGCGTACACCACGACGACGTCGGCGTCGGGGCCGTTGGTGATGAACGTCTTCTGGCCGTTGAGGATGTAGTCGTCGCCGTCGCGCACCACATAGGACTTCATGCCGCCGAACGCGTCGGACCCCGAGTCGGGTTCGGTGATCGCCCAGGCGCCGATCTTCTCGTAGGTGACCAGACCCGGCAGCCAGCGCTCCTGCTGGGCCAGTGTGCCGCGCGACTGGATGGTCGGCACCGTCAGGCCCAGGCTCACGCCCATGCCGGTGACCAGACCCATCGACACCCGGCACAGCTCGCTGATCACCACGAAGCCCATACCGCCCGACGAGTTGCCGAACATCCCGCCGCCGCCCTTGCCGGACGGCTGCTCACCGGCCCGCAGCCGGGCCAGCCGCTTGTCCAGCGCCTCCTTGGCCATGACGTCGATGCCGAACGTCTTGAACAGTTTGCGGATGATGGGGTAGGGCTCCATGTCGCCGCTTTCCAGCGCGTCGACGTGGGGGCGGATCTCTTTATCGATGAACTCCCGCACGGCGTCGCGGACGGCGAGATCGGTTTCAGACCATTCGAGCATGCCCCCTAGGCTGCCTTATGCCGTCCGCGCGCCGGACGCAGGGTTCGCATTGAGAACCCCGCCAAAGAAAACGACGTGTGCACCAGCGACCCGGCCTTGTCGAGCAGTGAGCGACGCGGCGGCAGGTAGTGCATCGGCATGCCGCGCCGGTCCGGTGGCGGTGCCATGAACGACGGCGCCTCCACCAGTGGGGCGTCCGGCGGCAGCTTGCCCTGCGCGCGCCGGTAGGCGGCCAAAGCCCTTGGGTGCAAACGGATCTCGTCGGGCACCGCGATGAACGCGAACTCGACGAACTTGCCGAACAGGCGCAGCAGGATCTCGTCGCCCGGGGTCCAGCGCATGTTGGCCTTCTCCCGCACCGGCGGGTCGAACACCCCGGCCGCGATCCAGCGCTGCGCGCCCACCATCGGTTTGAACAGCTGATCCCAGATCGGGGTGGGCATCAGCACGAACCACGGTTTGGGGATCTTGATGTCGAAGATGTCGCGGGTGGCCTTGTTGACCTCGAGCTCCTCGCGGCACTTGCGGTCCCAGTACTCGCAGAACTCCTCCCAGCTCTTCGGCACCGGGCGCATGCTCATGCCGTACATCCGGTACCACTGCACGTGCTCGTCGAACAGTTGGCGTTTCTCGGCCTCGGTCAGCCCGCCGCAGAAGTACTCGGCGGTCTTGATGATGAGCATGAAGAACGTGGCGTGCGCCCAGTAGAACGTCTCGGGGTTGAGCGCGTGGTAGCGCCGACCCTCGGCGTCGACCCCCTTGATCGTGGTGTGGAAGCCCTTGATCTGCTCACCGGTCTGCCGGGCGCGGTCGCCGTCGTAGACCACGCCCATGATCGGGTACACCGAGCGGGCCACCCGCTGCAGCGGTTCGCGCAGCAGGATCGAGTGGTCCTCGACGCCGGCGCCGAGCTCGGGGTACATGTTCTGGATCGCGCCGATCCACACGCCGAGCAGGCCGGTGCGCAGGTCGCCGAAGTACTTCCAGGTCAGCGAGTCCGGGCCCAGCGGGGACGGCGGGTCGTCCGCGAGTGTCCGGGGGTTCTGCCGGGTTTTCTGCGTGGTCGGGGCCATCGGTCTCCCTCGCTGCAACGCTGCACCTGTGTGATCTGAACCATAGTGCTGACAACGCCCGTTTTCTAGCGTTTCCCGGCGCGTCGCGGCACAACCGTTATCCGGTGGCGATCCGCCCTCCACAGTGGCGTGAGCAGCGTGTTTCCCGGCAGGGTCGTCGCGCCCGGACGGGTTGCCTAGGCTTGCGGCGTGGATGTCGAGCCGGTCCCGCGGTCCGCCCCGAGGGCGTTCGCGCCGCTCGGCTGGCTCATGGACACCAACCACCACGAGGGTGTGATCGCACTCGTGCGCCGCGCGCGGCGGGTGCTGCCCGGCGATCCGGAGTTCGGTGACCCGCTGTCAGTCGACGGCGACGGCGGGCCGCGCGCCGCCGCGCGGGCCGCCGACCGGCTGCTCGAGCGTGACGCGGTGACCCGCGAGGTCAGCCTGGGCGCGCTGCAGGTGTGGCAGGCGCTCACCGAGCGGGTGTCCGGCAGGCCGGCCAACCGTGAGGCCACCATCGTCTTCACCGATCTGGTCGGGTTCTCGTCGTGGTCGCTGGCCGCCGGCGACGAGGCCACGCTGCGCCTGCTGCGCCGGGTGTCGCAGGTGGTCGAGCCGCCGCTGCTGGCGGCGGGCGGGCACATCGTCAAACGCATGGGCGACGGCCTGATGGCGGTGTTCTACCGGCCCGGCACCGCGGTGCAGGCCGCGATCGAGGCCCGGGAGGCGGTGAAAACCGTTGAGGTGGAGGGCTTCACGCCGCGGATGCGGGTCGGGGTGCACACCGGGCGCCCGCAGCGCATCGGCGCGGACTGGCTGGGCGTCGACGTCAACATCGCCGCCCGGGTGATGGCGCGCGCCACCCGCGGTGAGTTGGTGGTGTCGCAGACCACGCTCGACGGCATCGGTGACGACGATCTCGCCGCGCTCGGTGTCGAGGTCAAACGCCTGCGCCGGCCGCTGTTCGGGGCCAAACCCGACGGTGTCCCCGCAGATCTCGCCATGTACCGGTTGAAAACCCGCAGCGGCTTCGAGGGCGGCGAAGGCCATCGCCTATGATCGCCGGGTGGCTGATCAGCCAATAGACCTGTCCGAAGAGGCGCTGACCGAGGCGGTCAGCGCGGCCCGTCATGCCTTCGACGCCGCGGCCGACCTCGACGCGCTGGCCCGCGCCAAGACCGAGCACCTCGGCGACCGCTCGCCGATCGCGCTGGCCCGCCAGTCGCTGGGATCGCTGCCCAAGGCCGACCGCGCCGACGCCGGCAAGCGGGTCAACGTCGCCCGCGCCGAGGCGCAGCGCGCCTACGACGAGCGGCTGGCCACGCTGCGCGCCGAGCGCGACGCCGCGGTGCTGGTGGCCGAGCGCATCGACGTCACGCTGCCGTCGACCCGCCAGCCGCTGGGCGCCCGGCACCCGATCACGATCCTGTCCGAGCGCATCGCCGACACGTTCGTCGCGATGGGCTGGGAACTGGCCGAGGGACCCGAGGTCGAGACCGAGCAGTTCAACTTCGACGCGCTGAACTTCCCGCCGGACCATCCGGCGCGCAGCGAACAGGACACCTTCCAGATCGCGCCGGACGGCTCGCGGCAGGTGCTGCGCACGCACACCTCGCCGGTGCAGATCCGCGCGCTGCTGGAACGCGACCTGCCGGTCTACATCATCTCGATCGGCCGCACGTTCCGCACCGACGAACTCGACGCCACCCACACCCCGGTGTTCCACCAGGTCGAGGGGCTGGCCGTGGACAAGGGGCTGACGATGGCGCATCTGCGCGGCACGCTCGACGCGTTCGCCCGCTCGGAGTTCGGCCCGCAGGGCCGCACCCGGTTCCGCCCGCACTTCTTCCCGTTCACCGAACCGTCGGCCGAGGTCGACATCTGGTTCGAGAACAAGAAGGGCGGCCCCGGCTGGGTCGAGTGGGGTGGCTGCGGCATGGTCAACCCGAACGTGCTGCGCGCCTGCGGAATCGACCCGGAGGTCTACTCCGGGTTCGCGTTCGGCATGGGCCTGGAGCGGACCCTGCAGTTCCGCAACGGGATTCCCGACATGCGCGACATGGTCGAGGGTGACGTGCGGTTCTCACTGCCGTTCGGGGTAGGGGCCTGATGCGGCTGCCATACAGCTGGCTGCGCGAGGTCGTGCAGGCCGGCGCGCCGGGTTGGGATGTGTCGCCCAAGGAACTCGAGCAGACGCTGATCCGCATCGGCCACGAGGTCGAAGAGGTCATTCCGGTGGGCCCGGTCAGCGGCCCGCTGACCGTCGGCCGGGTCGCCGAGATCGAGGAGCTGACCGGCTTCAAGAAGCCGATCCGCGCCGTCAAGGTCGACGTCGGTGAGTCCGAGCCACGTGACATCGTCTGCGGTGCAACGAACTTCGCCGTCGGCGACCTCGTCGTGGTGGCGCTGCCGGGCACCGTGCTGCCGGGTGACTTCACGATCGCCAGCCGCAAGACCTACGGCCGCATCTCCGACGGGATGATCTGCTCGGTGTCGGAGATGAACCTCGGCACCGACCACTCCGGGATCCTGGTGCTGCCGCCCGGCACCGCCGAACCCGGCACCCCGGCCGCCGACATCCTCGGCCTCGACGACGTGGTGTTCCACCTGGCCATCACCCCCGACCGCGGCTACTGCCTGTCGGTGCGCGGGATGGCGCGCGAGATCGCCAACGCCTACGACCTCGACTACGTCGACCCCACCGACCTGCCGCCGCTGCCCGCCGAGGGGGAGGCGCTGCCGGTCACGATCGACGAGGGCACCGGGGTGCAGCGGTTCAGCCTGCGCCCGGTCTCCGGCATCGACCCCACCGCGGTGTCGCCGTGGTGGCTGCAGCGCCGTCTGCTGCTGTCCGGCATCCGAGCCATCTCACCCGCGGTCGACGTCACCAACTACGTGATGCTCGAGTTCGGCCACCCGATGCACGCCCACGACCGGTCGCTGATCACCGGCGGGTTCCGGGTCCGGTTCGCCGAACCGGGGGAGACCGTGGTCACCCTCGACGACGTCGAACGCAAGCTCGCCCCGGCCGACGTGCTGATCGTCGACGACGTCGCGACCGCCGCGATCGGCGGCGTGATGGGCGCGGGCACCACCGAGGTTCGCGAGACCACCACCGACGTGATGCTCGAGGCCGCGGTGTGGGATCCGGCCGCGGTGTCGCGCACCCAGCGCCGGCTGCACCTCTACAGCGAGGCGGGCCGTCGCTACGAGCGCACCGTGGATCCGGCGATCTCGGTCGCCGCGCTGGACCGGTGCGCCCGTCTGCTCGCCGAGATCGCCGGTGGCACCGTCGAACCCACGCTGACCGACTGGCGCGGTGACCCGCCGCGCGAGGACTGGTCGCCGGCGCCGGTGACCATGGCCGTCGACCTGCCCGACTGCACCGCGGGCGTCGAGTACGCCCCCGGCACCGCCGAGCGGCGGCTGACCCAGATCGGCGCGCGCGTCGTCGTCGACGGGGACCGGCTGACCGCGACGCCGCCGAGCTGGCGGCCCGACCTGCGTCAGCCCGCCGACCTCGTCGAGGAGGTGCTGCGGCTGGAGGGTCTGGACAAGATCCCGTCGGTGGTGCCGAAGGCGCCCGCGGGCCGCGGCCTGACCCCCACCCAGAAGCGGCGCCGCTCGATCGGGAAGTCGTTGGGGCTCAGCGGGTTTGTCGAGATCCTGCCGACGCCGTTCCTGCCCGCGGGTGTGTTCGACCAGTGGCGGCTGCCCGCCGACGATCCGCGCCGGAACACCACCAAGGTGCTCAACCCGCTGGAGTCCGACCGTCCGGAGCTGGCCACCACGCTGCTGCCGGGTCTGCTGGAGGCGTTGAACCGCAACGTGTCCCGCGGCACCGCCGATGTCGCGCTGTTCGCGGTCCAGCAGGTGGTCCAGCCGACGGAGCAGACCCGCTCGATGGAGCGCATCCCCACCGACCGCAGGCCCACCGACGAGGAGCGCGCGGCGCTGGACGCCTCGCTGCCGCACCAGCCCCAGCACGTCGCCGTCGTGCTGGCCGGGCTGCGGGAACCGGCGGGCCCGTGGGGGCCCGGCCGTCCGGCGCAGGCCGCCGACGCCTTCGAGGCGGTACAGGTGATCGCCCGCGCCGCAGGCGTCGAGGTGACGCTGCGCCCGGCGCGGTACCTGCCGTGGCATCCCGGCCGCTGCGCGGAGGTGGTGATCGGTGAGACGGTCGTCGGCCACGCCGGGGAACTGCACCCGGCCGTCGTCGAGCGCTCCGGTCTGCCCAAGCGCACCTGCGCCGTCGAACTGGACCTGGACCTGATCCCGATCGTGGAGAGGCTGCCCGCACCGCGGGTGTCGCCGTTCCCGGCGGTGTTCCAGGACATCAGCCTCATCGTCGACGAGGACGTCGCGGCGGCCAGCGTGGTGGACGCCGTGCGCAGCGGCGCCGGTCCGCTGCTGGAGGACGTGCGGCTGTTCGACGTCTACACCGGTCCGCAGATCGGCGAGGGCCGCAAGTCGCTGACGCTGGCGCTGCGGTTCCGCGCCGACGACCGCACCCTCACCGAGGACGAGGCCAGCGCGGCCCGCGAGGCCGCGGTGCAGGCCGCCGCCGAGCGCGTCGGAGCAGTTCTGCGGGGCTGACCCGCACCGCCGCGAGCAGACATAGAGTCGCACTCGGACGTGGGATTTCGTGCGATTCCGCGTCTGCTCGCGGAGAGGGACTTAATGAATTTGCAGTTGCGTGCATAAACATGCAGAATCAGTGCATGGTTTCTGTGGCAGTCGCCGGGGCGAGCGGCTACGCCGGTGGTGAGATCCTCCGACTCCTCCTCGGGCACCCAGCGTACGCCGACGGCCGGCTGACGATCGGGGCGCTGACCGCCGCCGCGAGCGCGGGCACCCCGCTGGCCGAACACCATCCGCACCTGCTGCCGCTGGCCGACCGTGTGCTGGCGAGCACCGACGCCGAGACCCTGGCCGGCCACGACGTCGTCTTCCTGGCGCTGCCGCACGGGCACTCCGCGGCGCTGGCCGAACAGCTCGGCCCTGACGTGCTGATCATCGACTGCGGCGCCGACTTCCGGCTCACCGACGCCGCGGCCTGGGAGCGGTTCTACGGATCCGCGCACGCCGGCAGCTGGCCCTACGGACTGCCCGAACTACCCGGCCACCGCGACCGGCTGCGCGGCGCCAAACGCATCGCCGTACCCGGCTGCTATCCGACCGCGGCGCTGCTGGCGCTGTGGCCTGCGATCGCCGCCGACCTCGTCGACCCCGCCGTCACCGTGGTGGCGGTCAGCGGCACGTCCGGCGCGGGCAAGTCCGCCAAGGTCGACCTGCTCGGTTCCGAGGTGATCGGCTCGGCACGGGCCTACAACGTCGGCGGTAAGCACCGGCACACCCCGGAGATCGCGCAGGGGCTGCAGGCGCTCACCGAGCGGCCGGTCACCGTGTCGTTCACCCCGGTCCTCATCCCGACCTCGCGCGGCATCCTGGCCACCTGCACCGCCCGCACCACGGCGTCGGTGTCGGAGATCCGCGCCGCCTACGAGAAGGCTTACGCCGCCGAACCGTTCGTGCACCTGCTGCCCGAGGGGCAGCTGCCCAAGACCGGATCGGTGATCGGCAGCAACGCCGCCCAGTTGGCGGTCGCCGTGGACGAGGACGCCAAGACGCTGGTCGCGCTCGCCGCGATCGACAACCTGGTCAAGGGAACCGGCGGCGCGGCCGTGCAGTCGATGAACCTGGCCCTGGACTGGCCTGAGACGGAAGGACTTTCGATCGTGGGAGTGGCGCCGTGACCGACGTGACCGCCGAAACCCGGCTGCTGCGCACCCAGGGTGTCACCGCGCCGGAGGGCTTCCGGGCCACCGGTATCGCCGCAGGCATCAAGGCCTCCGGCGCGCTGGACCTGGCGCTGGTGTTCAACGAGGGTCCCGACTACGCGGCGGCCGGCGTGTTCACCCGCAACCAGGTCAAAGCGGCGCCGGTGCTGTGGTCACAGCAGGTGCTCAAGACCGGACGGCTGCGCGCGGTGATCCTCAACTCCGGCGGCGCCAACGCCTGCACCGGACCGGAGGGCTTCCAGGACACACACGCGACCGCCGAGGCCGTCGCCGCCGCGCTGTCGGACTGGGGCACCGAGACCGGCGCGATCGAGGTGGCGGTCTGCTCGACCGGTCTGATCGGCGACCGGCTGCCGATGGACAAGCTGCTGCCCGGCGTCACCGAGATCGTGCACGAGATGGCCGGCGGGCTGACCGGCGGCGAGGAAGCCGCCCGCGCCATCATGACGACCGACACCGTGCCGAAACAGGTTGCGCTGCATCACGAGAACAAGTGGACGATCGGGGCGATGGCCAAGGGTGCGGGCATGATGGCGCCGTCGCTGGCCACCATGCTGTGCGTGCTCACCACCGACGCCGCCGTCGACGCCGCCACCCTGGACCGGGCGCTGCGCTACGCCACGTCGCGCACGTTCGACCGGCTCGACATCGACGGCAGCTGCTCCACCAACGACACCGTGCTGTTGCTGGCGTCGGGGGCCAGCGAGATCACGCCCACCCAGGAGGAGCTCAACGAGGCGCTGCTGCGCGTCTGCGACGACCTGTGCGCCCAGCTGCAGGCCGACGCCGAGGGCGTCACCAAGCGCATCACGATCACCGTCGCAGGCGCGCCCAGCGAGGACGACGCGCTGACCGCCGCGCGCGTCATCGCCCGCGACAGCCTGGTCAAGACCGCGCTGTTCGGCTCGGACCCGAACTGGGGCCGGGTGCTGGCCGCCGTCGGCATGGTGCCGTTCCCGATCGAGCACGAACGGATCTCGGTGTCGTTCAACGGCTCCCCGGTGTGCATCAACGGAGCGGGCGCCCCCGGCGCGCGGGATGTCGACCTGTCGGGCGCCGACATCGCGGTGGAGGTCAACCTGGGTCTTGGCGACGCCGGCGCGAGCATCCGCACCACCGACCTGTCGCACGCCTACGTCGAAGAGAACTCGGCCTACAGTTCATGAGCATCCCCACTCCCGACAAGGCGAAGGTCCTCGCCGCCGCGCTGCCGTGGCTCAAGCAGATGCACGACAAGATCGTCGTGATCAAGTACGGCGGCAACGCGATGACCGACGACGTGCTCAAGCGGGCGTTCGCCGCCGACATGGTGTTCCTGCGCAACTGCGGCATCCACCCAGTGGTCGTGCACGGCGGCGGCCCCCAGATCAGCGCGATGCTTAAACGACTCGGCATCGAGGGCGACTTCAAGGGCGGTTTCCGGGTCACCACCCCCGAGGTGCTCGACGTGGCCCGCATGGTGCTGTTCGGTCAGGTGGGCCGCGAACTGGTCAACCTGATCAACGCGCACGGCCCGTACGCAGTCGGCGTCACCGGTGAGGACGCCGCGCTGTTCACCGCGGTGCGCCGCGATGTCGTCGTCGACGGGGTGCCCACCGACATCGGTCTGGTCGGCGACGTCGAAAAGGTCGATCCCAGTGCGCTTCTCGACCTGATCGGCGCCGGCCGAATCCCGGTGGTCTCCACGATCGCCCCCGACGCCGACGGGGTGGTGCACAACATCAACGCCGACACCGCCGCCGCCGCGCTGGCCGAGGGCCTGGGCGCGGAGAAGCTGGTCATGCTCACCGACGTCGAGGGCCTCTACACCGACTGGCCCGACCGCAGCTCGCTGGTCAGCGAGATCGACTCCGCCGCACTGACGCAGCTGCTGCCCAAGCTGGAGTCGGGCATGGTGCCGAAGATGGAGGCCTGCCTGCGCGCCGTCAACGGCGGTGTGCCCAGCGCGCACGTCATCGACGGCCGGGTCGAGCACTGTGTGCTGGCCGAGCTGCTGACCGACGAAGGATCCGGAACGAAGGTGATTCCCGCATGACGCTTCTCGACCGGTGGCAGGCCGTGATGATGAACAACTACGGCACCCCGCCGCTGGCGCTGGCCAGCGGTGACGGCGCCGTCGTCACCGACACCGACGGCAGGTCCTACGTCGACCTGCTGGGCGGGATCGCGGTCAACATCCTCGGCCACCGCCACCCCGCGGTCATCGAGGCGGTGACCCGCCAGCTCAACACGCTGGGGCACACGTCGAACCTGTACGCCACCGAACCCGGTGTCGCGCTGGCCGAGGCGCTGGTCGGGCTGCTCGGTGCGCCGGCGAAGGTGTTCTTCTGCAACTCCGGCACCGAGGCCAACGAGGTCGCGTTCAAGATCACGCGGCTGACCGGGCGCACGAAGATCGTTGCCGCCGAAGGCGCTTTCCACGGCCGCACGATGGGTTCCCTGGCGCTGACCGGTCAGCCCGCCAAGCAGGCGCCGTTCGAACCGCTGCCCGGCTACGTCACCCACGTGCCCTACGGCGACGCCGACGCCCTGGCCGCCGCGGTCGATGCCAACACCGCCGCGGTGTTCCTCGAGCCGATCATGGGGGAGGGCGGTGTCGTGGTGCCGCCCGCCGGCTACCTGGTGGCGGCCCGCGAGATCACCGCCGAGCACGGCGCGCTGCTGGCCCTCGACGAGGTGCAGACCGGAATGGGCCGCACCGGAACGTTTTTCGCCCACCAGCGGGACGGCATCACCCCCGACATCGTCACCATGGCCAAGGGCCTGGGCGGCGGGCTGCCGATCGGCGCCTGCCTGGCCGTCGGCGCCACCGCGGACCTGATGACCCCTGGCCTGCACGGCAGCACGTTCGGCGGCAACCCGATCTGCACGGCCGCCGCGCTGGCGGTGCTGCAGGCCGTCGCCGACGGGGACCTGGTGCACCACGCCGACGTGCTGGGCAAGACCCTGGCCACCGGCATCGAGGAGCTCGGCCACCCGCTGGTCGACCACGTCCGCGGCCGCGGCCTGCTGATCGGTGTGGTGCTGACCGACGCGAAGGCCAAATCCGTTGAGGCGGCGGCCCGCGACGCCGGGTTCCTGGTCAACGCCGCCGCGGCGAACGTGGTGCGGCTGGCGCCGCCGCTGGTCATCACCGAGGCCCAGATCGACTCGTTCGTCCACGCTCTGCCCGACATCCTCGACAAGGGGGCCGCCTCATGATCCGCCACTTCCTGCGCGACGACGACCTCAGCCCGGAGGAGCAGGCCGAGGTGCTGGCGATGGCCGCGGAGATCAAGCGCGCGCCGTTCAGCCGCCGGCCGCTCGAAGGACCGCAGGGCGTCGCGGTGATCTTCGACAAGAACTCCACCAGGACCCGGTTCTCGTTCGAGATCGGCATCGCCCACCTCGGCGGGCACGCCGTCGTCGTCGACGGGCGCAGTACGCAGCTGGGCCGCGAGGAGACGCTCGAGGACACCGGCCGGGTGCTGTCGCGCTACGTGCGCGCGATCGTGTGGCGCACCTTCGCCCAGGAGCGGCTCACCGCGATGGCCTCCGGTGCGACGGTGCCGATCGTCAACGCGCTGTCCGACGAGTTCCACCCCTGCCAGGTGCTGGCCGATCTGCAGACCCTGGCCGAACGCAAGGGCAGGCTGGCCGGGCTGCGGATGTCGTACTTCGGCGACGGCGCCAACAACATGGCGCACTCGCTGATGCTCGGCGGGGTGACCGCCGGGGTGCACGTGACGATCGCCGCGCCGACCGGATTCGAACCGCACCCCGATTTCGTTGCCGCCGCGCAGAAACGGGCCGCCGAGACCGGTGCCACCGTCACCCTCACCGGGGACCCGAAAGCGGCCGCCGACGGTGCCGACGTGCTCGTCACCGACACCTGGACGTCGATGGGCCAGGAGAACGACGGGCTGGACCGGGTGCGGCCGTTCAAACCGTTCCAGGTCAACGCCGACCTGCTGGCGCTGGCCGATCCGGAGGCGGTCGTGCTGCACTGCCTGCCCGCGCACCGCGGCCACGAGATCACCGACGAGGTCATCGACGGTCCGCAGAGCGTGGTGTGGGACGAGGCCGAGAACCGGCTGCACGCCCAGAAGGCGCTGCTGGTCTGGTTGTTGGAGCACTCGTGACCTCAGCGTCGACCCGCGCTGGACGACAGGCCCGCATCGTGCAGATCCTGTCGTCGCAGTCGGTGCACAGCCAGTCCGAGTTGGCCGCCATGCTGGCCGACGAGGGCATCGAGGTCACCCAGGCGACGCTGTCGCGGGACCTCGAGGAGCTCGGCGCGGTCAAGCTGCGCGGGGCCGACGGCGGTGTCGGCGTCTACGTCGTCCCTGAGGACGGCAGCCCGGTGCGCGCGGTTTCCGGTGGCACCGAACGGATGTCGCGCCTCATGGCCGAGCTGCTGGTGTCCACCGACGCCAGCGGTAACCTGGCCATCCTGCGCACCCCGCCCGGGGCGGCGCACTACCTCGCCAGCGCGATCGACCGCGCGGCCCTGCCCTACGTCGTCGGCACCGTCGCCGGCGACGACACCATCCTCGTCGTCGCGCGCGAGCCGATGACCGGCGCCGAACTGGCGTCGAAACTCGAGAGCATTCGACAGAAAGAGAGCAACTGATGTCCTCCGATCGCGTCATCTTGGCCTACTCCGGCGGGCTGGACACCTCCGTGGCGATCAGCTGGATCGGTAAGGAGACCGGCCGTGAGGTGGTCGCCGTCGCGATCGACCTCGGCCAGGGCGGCGAGGACATGGAAGTGGTGCGCCAGCGCGCCCTGGACTGCGGCGCGGTCGAGGCCGTCGTCGTCGACGCCAAAGACGAGTTCGCCGAGGAGTACTGCCTGCCGGCGATCCAGAACAACGCGCTCTACATGGACCGCTACCCGCTGGTGTCGGCGCTGAGCCGGCCGCTGATCGTCAAGCACCTGGTCAAGGCGGCCCGCGAGCACGGCGGCGCCATCGTCGCGCACGGCTGCACCGGCAAGGGCAACGACCAGGTCCGCTTCGAGGTCGGATTCGCCTCACTGGCACCGGATCTGCAGGTCATCGCGCCGGTGCGGGACTACGCGTGGACGCGGGAGAAGGCGATCGCGTTCGCCGAGGAGAACAACATCCCGATCAACGTCACCAAGCGCTCGCCGTTCTCGATCGACCAGAACGTGTGGGGCCGTGCCGTGGAGACCGGCTTCCTCGAGCACCTGTGGAACGCCCCGACCAAGGACGTCTACAGCTACACCGAGGACCCGACGGTCAACTGGAACACCCCCGACGAGGTCATCATCGGCTTCGAGAAGGGTGTGCCGGTCAGCATCGACGGCCGCAAGGTCACCGTGCTGCAGGCCATCGAGGAGCTCAACCACCGCGCCGGCCAGCAGGGCGTGGGCCGGCTCGACGTCGTCGAGGACCGGCTGGTCGGCATCAAGAGCCGCGAGATCTACGAGGCGCCGGGCGCGATGGTGCTGGTCACCGCGCACACCGAGCTCGAGCACGTCACCCTCGAGCGTGAGCTCGGCCGGTTCAAGCGCCACACCGACCAGAAGTGGGGCGAGCTGGTCTACGACGGCCTGTGGTTCTCGCCGCTGAAGACCGCGCTGGAGTCGTTCGTCGCCAAGACCCAGGAGCACGTCACCGGTGAGATCCGGCTGGTGCTGCACGGCGGCCACATCGCGGTCAACGGCCGCCGCAGCCCGGAGTCGCTGTACGACTTCAACCTGGCCACCTACGACGAGGGCGACACGTTCGACCAGTCCGCCGCGCGCGGGTTCGTGCAGATCCACGGGCTGTCGTCGAGCATCTCGGCCCGCCGCGACCTCGCAGGCCAATGAGCACCAACGAGGGCTCGCTGTGGGGCGGGCGGTTCGCCGACGGCCCCTCGGATGCGCTTGCGGCGCTGAGCAAGTCGACGCACTTCGACTGGGCGCTGGCGCCGTACGACATCCGGGCGTCCAAGGCGCACGCCAAGGTGCTGCACCGGGCGGGGCTGCTGACCGATGAGCAGCGCGACGGGCTGCTGGCCGGCCTCGACGCACTGGCCTCCGACGTCGCCGACGGCACCTTCATCCCGCTGCCGACCGACGAGGACGTGCACGGGGCGCTCGAGCGCGGCCTGATCGACCGCGTCGGTCCGGACCTGGGTGGCCGGCTGCGGGCGGGCCGGTCGCGAAACGACCAGGTGGCCACGCTGTTCCGGATGTGGCTGCGCGACGCGATCCGCCGCGTCGCCGGCGGCTGCCTCGACGTCGTCGACGCGCTGGCCCAGCAGGCCGCCGCGCACCCGACGGCGATCATGCCGGGCAAGACACACCTGCAGTCCGCGCAGCCGATCCTGCTGGCGCACCACCTGCTGGCGCACGCGCATCCGCTGCTGCGCGACGTCGACCGGCTCGCCGACTTCGACCGGCGGGCGGCGGTGTCGCCGTACGGGTCCGGGGCGCTGGCCGGGTCGTCGCTGGGGCTGGACCCCGATGCGATCGCCGAGGAACTCGGGTTCGACAGCGCCGCCGACAACTCCGTCGACGCCACCGCGGCCCGTGACTTCGCCGCCGAGGCGGCGTTCGTGTTCGCGATGATCGCCGTCGACCTGTCCCGGCTGGCCGAGGACATCATCCTCTGGAGCACAACCGAATTCGGCTATGTCGAACTGCACGACGCGTGGTCGACCGGCAGCTCGATCATGCCGCAGAAGAAGAACCCGGACATCGCCGAGCTGGCGCGCGGCAAGTCCGGCCGGCTGATCGGCAACCTGACCGGGCTGCTGGCCACGCTCAAGGCGCAGCCGCTGGCCTACAACCGGGACCTGCAGGAGGACAAGGAGCCGGTCTTCGACTCGGTGGCCCAGCTCGAGCTGCTGCTGCCCGCGATGGCCGGCCTGGTCGGCACGCTGAAGTTCAACGTCGACCGGATGGCCGAACTCGCGCCGCTGGGCTACACGCTGGCCACCGACGTGGCCGAGTGGCTGGTGCGCAGGGGAGTGCCGTTCCGGGTGGCGCACGAGGCGGCCGGTGCCGCGGTACGCGCCGCGGAGGCCCGCGGGGTGGGACTGGAGGAGCTCGCCGACGCCGAACTCGCCGGCATCCACCCGGAGTTGACGCCGCAGGTGCGCGAGGTGCTCACCGTCGACGGCTCGGTGAACTCCCGCGACGCCCGCGGCGGCACCGCACCCGTGCAGGTGGCCCGCCAGTTGGGGATCGTGCGGGATACCACCGACCGGCTGCGGTTGCGGATTGCGCCCTGACAGGATTGTCGGTGCCCGCCTTTAGCATTCGCGGCGACAGTCGTGAAAGCAGGGGGGACACCGATGAATCGGTTCGTTTCGATGGTGGGGGCGCTGGCTGCGGTGGCGGTAGGGCTGGCCGGTCCGGCGCAGGCGCAGCCGGACCCGTATCTGCCCGTGCCGCCGTTCTGGTGTCCGGGCAACCCGCCCGGCGCCATTTCGGGCAGCGGCTACGGCGGCTACTGTGAGGGCAAAACCTTCCCGGACGGCACCCGACTCAACACCTGGCGGCTCGGGCCGTTCTGGCAGCCGATCCGCTGCATCATCCCCGACGGCACCCCGAATCCGCCGTTGGCGCCGCCGGGTGGCTGCGGCGGGTTGCTGGACTGAGGGCCACTGCTCGGGCCGCTACTCCTCGGCCAGTGCCAACCAGCTCTCCTCGAGCTCGTCCTTACGCGAAAGCAGTTCCTGCAGTTCGGTGTTGAGCTCGGCGAGGCGGACGTGGTCGTTGGCGGCCTCGGCCATCGTCTCGTGCAGCGCGGTGATGCGGTCCTCGAGCTTGCTGAGCTGACCCTCGATGCGGGCCATCTCCTTGCTCGCCCGGCGTTCCCGCGCCGCCGCGGACTCGCCCTTCGGTTGCGCCGACTTCTGTTGCGGCGCAGCCGAGGCCGCCGACGCCCTGGCCGCCCGGTCGGCCAGGTACTGCTCGACGCCGCCGGGCAGCAGATCGCAGCGGCCGCCGCCGGTGAGCGCGTAGGTCACGTCGGACACCCGCTCCAGGAAGTAGCGGTCGTGGGAGACCACGATCAGCGTGCCCGGCCAGCCGTCGAGGTAATCCTCGATGACGGTCAGCGTGTCGATGTCCAGATCGTTGGTCGGCTCGTCGAGCAGCAGCACGTTCGGCTCGTCGAGCAGCATCCGCAGGAACTGCAACCGGCGGCGCTCACCACCGGACAGATCAGCGATCTTGGTGGTCAGCTTGTCGCCGGTGAACCCGAAGTCGCGCAGCAGCGTGTCCGCGGTGATCTCCCGGCCGCCCGCCAGTTCGGTGACGCGACGGCGGTTCTCGACCGCGTCGAGCACCCGGTCGTTGCCGTCGAGCTCGGCCAGCGCCTGGCTCAGGTACCCGATCCGCAGCGTGGCGCCGCGCTTGATCGTGCCCGACGTCGGCGCCAGCTCACCGGCCAGCAGCCGCAGCACCGTGGTCTTGCCGGTGCCGTTGACCCCGACCAGCCCGATACGCGCACCGGGCCCGATCGACCAGTCCAGCTTGTCGAGCACGACGTTGTCGCCGGCCTCCAGCCGCACCCGGTGCAGGTCGAACACGTCCTTGCCCAGCCGGGTGGTGGCAAAGCGCTGCAGCACCAACGAATCTCGCGGCGGCGGCTCGTTGGCGATCAGCTCGTTGGCCGCCTGGATGCGGAACTTCGGCTTCGAGGTGCGCGCCGGCGGGCCGCGGCGCAGCCACGCCAGTTCCTTGCGCATCAGGTTCTGCCTGCGCGCCTCGGCGCCGGCGGCCAGCCGCATCCGCTCGGCGCGGGCCAGCACGTACGCCGCGTAGCCGCCGTCGTAGGCGTCGACGGTGCCGTCGTGCACCTCCCAGGTGCGGGTGCACACCGCGTCGAGGAACCAGCGGTCGTGGCTGACCACCACCAGCGCCTTGGCGCGGCGCCGGTTGAGGTGCTCGGCCAGCCAGGCGATCACCTCGACGTCGAGATGGTTGGTCGGCTCGTCGAGCACCAGCACGTCGTGGCCTGCGATCAGCTGGGCCGCCAGCGCCACCCGGCGCCGCTCCCCACCGGACAGCGCCCCGACCGTGCGGTCCAGGTCGACTCCGCCCAGCAGATGCGACACCACGTCGCGGGTCTCGGGTTCGGCCGCCCAGACATGGTCGGCGCGGCCGCCGACGATGACCTCGCGCACGGTGGCGTCGGCGGCGAAGTCGTCGCTCTGGTGCAGGTAGCCGACCGACAGCCCCGAGGTGTGGGTGACCCGGCCCGAATCGGGTTCGCGGGTGCGGGTCAGGATCTGCAGCAGCGTCGATTTGCCGTCGCCGTTGCGGCCCACCACGCCGACGGCGTCGCCCTCCTCGACACCCAGGCTGACCCCGTTCAACAGGGTGCGGGTGCCGTAGGAGACCGTCGCGCGTTCGACGTTGATGAGGTTCGCCATTGCCCGCCGATGATAGGTCGGCGGTTTTGTATCGCTTGCTGTGCCATGATGGCCACGTCACAGGGCACTACAGAAGGGGAGCGTGGGCGGTGGATCTGTCGGCGATTACCAAGCCCGTCGGACGGCTGGTGGCCACCGCGCAGAACGGCCTGGAGGTGCTTCGCTACGGGGGGTTGGAGACCGGGGCGGTGCCGTCGCCGTTCCAGATCATCCAGAGCGTGCCGATGTACCGGCTGCGGCGCTACTTCCCGCCGGACAGCAGGCCGGGCAGTAAGCAGCCCGGCGCGCCGGTGCTGATGGTGCACCCGATGATGATGTCGGCCGACATGTGGGACGTCACCCGCGACGACGGCGCCGTCGGGATCCTGCACAAGGCCGGCCTGGACCCGTGGGTCATCGACTTCGGTTCGCCCGACAAGGTCGAGGGCGGCATGGAGCGCACGCTGGCCGACCACGTGGTCGCGCTCAGCGAGGCCATCGACACCGTCAAGGAGGTCACCGGCCGCGACGTGCACCTGGCGGGCTACTCGCAGGGCGGCATGTTCGCCTACCAGGCCGCGGCCTACCGGCGCTCCAAGGACCTCGCGAGCATCGTCGCGTTCGGCTCCCCGGTCGACACGCTGGCCGCGTTGCCGATGAACCTGCCCTCCAGCATCGCCCCGGCCGCCGCCGACTTCATGGCCGACCATGTGTTCAGCCGCATCGACATCCCGGGCTGGTTGGCGCGCACCGGGTTTCAGATGCTCGACCCGATCAAGACGGCCCAGTCCCGGATCGACTTCCTGCTGCAGCTGCACGACCGCGAGGCGCTGCTGCCCCGCGAGCAGCAGCGCCGCTTCCTGGCCTCCGACGGCTGGATCGCGTGGTCCGGCCCGGCGATCCAGGAACTGCTCAAGCAGTTCGTCGCGCACAACCGGATGATGACCGGCGGTTTCTCCGTGCGCGGTGAGCTGGTCACGCTGTCGGACATCGAATGTCCGGTGCTGGCGGTGATCGGCGAGGTCGACGACATCGGCCAGCCCGCCTCGGTGCGCGGCATCAAACGGGCCGCCCCCAAGGCCGACGTCTACGAATTCGTGATCCGCGCAGGACATTTCGGTCTGGTCGTGGGATCCAAGGCGGCCACCCAGACGTGGCCGACGGTCGCGCAGTGGGTCAAGTGGCTCGACAACGGCGGCCCGCGGCCCGAGGGTGTGGTCCCGATGGCGCTGCAGCCGCCCGCCGAACCGCACGAGTCCGGCGTCTCGCTGAGCTCGCGGGTGGCGCACGGCGCCACGGCGGCCACCGAGATGGCGTTCAGCTTCGCCCGCTCGGCGGCCGAGGCGGTGGTTGCGGCCAACAAGTCCGCCAAGGCGCTGGCCGTCGAGACCGCGCGCACGCTGCCGCGGCTGACCCGGCTCGGCCAGATCAACGAGCACACCCGGATCTCGTTCGGGCGGATCATGTCCGAACAGGCCCGCGACCATCCCAACGGCGACTGCCTGTGCTTCGACGGGCGGGTGCACACCTACGAGGCGGTGGACCGCCGCATCAACAACGTCGTGCGCGGCCTCATCGAGGTCGGGGTCCGGCAGGGCACCCGTGTCGGCGTGCTGATGGAGACCCGGCCCAGCGCGCTGGTCGCCATCGCCGCGCTGTCGCGGCTCGGCGCGATCGCGGTGCTGATGCCGCCGGACGGCGACCTGGTGGAGGCCGCCCGGCTCGGCGCGGTCACCGACGTCATCGCCGACCCCAGCAACCTGGAGAAGGCGCGCCGCCTCGACATGCGGGTGCTGGTGCTCGGCGGCGGCGAGTCACGCGAACTGCAGGTGCCCGACGACGCTGACGTCGTCGACATGGAGAAGATCGACCCGGACGCCGTCGAGCTGCCCGGCTGGTACCGGCCCAACCCGGGCCTGGCCCGCGACCTGGCGTTCGTCGCGTTCAGCTCCTCCGGCGGTGAGCTGATCGCCCGTCAGATCACCAACGCCCGGTGGGCGATCTCGGCGTTCGGCACCGCCTCGGCGGCCAACCTGGGCCGCACCGACACCGTCTACTGCCTGACCCCGCTGCACCACCCGTCGGGGCTGCTGGTGGCGCTCGGCGGAGCGGTCGTCGGCGGGTCGCGGATCGCGCTGTCGCGCACCCTGCAGCCGGAGCGGTTCCTCAAGGAGATCCGCCAGTACGGTGTCACGGTCGTCACCTACACCTGGGCGATGCTGCGCGAGGTCATCAACGACCCGTCGTTCGCGCTGTACGGCTCGCACCCGGTGCGGCTGTTCATCGGCTCCGGTATGCCCACCGGGCTGTGGAAGCGCGTCGTGGAGATCTTCGAACCCGCCCACGTCGTCGAGTTCTTCGCCACCACCGACGGTCAGGCCGTGCTGGCCAACGTCTCCGGCGCCAAGATCGGGGCCAAGGGCCGCCCGCTGCCCGGCGGCCGACAGGTCGAACTGGCCGCCTACGACCCCGAGGAGGACCTGATCCTCGAGGACGACCGGGGCTTCGTGCGGCGCGCCGAACCCGGCGAGGTCGGCGTGCTGATCGCCCGGCCGCGCGGGCTCATCGACCCGACCGTGCCGGTCAAGCGCGGTGTGTTCGCCCCGGCCGACACCTGGGTGTCCACCGAGTATCTGTTCCGCCGCGACGAGGACGGCGACTACTGGCTCGTCGACAGCCGCCGCGACGTCATCCACACCGAGCGCGGCTGCGTGTTCGCCTCCACGGTCAACGACGCCGTCGGCGCCCTGGACGCCGTGGACCTCGCGGTCACCTACGGGGTGGAGGTCAACGGCCGCCAACTGGCGGTGACCGCGCTGGCGCTGCGGCCCGGCGGCAGCATCCCGTCGGCCGACCTGTCCGAGGCGCTGGCCGAACTGCCCGCCGGAGCGCCGCCCGACATCGTGCACGTGGTGCCGAAGATGACCCTGAGCGCCTCGTACCGGCCGCTGGTCGGACCGCTGCGCGCGGCCGGTCTGCCGAAGCCGTCGCGTAACGCCTGGTACCTCGACCCCGATACGAATCGGTACAAGCGGTTGACCGTGGCGGTGCGAACCGAGATCGCCGGAGGCTGACCGCAGACCGTGCCGCCCGGTGCGGTCGCTGTTAGGCTCGCCGCTGGTGGCAGGAGGATTGATGACATCGCAGACCGGTATGCACCGTGACGTCTGGCGTCGCCTGGTCGTGGGTGGTGTCGGCGCGGTGATGGCGGCCGGGCTGTTCGCCGGGACGCCGGGCGCGTTCGCGCAGCCGTCCGAGCCGACGACCACCGAGACCCCCGCCCCGGAGGCCCCGCAGGCCGACGGCCCGAAGAAGTCCTGCACGGGCGACGACTGCAAGAAGAACGACCCGCCGGAGCAGAAGGTCAACCCCGACCAGATCCTCATGCAGATCTACCAGCAGTACCGGCAGGGTGACGGCGGCGGCCAGATCTCGACGCTGATCGACGACGCGATGAAGCTGCGCCAGCGCGGCTTCCGGCCGTCGCAGCTCAACGCCAAGGCCCTGGCCGAGGCGCTGGAGAAGCGGCCCAACCAGATTCCGCTGATCGAGGCGCTCAAGACGACGATCGCCTACCAGCGCAAGCAGGCCGCCATGGCCGAGGCGTCGATGAGCCAGAACGGCGTGGTGGCCGGCCCGGTGCCGGTCATCCCGGGCATGAACGTGCCGCTCGGCTGATGCTCGACGCGAAACTCCTCGAGATCCTGGTCTGCCCGCAGGACCGCGGGCCGCTGCTGCTCGTCGACGACGAATGCCTGTACAACCCGCGGCTGCGGCGCGCCTACCGGATCGACGACGGCATCCCGGTGCTGCTGGTCGACGAGGCCGTCGACATCACCGACGACGCCGAACACCGGCGGCTGGTGGCCGCCGCCTCCGGTCAGGCGGAGTAGCACCCGACGCCGGCCGCGTGACCGCTGACCTGCTGTCCGTCGATCCGCTGACCGCCGCCCACCGACTGCTGGGAGCGGTGCTCATCGGTCGCGGCGTCACCGCGAAGATCGTCGAGGTCGAGGCCTACGGTGGTCCGCCGGACGGGCCGTGGCCGGACGCCGCGTCGCACTCGTTCCGCGGTCCCGGTGCGCGCAACCGGGTCATGTTCGGGCCGGCCGGACGGATGTACACCTACCGCAGCCACGGCATTCACGTGTGCGCGAACGTCGTCTGCGCGACGGACGGCGTGGCGGGCGCGGTGCTGTTGCGCGCGGCGGCGATCGAGTCGGGGCTGGAAACGGCGGCGACCCGGCGCGGCCCGGCGGTGCGGCCGACCGGCCTGGCCCGCGGACCGGGCAACCTGTGCTCGGCGCTGGGGATCACGATGGACGACAACGGCATCGACCTGTTCGACCCCGACTCGCCGATCCGGCTTGAGCTGGGGGAGCAGCAGCACGGCGAGGCCGGGCCCCGGGTAGGGGTGAGCAAGGCGGCGGACCGGCCGTGGCGGCTTTGGCTGGCCGGCCGGCCCGAGGTGTCCGCGTACCGGCGCAGTCCCCGGGCACCGGCACCGGGCCAGAGCGACTAGCACGGGACCGGTACGGAAAGATCGACATGGTGACTGGCACCCAGAACATTCTCGACGAACTGGACTGGCGCGGGCTGATCGCCCAGTCCACCGACCGGGACGCGCTGGCCGAGGCGCTGGCCGCGGGCCCGATCACGGTGTACTCGGGCTTCGACCCGACCGCGCCCAGCCTGCACGCCGGCCACCTCATCCCGCTGCTGACGCTGCGGCGCTTCCAGCGGGCCGGGCACCGGCCGATCGTGCTGGCCGGTGGAGCCACCGGCATGATCGGCGACCCGCGTGAGACCGGGGAACGGACCCTGCACACCGCCGACGTGGTCGCCGAGTGGGCCGACCGCATCCGCGGTCAGCTCGAACGGTTCGTCGAGTTCGACGACGGCCCGACCGGGGCGGTCGTGGAGAACAACCTGACGTGGACCGGGCCGTTGTCGGCGATCGAGTTCCTGCGCGACATCGGCAAGTACTTCTCGGTCAACGTGATGCTGGACCGGGAGACGGTGCGGCGCCGGCTCGAAGGGGAGGGCATCTCCTACACCGAGTTCAGCTACATGCTGCTGCAGGCCAACGACTACGTGGAGCTGCACCGCCGGTACAACTGCTCGCTGCAGGTCGGCGGCTCCGACCAGTGGGGCAACATCATCGCCGGCGTACGGCTGGTGCGGCAGAAGCTGGGCGCCACCGTGCATGCGCTGACCACTCCGCTGGTCACCGATTCGGAGGGCAAGAAGTTCGGTAAGTCGACGGGCGGCGGCAGCCTGTGGCTGGACCCCGAGATGACCAGCCCGTACGCCTGGTACCAGTACTTCATCAACACCGCGGACGCCGACGTGATCCGCTACCTGCGCTGGTTCACGTTCCTGACCGCCGAGGAACTCGCCGAGCTGGAGACCGCGACGGCCGAGCGCGCGCACGAACGGGCGGCGCAACGCCGGCTGGCCCGCGAGTTGACGACGCTGGTGCACGGCGAGGGCGCCACCCGGTCGGTGGAGCTGGCGAGTCAGGCCCTGTTCGGGCGCGCCGAACTGGCCGAGCTCGACGAGCCGACTCTGGCCGCGGCGCTGCGCGAGGCCGCCAACGACGATGTGGCCAAACTCGCACCCGGGGGGCCCGATGTGATCATCGACCTACTGGTGGCCACCGGGCTGTGCCCGAGCAAGGGCGCCGCGCGGCGCACGGTCGCCGAGGGCGGGGTCTACGTGAACAACACCCGGATCGAGAGCGAGGAGTGGGTGCCCCAGCCGTCGGACTTCCTGCACGGCCGCTGGCTGGTCATTCGTCGCGGCAAGCGCAACATCGCGGGGGTGGAGCGCGTCGGCTGAGCTCGGGAACACCCGCCGGCGCCCGCACGTTGGATAGTTCGTCCGGGTGCGATCCGGACCGGTGGGTGGAGTCCGAAAACCGCCTCCTACCAGCGGATTTGACTTCCGACTTTTCCCTGCCGTAACTTATGCAACGTCGCTGCGACACGGACTGAGTCCGAAGAGCGCGGCGGCGTCCCAAAGGGAGATCCCACTTCGGTGGATGTTCCCGAGCGTCCGCACTTCGAGTACGCGGCTAAAAGCCGCGGGCTAGTGGCGCGGTCGTGTGGGTGTGTTGTTTGAGAACTCAATAGTGTGTTTGGTGGTTTTGTTTGTTGTTTTTTTGCCACGTCTTTTTCCCGTTTAGGGCGTGGTTTTTTTGGATGCCAGTTTTTGGTGTCTTTGCTTGGTCAGATTGTTCTGAACGTTTTTGTTTGGAGAGTTTGATCCTGGCTCAGGACGAACGCTGGCGGCGTGCTTAACACATGCAAGTCGAA
>Ga0180215_1000952_pt1 | contig 33437 bp, 11 predicted proteins | sample eDN3rd37CBELigBY_FD_128871 | JGI IMG/M metagenome (GOLD analysis project Ga0180215, IMG submission 128871) | Enriched backyard soil microbial communities from Emeryville, California, USA - eDNA 3rd pass 37_C BE-Lig BY (version 2) (version 2) | ecosystem: Environmental > Terrestrial > Soil >...
AACAACTACGGGCCGACGGAGAACACGGTCGTCTCCACGTCGGGCGAGGTCGCGTCGGGGGAGGGAGGCGCTCCGGGGATCGGGCGGCCGATCGCGAACGTGCGGGCGTACGTGGTGGACGGGGAGCTGCAGCCGGTGCCGGTGGGGGTGCCGGGCGAGCTGTGCGTCGGCGGGACGCAGGTGGCGCGGGGGTACCTGGGGCGGCCGGAGCAGACGGCCGAGCGGTTCGTCCCGGATCCGTTCACCACGGAGCCGGGGGCGCGGCTGTACCGGACGGGAGACCGGGTGCGGTGGCTGGCCTTGGGGGAGCTGGAGTTCCTGGGGCGGCTGGACCGGCAGGTGAAGGTGCGAGGGTTCCGCATCGAGCCCGGCGAGATCGAGGCCGCCCTCCTCGCGCACCCCGCCGTCCGCGACGCCGCCGTGGTCGCCCGCGCGGACGGGTCCGGTGCTGCGAGCCTGGTCGGGTACGTCGTTCCCGCGGCGGGGGAACCGTCGGCGGACGCGCTTCGCGCCCACCTGGGAACGCGGCTCCCCGGGTACATGGTGCCCGGGACGCTCGTCTTCCTGGACGCGTTGCCGGTTACGGCGAGCGGGAAGGTGGACCGGGGGGCGCTGCCGGGGCCGGATGGGGCCGCCGGGGACGGGTACGCGGCCCCGCGTACACCCACGGAGGAGGTCCTGGCCGCGGCGTGGAGCGCGCTGCTCGGGCGGGAGCGCATCGGGAGGAACGACGGCTTCTTCGCGCTGGGGGGGCACTCCCTGCTCGCGGCGCAGGTCGTCTCCCGTATCCGCCAGCTCTTCGGGGTGGACCTCCCGCTCCGCGCACTCTTCGAGACGCCCACCCTGGAGCGGCTGGCCGCACGGGTGGAGGCGGCGCGCGGAGAAGGAGTGTCGGAGGACGCGACGCCGCTCCGCGCGCTGGAGCGCACCGGGCCCGTCCCCGCCTCGTTCGCGCAGGAGCGCCTCTGGTTCCTGGAGCAGCTCCGGCCGGGGGAGGCCACCTACGCGATCCCGGCGGCGCTCCGGCTGTCCGGTCCGCTGGACGTGGAGGCGCTGCGCCGTGCGCTGGAAGAGGTCGCGCGCCGGCACGAGTCGCTGAGGACCGTCTTCGCGCGCGAGGGAGGGAGGCCGGTGCAGGTCGTCCTCCCCGCGGCCGGCTTCCCCTTCCCGGTGGAGGAGGTCCCCGTAGTGAGCGAGGCCGTGCTCCGGGCCCGGATGCGCGAGGAGGCGGCGCGCCCGTTCGACCTGGAGACGGGGCCGCTCTTCCGCGCCTCGCTCCTGCGGACGGGAGACGACGAGCACGTGCTCCTCCTCACCATGCACCACGTCGTCTCCGACGGGTGGAGCATCGGCGTGATCTTCCGCGAGACGGCCGCGCTGTACGCCGCGTTCCGGGCGGGGGAGCCGCCGGTGCTCGCGCCGCCGCCGGTGCAGTACGCGGACTTCGCCGTGTGGCAGCGGGCGTGGCTCCGGGATGACGCGCTGGAGCGGCAGGTCGCGTACTGGCGCGGGGCGCTGGAGGGCGCTCCCGCGCAGTTGGAGATGCCGACCGACCACCCGCGCCCGGCGGTGCAGGGCTCCCGGGGCGCCGTGCTCGACTTCCACGTCCCGCTCGAAACCGCGGAGGCTGTGAGGGCGCTCGGGCGGCGCGAGGGGACCACCCTCTTCATGACGGCTCTCGCCGCCTGGCAGCTCCTCCTCACCCGGTACTCCGGGCAGGAGGAGGTGGTGGTCGGCTCGCCGGTGGCCGGGCGGACCCGCCGGGAGCTGGAGGCGCTGGTGGGCTTCTTCGTGAACTCCCTCCCGCTCCGCGGCGACCTGCGGGGAGACCCGTCCGTAGCGGTGCTGCTGGGGCGGGTCCGCGAGACGACGCTGAGCGCCTTCTCCCACCAGGACGTGCCGTTCGAGAAGCTGGTGGAGGAGCTGCGGGTGGAGCGCTCGCTGGCGCACTCGCCGGTCTTCCAAGTGATGTTCACCGTCCAGGCCGCGTCCCTCGCCGTCCCGGAGTTCCCGGGCGTGCGCGTAACGCCGCTCCCCCCGGAGACGGCGACGGCCAAGTTCGACCTGACGCTCGCCCTGCTGGAGACCGGCGACGGGCTGGCGGGGGAGCTGGAGTACGCCACCGACCTCTTCGACGCCGCCACGGCGGAGCGTCTCGCCGGCCACTTCCGCCTCGTCCTTGCGGGGATGGCCGCGGACCCGGGGCGCCGCGTCTCGGAGGTTCCCTTCCTCGCGGAGGACGAGCGGGAGCAGGTGCTCCGCGCCTGGAATCCGACGGCGAGGCCGCTCCCGGAGTTCCGGCCCGTGCACCTGCGGGTCGCCGACCGCGCCGCGGAGCATCCGCACGCGCTGGCGGTGTCCGGCGAAGGGGAATCGCTCTCGTACGGCGAGCTTGCGGCGCGCTCGGCCCGCCTGGCCGGATACCTCCGGCGCCGCGGGGTGGGGCCGGAGACGCGCGTTGCGATCTGCATGGAGCGCGGCGCGGACGCCGTGGTCGCGCAGCTCGGCGTGCTGGCGGCGGGAGGGGCGTACGTTCCCCTGGACCCCGCGTACCCGGCCGGGCGCATCGCCCAAGTGGTCCGCGACGCGGACGCGCCCCTCCTCCTCGTCCAGGCGCGTCTCCGTGAACGGCTCCCGGAGATCCTCCCGGCGGAGGTGGTCGCGCTGGACGAGGCGTGGCCCCGGATCGAGGCGGAGGGCTCCGGAGAGGCGCCGGAGGCGCCCTGCTCGCCGGACGGACTCGCCTACGTGGTCTACACCTCCGGCTCCACCGGGCTTCCCAAGGGCGTGATGGTGACGCACGCGGGGCTCCTCAACCTGGTGCACTGGCACCAGCGCGCCTTCGGCGTGACGGCGGCGGACCGGGCGACGCAGGTCGCGGGGCCGGGGTTCGACGCCTCCGTGTGGGAGACGTGGCCGTACCTCGCGTCCGGCGCGTCGCTCCACGTCGTTCCAGACGAGGTCCGCGCCTCGCCCGCGGACCTCCGCGACCGGCTGGTGGCGTGGGGCGCGACGATCGCCTTCCTGCCGACGCCGCTGGCGGAGGCCGTGCTCCCGCTGCCGTGGCCGCCGGAGACGCGCCTCCGGACCCTCCTCACCGGAGGCGACGCGCTGCGCGCGCGGCCTCCGGCCGGAGGGCCCTTCGCGCTGGTGGACAACTACGGACCCACGGAGAACACCGTCGTCGCCACCTCGGGCGAGGTCGCCCCCGGCGCGCCCGGGAGGGCCCCGGACGTGGGGCGCCCCATCGACAACGTGCGGGTCTACGTCCTCGACGCGGGGCTCCGGCCGGTGCCGCCGGGCGTCCCGGGCGAGCTGTGCCTGGGCGGCGCCTCGGTGGCCCGGGGCTACCAGGGCCGGCCGGACCTCACGGCGGAGCGCTTCGTCCCGGACGCCTTCTCGGGAGCGCCCGGAGCGCGGATGTACCGCACGGGCGACCGCGTCCGCTGGCTCGCCGGAGGGACGCTGGAGTTCCTGGGGCGGCTGGACCGGCAGGTGAAGATCCGCGGCTTCCGCATCGAGACGGGCGAGGTCGAGTCGGCGCTGGCCGGGCACCCCGGCGTCCGCGAGACCGTGGTGGAGGTCCGCGGCGAGGGACGGGACCGCAGGCTGGTGGCGTACGTGGCCGCGGATCCGGGCGCGTCCGCGGACGCGGCGGAGCTGCGGCGGCACCTGGGCGCGAGGCTCCCGGACTACATGGTCCCCTCGGCCTTCGTCTTCCTGGAGGCGCTTCCCATGACCCCGAACGGAAAGGTGGACCGGGCGGCGCTCCCGGCCCCCCGCCGCGAAGCGGAGGAGTCCGCGGAGCCGGGCAACGAGATGGAGGCGCTGGTCGCGGCGACGTGGCGCGACGTGCTTGGGCTGGAGCGCGTGGGGGTCCACGACAACTTCTTCGAGCTGGGAGGACACTCCCTCCTCGTGGCGCAGGTGCACGCCCGGCTGCGGGACGCCCTGCAGCGGGACCTCCCGGTGGTGGACCTGTTCCGCTTCCCCACGGTGGCCTCCCTGGCGGAGCACCTGGGGACGGGCGCGGGCGGGGCGCCGCGCGCGGGGCGGGGGAGCGAGCGGGGCGCGGCCCGGCGGGCGATGGCCCGCGGCCGGGCGGGCAGGAGCGGGGGCTGAGGAACCGACACCAAAGGAGCAGTGGAATGAGCGATACGGTCGGCGCGGGCGAGGAGCAGGGACCCGCGATCGCGGTCATCGGTATGGCCGGGCGGTTCCCGGGCGCCCGGGACGTCGAGGAGTTCTGGAGCAACCTCCGCGACGGGGTGCACTCCATCTCCTTCTTCAGCGACGAGGAGCTGGCGGCGGCGGGCGTGGACCCCGCGCTCGCCCGCCACCCGGACTTCGTGCGGGCCGGGGGCGTGCTGGAGGGGATCGACCTCTTCGACGCCGGGTTCTTCGGCTTCAACCCGCGGGAGGCGGAGGTCCTCGACCCGCAGCACCGCATCTTCCTGGAGACCGCCTGGGAGGCGCTGGAGAACGCGGGCTACGATCCCGACACCACGCAGCGCGCGGTGGGGGTGTACGCCGGGTCGTCCACCAGCCACTACCTCACCTACCACGTCCTCTCCCGCCCGGAGATCGTGGAGGCGGTGGGGGCGTTCCAGGTCCACATCGGCAACGGCAAGGACTTCCTCGCCACCCGCGCCGCCTACAAGCTGAACCTCCGCGGGCCCGCGCTCAACGTGCAGACGGGGTGCTCGACCGGGCTCGTCTCCGTCCACGTGGCGTGCCAGGCGCTCCACTCCGGCGAGTGCGACGTGGCCGTGGCGGGCGGCGTGACCGTCAACCTGGGCCAGTCCCGCGGCTACCTGTACTCCCCGGGCGGCGTCCTCTCTCCGGACGGGCACTGCCGCGCCTTCGACGCGCGCGCCGGGGGCGCCCTGAGCGGGAGCGGGATCGGGCTGGTGGTGCTCAAGCGGCTGGACGAGGCGCTGGCCGACGGCGACACCGTTCTCGCGGTGGTGCGGGGCTCCGCCATCAACAACGACGGCACCCAGAAGGTGGGCTTCACCGCGCCGAGCGTGGACGGCCAGGCGGCGGTGATCGAGGAGGCGCTGGCGGTGGGCGACGTGGACCCGGAGACGGTGGGCTTCGTGGAGGCGCACGGCACCGGGACGGACCTGGGAGACCCCATCGAGGTGGCCGCGCTCACCCAGGCGTTCGGCGACACCCGGCGGAAGCAGTTCTGCGCGCTGGGCTCGGTGAAGACCAACATCGGCCACCTCGACACCGCGGCCGGGACGGCGGGGATGATCAAGGCGGTGCAGGCGCTCCGCCACGGGGTGATCCCGCCGACGCTCCACTACACGGCGCCGAACCCGAAGATCGACTTCGCGTCCTCGCCCTTCTACGTCAACACCGAGCCGCGCCCGTGGGAGACGGACGGGGCGCCGCGCCGCGCCGGCGTCTCGTCGTTCGGGATCGGCGGGACCAACGCGCACGTGGTGCTGGAGGAGGCCCCGCCGCAGGAGCCGTCCGAGCCCGCGCGCCCGTGGCACCTGCTCACCCTCTCCGCGAAGACGCCCTCCGCGCTGGAGGCGGCCACGGACCGGCTGGCGGCGCACCTGCGCGCCCACCCGGAGCAGGCGCTGGCCGACGTGGCACATACCCTCCAGGTGGGGCGGCGCGCGTTCGAGCACCGGCGCGTCCTGGTCGCCCGCGACCGCGAGGACGCCGCTGCGGCGCTGGAGGCCCGCGCCCCGGAGCGGGTGCTGGGCGCCGCGGCCACGGAGGGACCGCGCCCCGTGGCCTTCCTCTTCTCCGGCGTGGGCGACCAGTACCCGCAGATGGGGCGCGGCCTGTACGAGACGGAGCCCGTGTTCCGCGAGGAGGTGGACCGCTGCGCGGAACTCCTCCTCCCGCACCTGGGGGTGGACCTCCGCGACGTGCTCTACCCGGGCACGGCCGCCGCGGACGAGGGCGCGGTCCCCTCGGGGAGCATCGACCTCCGCGCGATGCTGAACCGCGCCGCGGCCGGGCCGGACGAGGACGCCGAGCGCCTGAACGGGACCCGCATGGCACAGGCGGCCCTCTTCGTCACCGGGTACGCGCTGGCGAAGCAGTGGATGGCGTGGGGGGTGGTGCCGGAAGCGATGATCGGGCACTCGCTGGGCGAGTACGTCGCCGCGGCGGTGGCGGGCGTGTTCTCGCTGGAGGACGCCCTGGCGCTGGTGGCCGAGCGGTCCCGGCTCATCGAGGAGCTTCCCGAGGGCGCCATGCTGGGCCTGCCGATGTCCGAGGCCGAGTTGCTCCCCCTCCTGCGCGAAGGGCTGGCCGTGGCGACGGTGAACGGACCGGCGATGACCGTGGTCTCCGGCCCGGCCGCGGCGGTCGCGGCCTTGGAGATGGAGATGTCGGCGCGCGGCGTCGCCTGCCGGCGGCTCCCGACCCGCCATGCCTTCCACTCGCCGATGATGGAGCCGGCGGCGGAGCGACTGGCCGCGCGGATCCGCGGCATGCGCCTGAGCGCGCCCTCCATCCCCTTCGTCTCCAACGTGACGGGGACCTGGATCCGCGCCTCCGAGGCCACCGACCCGGCGTACTGGACGCGGCACCTGTGCGGCACGGTGCGCTTCTCGGAGGGGATCGAGGCGCTGGCCGGCGACGGACGCCGCGTTCTTCTGGAGGTGGGGCCGGGGCAGACGCTCGGGACCTTCGTGCGCCAGCGGACTCCGGCCGAGGGGGGCTCCGCGCCCGCCGTGGTCGCCTCGCTGCGGCACGGCTACGAGCGCCATTCCGACGTGGCGTACCTGCTGGGCGCGGCCGGTCGGCTCTGGCTGGCCGGGGCCGCGGTGGACTGGACGGCCGTCCACGCCCACGAGCGGCTGCGGCGCGTTCCGCTCCCCACCTATCCCTTCGAGCGCAAGCGCTACTGGATCGAGCCGCGCGCGGGGGCGCTCCCGGAGACGGGCGGGGGCGATCCGCTCGCCAAGAAGCCGGACCCTGCCGACTGGCTCTACCTCCCCGCGTGGAAGCGCGCCCCGCTCCCGGCCGCGCCGGCCGACGCCGAGCCCGCGGACTGGCTGGTGCTCGCGGACGAGGCGGGCATCGGCGCGAGGCTCGCCGCGAAGCTGCAGGAGGCCGGCCACACGGTCGCGGTGGTGGAGGCGGGAGACACCTTCGCCCGCGTCGGCGAGCGCGGCTTCACCGCGCGCCCCGGCTCCGCGGACGACCTGGCCGCCGTCCGGGACGCGCTCCGCTCCGCCGGCGCGAGCCCGCGCCGGCTGGTCCACCTCTGGGGGATCGACCCGGAGGGTGCCGTGGCCGCCGACCCGTTCGGGCGGGCCCAGGCGCGCGGATACCTCACCCTGGCCGCGCTGGCCGGGGTCTTCGCCCGCGACCGCTCCGAGGGGCCGCTGCGGCTGGTGGTCGTCACGGAGGGCGTCCAGGACGTCGCCGGGGGCGAGACCGTGCTCCCGGAGCGGACCACGGTGCTGGGCGCGTGCGTGGCGATCCCGCAGGAGCACGCCCACGTGAGCTGCCGCGCGGTCGACGTGCTGCTGCGCGCCGGCTCGGCCGGGAGGGTGGTGGAGCAGATCGTGGGAGAGGTGTCCGCGGAGAGCGGGGACGCGATGGTGGCGTACCGCGGCTCGCGGCGGTGGGCGCGGAGCTACGAGGCGGCGCGCCCTGCGGAGGGCGCTCCCGGGCTCCGCGAGGGCGGCGCCTACCTCTTTTCCGGGGCGCTGGCCGGCGGGAGCGAGGTGCTGGCCGAGCACCTGGCCGCCGCGTGGGACGCGCGCCTGGCCGTGGTGGTGGACCCCGCCTTCCCCGCGCGCGACCGCTGGGACGCCCGGCTCGCGGCGGCGCCCGCGGAGGACCCGGCGGCGCTGACGATCCGGGGGATCCGCGCGGCGGAGGCCCGCGGCGCGGAGGTGCTGCTGGTGCGCGCCGCGGCGGAGGACGCCGGGGCGCTTCGGGAGGCGGTCGAGGAGGCCCGGCGCCACTTCGGCGGGCTGCACGGGGTGGTCCACGCCTTCGGGCTGGGCGCGGCCGGGGAGCGCGTCGCCCTCGCGGACGGCTCCGCCGGAGACGTTGCGGAGGACTTCGCCCGCGTGGCCCGGGAGCTGGCCGCGCTGGAGGAGGCCACGGCCGGCGTCCCGCTGGACTTCTGCGTCCTCCAGAACTCGCTCCTCTCCGTATTCGGCGGGGCGGGGCTGGCGGCGGCAACCGCGGCCAGCGTGCTGGTGGACGCCTGGGCGCAGTGCCACGCCGCGGAACACGGCGGCCGGTGGACGGGCGTGGACTGGGACCGCTGGCACCTGGACGCCGCCGGAGCGGACGGCGAGACCCTCGCCGGCACGGCCTTCGACGAGCGCGCGATCCTCCGCGCGGAGGGGGCGCGCGCCTTCGAGCAGGTCGTGGGGCTGGCGGGCGAGCCGCGGGTGGTGGTCTCCACGCACGACCTCGGCGAGCGCATCGCACGGTTCCTCACGCCCCGCGCCGCACCGTCACGTACGAGCGCGGCGGACGACGCCACCCTCCACGCGCGCCCGGAGCTGGCGAACGAGTACCACGCCCCCACCAACGAGGCGGAGGAGATCCTCGTCGGCATCTGGAGCGAGCTGCTGGGGATCGGGGAGATCGGCGTCCACGACGACTTCTTCCACCTCGGGGGGCACTCCCTCCTCGCCACGCAGCTCATCTCGCGGGTGCGCGACACCTTCCAGGTCGAGCTGCCCCTGCGCGCCATCTTCGAGGCGCCCACCATCTCGCGCCTCGCCGGGGTGATCGAGGAGGCCATCATCCTGGAGCTGGAGCAGATGAGCGAGGAAGAGGCCATGAGCCTGATCTAGAGAGCCCCCCTAATCCCCCGGCCCCCTTCCCCCCGCAAGCGGGGGGAAGGGGGAGCACGACAGCGAGGACGTGGCCGATTTCCCCTCCCTCGCTCGCGGGGGAAGAGCCGGGGGTGGGGGCAAGTCCGTTCGACCCGTACGACGAGAGCAGTCCGGTAGCCAACTCAAACCCGCGACCCGATGAACACGACCCTCGAAGCCGGAGCGCCGCAGGCAGACGTCACGCAGGAGAAGCACAGGATCGCCACGGTGGGCGTGGTGGGCGCCGGGGTGATGGGCGTCGGCGTCGCGCAGAACCTGGCGCAGACCGGCCACCGCGCCATCCTCCTCGACCTGGACGACGAGATCCTGGGGAAGGCCCGGCGCGAGATCGAGCGCAACGTCCGCTTCCACGGGATGATGTCCCGGCAGAAGGGCGGGCCCACGCTCCCGGAGGTGATGGAGCGCATCACCTTCACCACGGACTACGCCCCCTTCGCGGAGTGCGACTTCGTGGTGGAGAACGCCACCGAGAAGGAGCCCATCAAGAAGGGCATCTACCCGGTCATCGACGAGGTCTGCCCGCCGCACGCCGTGTTCGCGGCCAACACCTCGTGCATCTCCATCACCCGCATCGGCGGGTGGACGGGGCGGCCGGACCGGGTGCTGGGGATGCACTTCATGAACCCCGTGCCGCTGAAGCCGGTGGTGGAGACCATCCGCGGCCACTTCACCTCGCAGGACACCATCGACACCGCCCTCCTCCTGCTCCGGCAGATGGGGAAGGAGGGGATCGTGGTGAACGACTTCCCGGGGTTCGTCTCCAACCGGGTGCTGATGATCACCATCAACGAGGCCGCCTGGGAGGTCATGGACGGCGTCGCCACGGCCGAGGACGTGGACCGCATCTTCGTCACCTGCTTCGGGCACAAGATGGGGCCGCTCGCCACGGGCGACCTGATCGGGCTGGACACCATCCTGTACTCGCTGGAAGTGCTCTACGAGAGCTACAACGACCCGAAGTTCCGTCCCTGCCCGCTGCTGCGGAAGATGGTGGACGCGGGGCTGCACGGGAGGAAGTCCGGGAAGGGCTTCTTCGATTACACCGTCTAGCGGGCGAGCCCCCCTAACCCCCCGGCCCCCTTCCCCCCGCAAGCGAGGGGAAGGGGGAGCACGACAGCGCGGAGGGCGCGGACCGCAGGGTGGAGATGCCCCTCCCCCAGACCTGGGGGAGGGTGGCGAGCCTCAGCGAGCCGGGTGGGGGCCCGCCGTTCTCCCCTCCCTCGCCTGCGGGGGAGGGGCCGGGGGTGGGGGGCAGCCGTAACAAACGACAACCAACCAACAGGAAACCGGACGATGGAAGAGAACAAGGCGAAGATCCGCGAGTTCATCGGCAAGCACATCCGCGGGCACGAACTCCAGGACGACGAGGACATCTTCGCGAGCGGCTTCGTGAACTCCATGTTCGCGATGCAGCTCGTGCAGTTCGTGGAGACCGCGTTCGGAGTGGCGGTGGAGAACGAGGATCTGGAGATCGACAACTTCCGGTCCGTGGACGCCATCGCGGCGCTGGTCGAGCGGAAGACCGCCGGCACCCCCGCGTGAGCACCTCGGTGGAGGAGGCCGTCGGTTGGACGCGCGCCGGGATCCGCGCCTGGGTGGACCGGGAGATCGTCCCGTTCGCCGGGGAGTGGGACCGGGCCGCGGCCACGCCGACGGAAGCGATCCGGAAGGTGGCGGAGGCGGGGTACCTGGGCGCCCTGGTCCCACGCGAGCTGGGCGGGGCGGGGGCGGACTGGGTCGCCTTCGCCATGCTCAACGAGGAGCTGGGGCGCGGGTGCTCGTCCATCCGCTCGCTCCTCACCGTGCACAGCATGGCGACCTTCGCCGTGCTGCGCTGGGGAAGCCGCGCGCAGAAGGAGCGCTGGCTGGGCCCGCTGGCGCGCGGCGAGGTGATCGGCGCCTTCGGGCTGAGCGAGCCGTTCGTGGGGAGCGACGCCGCCGCCATCGAGACCGAGGCCGTCCCCGACGGCGACGGCTACCGCCTGCACGGGCGGAAGAAGTGGACCACCTACGGGCAGGTCGCCGACCTCTTCCTGGTGTTCGCGAAGGCGGACGGGAAGCCCGTGGCCTTCCTGGTGGAGCGCGACACGCCGGGCCTCACCGTGACGCCTCTCCAGGGGATCACGGGGACGCGCGCCTCCATGCTGGCGGAGCTTCACTTCGACGGCGCCTTCGTGCCGAAGGAGAGCCGCGTCGCCGGGCCGGGGTTCGGGATCGCGGTCGCGCTGGCGGTGCTGGAGGTGGGGCGCCTCAGCGTGGGCGCGGGGTGCGTGGGGATCGTCCAGGCGTGCCTGGACGCGTCGCTCGCCTACGCCAGCGCCCGGTCGCAGTTCGGCGGTCCCATCCGCGACCACCAGCTCGTGCAGCGGATGATCTCGAACATGGCGACCGACCTCCGCGCCTCCCGCCTCCTCTGCCGCCGCGCGGCCGAGCTGCGCGACGCGGGCGACCCCTCCGCCGCCGAGGAGACCTTCGTCGCCAAGTACTTCGCCTCCACCGCGGCGACGCGGGCGGCCCTGGACGCCGTGCAGATCCACGGCGCCAACGGGTGCAGCGAGGCGTACCCGGTGGAGCGCTACCTCCGCGACTCGCGGGTGATGGAGATCATCGAGGGGAGCACGCAGATCCAGCAGCTCACCATCGCGAACAACGAGTATCGGCGTTTCGACGCGTCGAATTCCTGACCCCACGCACCAAACTCCGGGAGCACCCATGAGCCAGACCGAGACGCCCATCGTCACCCTCCCCGCCGGGGCGGAGGTCGCGGCGCCGCCGGCGAAGGACAAGCGCAAGGCGAAGAAGATCAAGGTGGTCGTCTGGGACCTGGACAACACCGTCTGGGACGGCGTCCTCCTGGAGGACCCGAACGTGGTGCTGAAGCCCCAGGTGCCGGAGATCGTGCGCCAGCTGGACGAGCGCGGGATCCTCCAGTCCGTCGCCAGCAAGAACGACCACGAGGCGGCCATGGCGAAGCTGCGCGAGCTGGGGCTGGACGAGTACTTCCTGTACCCGCAGATCAACTGGAACTCCAAGGCCAGCTCCATCGAGCAGATCCGCAGGTCCATCAACATCGGGATCGACGCGGTGGCCTTCGTGGACGACCAGCCGTTCGAGCGCGAGGAGGTGTCGCACTCGCACCCCGAGGTGCTCTGCATCGACACGGCCGACCTCGACGCCCTGCTCGACCTGCCGGAGATGAACCCCGAGTTCATCACCGACGACTCGCGCATCCGCCGCCGCATGTACATGGCGGACATCGAGCGCAACCAGGCCGAGTCGGACTTCGTGGGCCCCACGGACGACTTCCTGGCGACGCTGGGGATGCGCTTCGTCCTCGCCCGGTGCGAGGAGGACGACCTGCAGCGCGCGGAGGAGCTTACCGTCCGCACCAACCAGCTCAACACCACGGGCTACACGTACTCGTACGAGGAGCTGAACGCCCTGCGGCAGTCGCCGGACCACCTGCTGCTGGTGGCGTCGCTGGAGGACAAGTACGGCACCTACGGGAAGATCGGGCTGGCGCTGGTGGAGAAGACCGCCGAGGTGTGGACGCTCAAGCTGCTGCTGATGTCCTGCCGGGTGATGTCGCGCGGGGTGGGGACCATCATGATGAACCACGTCATGGGGCTGGCCCGCGAGGCGGGGGTGAAGTTCCGCGCCGAGTTCAAGCACAACGGGCGCAACCGGATGATGTACGTGACCTACAAGTTCGGCGGGTTCCGCGAGGTCGGCGAGCGGGACGGCCTGCTCCTCCTGGAGCACGACCTGGAGGGGATCCAGCCGTTCCCGGACTACGTGGACGTGCGGATCGAGGGCTGACGTCCCCCGGCCCGGAAACAGGAGCTTCTCCCAGGTGTCCAGCATGCACACGCACGACGGCAGGCCCGGCGAATCGACCCTCTCCGACGCGAAGCGCGCCCTCCTCGAGAAGCGCCTCCGGGGGCAGGCGGCGGGGGCGGCGAAGCCGCACGCGGCCATCCCGAAGCTCGCCCACGACGGGCCGACGGAACTCTCCTTCGCGCAGGAGAGGCTCTGGGTCCTGGACCGGCTCGAACCCGGGAAGCCGGTCTACAACCTGGCCGCCGTGTCGTACCTGGTGGGGCCGCTGGACGTGGACGTGCTGGGGCGCACCCTGAGCGAGATCCTGCGCAGGCACGAGGCGCTCCGCACCGTCTTTCCCATGGTGGACGGCCGGCCGGTGCAGCAGGTGGTCCCGGCGTACCCGGTGGAGATCGAGATGGAGGAGGTCCCGGAGATGCCGGAGGCGGAGCGCGACGCGTACCTCCGCCGCCGGCTCCGGGAGGAGGGGACGCGCCCCTTCGACCTGGCGACGGGCCCGCTCTTCCGCGTCCGCCTGTACCGCCTCTCCCCCACGCTCCACGCCTTCCACACCATCAAGCACCACATCGTCACCGACGGGTGGTCGATGGGGGCGCTCTCGTACGAGATGGACGTGATCTACAGGGCGTTCGCGGCAGGAGAGCCCTCGCCCCTCCCCGATCTCCCCATCCAGTACCGGGACTACGCGGCGTGGCAGCGGGAGTACCTGCGGGGAGACACGCTCCAGCGGCAGCTCGACTACTGGAAGCGGCACCTGGAGGGCGTACCCGACCTCGAACTCCCCACCGACCGGCCGCGTCCGCCGGTGGAGAGCCACCGCGGCGCCTTCCACCGCTTCGTCATCCCCCCGGAGACCACGGCGGGGCTCCAGGCGCTCAGCCGCCGCGAGGGCGTCACCCTGAACATGACGCTCAGCGCGGCCTTCGCCGTGCTCCTGGGACGGTACTCGGGGCAGGACGACTTCGCCGTGGGGACGCTGATCGGGAACCGCAACCGCGCGGAGACAGAGGGGCTGATCGGCTTCTTCGTCAACACCGCGGCGGTCCGCGTGGACCTGGGCGGCGACCCGGACTTCCTGACGCTGCTTCGCCGGGTCCGGGGCGCCCTCCTGGACGCGGACGCCCACCAGGACCTCCCCTTCGAGAAGGTGGTGGAGGCCGTTCGGTCGGGGCGCGACCTGAGCCGGCACCCCGTGTTCCAGGCGCTCTTCTTCCTCCACGCCTTCGTCGTCCAGAACGCCCCCATGCCCTCGCCCGACCTGGGCGAGGTGCGCTTCGCCTCGCTCGACCCGGAGAGCGGGATCGCGCTGCAGGACGCAGGGGTCGCAAAGTTCGACCTCAGCCTGGGGGTCGTGGAGCTGGGGAACGTCCTCTCCGGGATCGCCGAGTACGCGCTCGACCTCTTCGACGAGTCCACCATCGTCCGGATGATGGACGCGTTCCTCACCCTGCTGACCGGGGTGGTGGAGCACCCGGAGCGCTCCGTACACGACCTCCCGCTCCTGACCGGGGCGGAGCGGGACCGGCTGGTCCGGAGGGGAGCCACGGGAGCCTCCGCCGGGGAGCCGTTCATCGTGAGGCGGTTCGAGCGGGCGGCGGCCGAGACCCCGGAGGCGGTGGCGCTGGTCCAGGGGGAGCGGAAGGTCACCTACGGTGAGCTGCACCGCGGCTCCAACCGGCTCGCGCGGCACCTGCGGGGGCTCGGCGTGGGACCCGAGGCGAGGGTGGGGATCTGCATGGAGCGCTCGCCCGGGATGGTGGAGGCGCTGCTCGGCGTGCTGAAGGCCGGCGGGGCGTACGTGCCCCTGGATCCCGCCTACCCCGCGGAGCGCCTGGCCTTCATGGTCCGGGACGCGGGGATCGGGCTCCTCCTGGCCGACGAGCACCTCGCCGACGGGCTGACCGTCTTCGGAGTCGGGGTGGTCCGGCCGGTCCGGGACCGGCGCCGCATCGACGGGGAGAGCGACGCGGACCTCGCGGTGGAGGTGGCGCCGGACGGGCTCTTCTGCGTCCTCTACACGTCGGGGTCCACCGGGGAGCCCAAGGGCGCGGAGATCCCCCACCGCGCCGTCCCGGGCTTCTTCTCGGGGGTGGACTACCTGCGCTTCGACGCCGGTGAGGTCTTCCTCCAGTACGCCTCCCCCTCGTGGGACGTGCTCACGCTGGAGCTGTGGCCCGCGCTCTCGGTGGGGGCGAAGTGCGTCCTCTACTCCGGGCGGACGCCGGAGCCGGCGCGGCTGGCGGAGGAGGTCCGCGCGCACGGGGTGACCACGCTCTGGATGACCTCGGCGTTCTTCAACCTCGTGGTGGACACCGCCCCGGAGGTCCTCGCCGGGCTCTCGCAGCTCGTGGCGGGCGGCGAGGCGCTCTCCGCCGCCCACGTGCGCCGGGCGCTGCAGGCGAACCCGGAGCTTCGCCTGGTCGACGGCTACGGTCCCAGTGAGTGCACCGTCTTCGCGGCCTGCTACCGGGTTCCGCGGGACTTCGACGCGCCCACGGTCCCCATCGGGACCCCGGTGGGGGACCGGCGGGTGTACGTGCTGGACCGGCACCTGTCCGTGGTGCCCGAAGGTGTGCCCGGGGAGCTGTGCGTCGGAGGGCCGGCGGTGGCGCGCGGGTACCTGGGCCGTCCCGGGCTCACCGCGGAGAGGTTCGTCCCGGACCCGTTCGGGGAGCCGGGGGCGCGCCTGTACCGCTCCGGCGACCGGGCGCGCTGGCGCGCGGACGGGACGCTGGAGTTCCTGGGGCGGATGGACCGGCAGGTGAAGGTGCGCGGCTTCCGCATCGAGCCCGGCGAGGTCGAGGCCGTGCTCCTGGCGCACGCCGGGGTGCGCCGGGCGGCCGTCGTAGCGAGGGAGGACGCGCCGGGAGATCGGCTCCTGGTGGCCTACCTCGTCCCGGAGGGCGAGGCGCCGGACCCCGCCGCGCTGCGGTCGTTCCTCAGCGGACGACTCCCCGAATACATGATCCCCGGAGGCTTCGTGACGCTCGACGCTCTCCCCCTGACCGCGAACGGCAAGCTCGACCGTTCCTCGCTCCCCCCCCTCGACGGCGGCGCCGGCGCGGAGCACGTCCCCCCGCGCACCCCCGCCGAGGAGGCGGTGGCGGCGATCTGGCGCGAGGTGCTGGGGATCGAGAGCGTGGGCGTCCGCGACGACTTCTTCCTCCTGGGCGGGCACTCGCTCCGGGCCACGCAGGTGGTTTCCCGGTTCCGGGACCGGCTGGGCGTGGACCTGCCTCTGCGCGCCGTGTTCGAGACCCCGACGGTGGAGGGGCTGGCCGCGTGGGTGAAGCCGGAGGACGCGCCGGCCGAGCCCTCGGCGACGGAGCCGGAGGGGACCTTCGCATTCCCGCTCTCCTTCGCGCAGCAGCGGCTCTGGTTCGTGGACCAGATGGCGGCCGGGAGCCACGCCTACAACGTCACCGGCGCCTATCACCTGAGCGGTAGGCTGGACGCGGACGCGCTGGAGCGGGCCGTGAACGAGGTGGTCCTGCGGCACGAGTCGCTGCGGACCACCTTCACGGCGCGCGGCGGGGAGCCCCTGCAGGTGATCCACCCCTGGCGCCCCGTTCCGCTTCCGCGCACCGACCTCGCCGGGATGCCCCCCGCCGAGCTGGAAGCCGAGGTGGACCGGAAGGTCGCGGAGGTCGCGGCCACCTCGTTCGACCTGGCCGTGGGACCGCTGTTCCGGGCGGAGCTGATCCGCATGGGACCCGAGGAGAACGTGTTCACGGTGGGGATGCACCACATCGTCAGCGACGGGTGGAGCGCGGGGGTGTTCCACCGCGAGCTGAGGACGCTGTACGAGGCGTTCACGGCCGGGCTTCCCTCGCCGCTCCCGGAGCTGGAGATCCAGTACGCGGACTTCGCCGTCTGGCAGCGCGAGCAGCTCGAAGGGGAGACGCTGGAGCGGCAGCTCTCGTTCTGGCGCGAGCGCCTTCGCGACGCGCCCACCCTCGACCTCCCGACAGACCGTCCCCGCCCGCCGACGCAGACCTTCCGCGGCGCGGCCTGCGAGTTCCTCTTCCCGCGCGAGATGTCCGACCGTCTCCGGGCCGTGGGAGAGCGGGAGCGGGCCACGCTGTTCATGGTGCTCATGGCGGCCTGGCAGCTCCTGCTCTCGCGCTGGTCGGGGCAGGACGACGTGGTCGTCGGCACGCCCATCGCCGGGCGGAACCGGCAGGAGATCGAGGGGCTGATCGGCTTCTTCGTCAACACGCTCGTCATCCGCACGGACCTCTCGGGACGGCCGAGCTTCCGCGAACTGGTGGGGCGGGTTCGGGACGCGGCCTTCGGCGCCTACGCGCACCAGGACCTCCCCTTCGAGAAGATCGTGGAGGAGGTCCGGCCGGAGCGGGATCCCAGCCGCTCCCCGGTGTTCCAGGTGGTGTTCGTCCTGCAGAACGCACCGGGCGAGGAGATGAAGACGCCGGGGCTGGAGTGGAGCGGCTGGGGCGGCGAGGCGCAGACCGCCAAGTTCGACCTGACGCTCGGGATGCACGACGGGCCGCAGGGGCTCTCGGGCGTCCTGGAGTTCAACACCGACCTGTTCGACCAGGAGACGGTGCTGCGCCTGGCGGAGCGGCTCGACCGGGTACTGGAAGCGGTGTCCGCAAACCCGGACTGCCCGATCGACGAGGTCTCCCTCCTCGGGCCCGAGGAGCGCGAGCGCCTGGCCGGGTGGAGCCGGTCCGGCGCGGCCGATGCGCCCGCGCGCTGCGTCCACGAGCTGTTCGCCGAACAGGCCGCCCGCCGGCCCGACGCCGTGGCGCTGGCCTACGGTGGCGAGCGGATCCGCTACGCCGAGCTGGACCGCCGCGCCGACCTCCTGGCGGCCGCCCTGCGGCGGCTCGGCGTGCGGCCCGATGCGAGGGTGGGGATCTGCATGGAGCGCTCGCCGGAGATGGTGGAGGCGCTCCTGGGCGTACTCAAGGCCGGCGGCGCCTACGTTCCCCTCGACCCGGAGTATCCCGCGGACCGGCTCGCGTACATGCTCACGGACTCCGGTGCTCGGGTGGTCCTGACGACCCCGGAGCTTCGCGGGAAGTTCGAGGGGTTCGACGGGGAGGTGGTGGAGGCCCCCTCACCCCCCGGCCCCCTCTACCCCGCGAGCGGGAGAAAGGGGGAGAGCGACACGTCGGAGGGCGAGGGGCCCGCCGTCACCCCCGACCACCTGGCGTACGTGATCTACACGTCCGGCTCCACGGGCGAGCCCAAGGGGACGGAGGTGCCGCATCGCGCCATCCCCGGCTACTTCCGGGACGTGGAGTACGCGCGGTTCGACCACGACCTGGTGACGCTCCAGCACTCCTCCACCTCCTGGGACGCCCTGACGCTGGAGCTGTGGACGGCGCTCCTCAGCGGTGGGACCTGCGTGCTGTACCCCGGGCGCGGGGCCGAGCCGGGGGTGCTCGCGAGCCAGGTGAGGGAGCACGGGGTGAACACGCTCTGGCTCACCTCCGCGTACTTCAACCTGATCGTGGACACCCTGCCCGGGGCGCTGGAAGGGGTGGAGCAGGTGATGGTGGGCGGGGAGGCGATCTCCGTCCCACACGTGAGGCGCGCCCTGGAGACGTATCCCGGGCTGCGGCTCGTGAACGGCTACGGCCCTTCGGAGTGCACCGTGTTCTCGGCGTGTCACCCCGTTCCCCGGGACTTCCAGGGACACGCCGTCCCCATCGGCCGGCCCGTGGGAGACCGGCGGGTGTACGTGCTGGACCGGCACCTGTCCGTGGTGCCCGAAGGCGTGCCCGGGGAGCTGTGCGTCGGAGGGCCGGCGGTGGCGCGCGGGTACCTGGGCCGTCCCGCGCTCACCGCGGAGCGGTTCGTCCCGGACCCGTTCGGGGAGCCGGGGGCGCGGCTCTACCGCTCCGGCGACCGGGCGCGCTGGCGTGCGGACGGGACGCTGGAGTACCTGGGGCGGATGGACCACCAGGTGAAGCTGCGGGGGTTCCGCGTGGAGCCGGGCGAGGTGGAGGCCGCGCTGGCGCGGCTCCCGGGCGTGCGCGAGGCGACGGCGGTGGTCCGCGAGGACGCCCCGGGCGACCGGCGGCTGGTGGGGTACGTGGTGGCGGACGACCCCGGGATCACGGGGCAGTCCGTGCGCGCCGCGCTCGCCGGATCGCTCCCGGAGTACATGGTCCCGTCCGCGGTCGTGGTGCTCGAAGCGCTCCCGCTCACCTCGCGCGGAAAGGTGGACCGGAGGGCGCTCCCGGCGCCGGAACTCGGCCCGGACGCAGACTCCTACGTCGCGCCGCGGACGGCCGTGGAGGCCCGGATCGCGGAGATTTGGAGCGCGGTGCTGAAGGTGGAGCGCGTGGGCGTGCACGACCGCTTCTTCGACCTGGGAGGGCACTCCCTCCTGGCGACCCAGGTGGTCACGCGCATCCGCGAAGCGTTCAGCGCCGACCTCCCGCTCCGGGTCCTCTTCGAGACGCCCACGGTGGCCGCGCTCGCCGCGCGCGTGGAGGCCGATCGGCAGCCGGAGCCGGAGGAAGAGCGGATCCTTCCTCAGTCGCGGGCCGAGCGGGGACGCCGTGTGGCGGTGCGCCGGCCGGGAGGGTAGCCGCTCTCCCCGCCGGTCCGCGCGCAGGTTGCGCGTGTTTCAAGACAGGTGTTGTCAGGTCGCGCGCGCGAGACTATCTTACGAATCGTGGGGCGGAGCCGACTTGTTTGTCCACGCGGGCGCATGGATCACGCCTGGTCGGGCGGCGCCCGTCCTGCGCCGGGCAGGCCGCTCTCCGCACCCGTCCGGCCGGGAAATCCCAGTCCCGGCCGTCGCTCCCACCCTTCTCCAGGGATCCGCCCATGTCGCCCAAGACCGCCCAGAAGGCCCGCACGCTCGTGCTGCACCGGGAGACCATCCGCAACCTCGAGGACCTGGCGACCGTGAAGTTCGGTCCGCACACCAGCGAGACGAGGGCCTGCTGCCCCTGGGAGCCCAACGAGCCGTCGCTCGGGACCGTCATCGTCCGTACCCTCTGAGAGCTGCCCGTCACGACGTGAAGTCCGCCGGCGCCCGACTCACGGGCGCCGCGCGTTCGCACCACCCCACCCTCCAGCACGAGGAGCGACGGCCATGCCCCCCATCCACACCGGCAAGCCCCGAAGGCTCGTCCTGAGCCGCGAGACGGTCCGCACCCTCACGACCCGCACCACCATCGGCGTCGACACCGTGCTCGGCATCGACACGAGCTGCGGCGAGGTGTGCACCTGCGACTGCGGCAACACGAAGTGAACGGCCGCGGGCAGCGTCGCGCGACGCCGCCCGCTCCCACTTCCACGAGAGGAGGCATAGGATGGCGGATCGGACCCGTACCCCACCGAAGCGGCTGTCGCTCGGTCGGGAGACCCTGCGCTCGCTCTCCGGGATGCATCCGCCGCGGGGCGAAGTGCGGCAGACGTGCGGCGGGGGATGCTCCTGTCTCTGCGGCCCCGACACCTTCGAGACCACGGACGCCGCGTAAGCGGGTGTCCTGCCGGAATGGGGGCGTGCCGGGCCGCCCCCTCGAACTTCGACGAGGCACGATGGCGGAACGCAGCGAGCGCGGGTGGAATCCGGTGCTGGAAGGGGCCGACGCCGACCGGGCACTGGAAACGGTGTGCCGGATCGCGGACGCCCTCCCGCCGCCCGGCCAGGTGGACGGCGGCGACCCGGGGCTGGCCGGCGGCGACGCGGGCGTGGCGCTCCTCCACGCGTGGCTCGCCCGGGCCGGGATGGGGGCCGCGGAGGCCGCGGGGCCGTACCTGGATGCCGCGGTGGACGCGCTCGCCGCTCGCCCCCTCCCGACCGCGCTCTACGGCGGGTTCTCGGGCGTGGCGTGGAGCGCCGAGCTGTTCCAGGGCGACGCCGGGGACGACGGCGACGACTTCAACGCCGAGATCGACGACGCCCTCCTCACCCACCTGGGCCAGTCGCCCTGGACCACCCACTACGACCTGGTCTCCGGCCCGGTGGGGCTGGCGGTGTACGCGCTGGAGCGGCTTCCGCGTCCGGCCGGCGCCGCGCTGCTGGAGCGGGTGGTCGCCCGGCTGGAGGAGACCGCCGTCCCCGTGCCCGGAGGCGGCCTCGCCTGGCACACCGCCCGGGACCTCCTCCCGGAGTACCAGCGCCCCGCCTACACCCGCGGGCACTACAACCTGGGCGTGGCGCACGGCGTCCCCGGGGTGGTCGCCGTGCTCGGCCAGGTGTGCGCGGCAGGGGTGGCGACCGAACGGGCGCGTCCGCTCCTGCGGGGCGCCGTGGAATGGCTGCTCGCGCAGGAACTTCCCCCGGATTCCCCCTCCCGCTTCGCGTACAGCGTGGCGCCGGATACCCCGCCGTCGCCGTCCCGCGCCGCCTGGTGCTACGGCGACCCCGGGATCGCCGCGGCGCTGCTGGTGGCCGCGCGCGGCGCCGGCGAGGAGGCGTGGGAGCGGGAGGCGCTGAGGATCGCGCGGAGCGCGGCCCGGCGCCCGGAGGCCGACGCGGGCGTGGTGGACGCCGGGATCTGCCACGGAGCCGCGGGGCTGGCCCTGGTCTACCACCGGATCTTCCAGGCCACCGGGGACGAGGAGCTGGGCGAGGCGGCGCGCGCCTGGGTCCGGCGCACCCTGGAGATGCGGAAGCCCGGGGAGGGCGTCGCAGGCTACCGAGCGTGGGGGCCCGCCCGCGGCGGCGGCGACCCCGCGTGGCAGGACGACGCTGGCCTGCTCACCGGGGCCGCCGGGGTGGCGCTCACCCTCCTCGCCGCGGCGACGCCCGTCGAGCCGGAGTGGGACCGCTTCCTCCTCGTCTCCAGCCGCTTCTGCTGACCGGTTCCCCCCTCGCCGATCCAGCCGACCTCCGTGAGCCGCGCCCCCGAGCCCTCGTTCCGCCCCGCGCCCTTCTTCGTCCTGCGCACCCCGCTCCTCCCGTTCGACGAGTTGGAGGCGTGGGCGAAGGGCCTGCGTTCCGCGCGGGCCGACGCCGGGACCCTGGAAGAAGCGGTCGCGGCCGACCGGGCGCTCCTGCGCGAGAGGCTGCGGCGCATCGTGGAGCGGCCCGAGGTGCGGGAGGCGGTCTTCGTGGCCTCCCCGGACCTGGAGGAGAGCCTGGAGGTCTGGCTGCGGGACCCCGAGAGCGAGCGCGGGCAGAAGGTGGAGCTGGCGCTCGTCCGCTACTTCGAGCGGATGACGGGGCGCGCCACCCCCTTCGGCCTCTTCGCCGGGTGCGCGGTGGGGGACACCGGCGAGCGGACGGTGCTGGAAGCGGCGCCCCGATCCGGGCGCGCGCGCCACACGCGGCTGGACATGGACTACCTCTGCGGGCTGGTGGACGCGCTCGCCGCGGACCCCGAGCTGCGACCCTCTCTGCGCCACCATCCCAACACCAGCATCTACCGCGCGGCGGGACGGCTCCGGTACGTGGAGTCGCGGCTGGAGACCGGCGTCCGCTCGCACCACCTCGTGGCGGTCGACGCGAGCCCGTACCTGGACGCCGCCCTGGAGCGCGCGGCGGACAGCGCCCGTCCCGCCGAGGTGGTGGACGCCATCCTCGACTTCGATCCCGAGATCGAGCGGGAGGACGCCGCCGCCTTCGTGGAGGAGCTGATCGACGCCCAGCTCCTCGTCTCCGAGCTGGAGCCCCCGGTCACCGGGGAGGAGGCGCTGGACGCGGTCCTGGCCCGGCTCAGCGAGCACCCCGCGGCCGCGGACGCGGTGGCGCGACTGGAGGAGGTGGGCGGCCGGCTGCGCGCCCTGGACTCCGCCGGGCCGGGCCCCGACTCGCCCCGGCGCTACCGCGAGGTGGCGGACGTACTCGCGAGCCTCCCCGCGAAGGTGGAGCTGCCGCGCCTGCTGCAGGTGGACATGACGAGCCCCGACTCCGGCGCCACGCTGGGGACCGCCGTCGTCGACGAGATCGTGCGCGGGATCGAACTCCTGCACCGCGCCGCGCCGACGGCCCGGGACGACCGGCTCTCCGACTTCCGCACCGCCTTCCGGGCGCGATACGAAGGGCGCGAGGTCCCCCTTGTGGAGGTGCTGGACGAGGAGATCGGCATCGGCTTCGAGGCGTCGAACGCCCCCGGGGCCGAGGGGGCGCCGATTCTCCAGGGGCTCGACTTCGATTCCCCGCCGCCGCGGCGGATCGCCTGGGAGCGGCGCGAGGAACACCTCCTCCGCCTGCTGGAGGACGCCCGCGCACGCGGCGCCCGGGAGGTGGAGCTTCGCCCCGAGGACGTGGAGGCGCTCTCCAACCCCGATCCCTCGCCCCTTCCCGACGCCTTCTCGCTGCGCGCCTCCGTGGCCGCCGTGTCGCAGGAGGCGCTGGACGCGGGCCGGTTCCGGGTGGAGCTGGACGGGGCGGGCGGACCCTCCGGCGCCCGGATCCTGGGCCGCTTCTGCCACGCCGACCCCGTGCTGAGAGCCCGGGTGGAGGCTCACCTCCGCGCCGAGGAGGCGCATTCCCCGGACGCGGTGTTCGCGGAAGTCGTCCACCTCCCCGAGGGGCGCATCGGGAACATCCTCTTCCGGCCGGTGCTGCGCGGCTGGGAGATCCCGTACCTGGGCCGCTCCGGCGCCCCCGCGGACCGCCGCATCCCCGTCACCGACCTCCTCGTCTCGCTGGTCGGCGAGCGCATCGTCCTCCGGTCCGCGCGCCTGGGGAAGAGGGTGGTACCCCGCCTCACCAGCGCCCACAACTTCTCCCGGAGGAGCGTGGGCGTGTACCGCTTCCTGTGCGCGCTCCAGTCGCAGGGCGTCGCCGGGGGGGTGGCCTGGTCGTGGGGCGTCCTGGACCGGGCCCGGTTCCTTCCGCGCGTCACGCAGGGGCGCCTGGTGCTGGCGCGGGCCCGCTGGCGGCTGGAAGAGGGGGAGATCCGCTCCCTCCGCGCCGCCTCCGGGGCGGCCCGCTTCGCCCGGATGCAGGCGCTGCGCGACGAGCGGGGACTCCCGCGCTGGGTGACGCTCGCGGACGGGGACAACGAGCTGCCGGTGGACCTGGACAACGTCCTGAGCGTCGAGGCGTTCGTCCACTCCGTCCGTACGCGGCCCGAGGCCACGCTGCTGGAGATGTTCCCGGCGCCGGACGAGCTGGCGGCGCGGGGACCCGACGGACGCTACGTGCACGAGCTGGTGCTGGCCTGCGAGCGCGCGGCCGGCCCCGCCCCGGTCCAGGACGCCGCACCCGCGATCCGGACGGAGCGGGTGCGGCGGAGCTTCGCCCCGGGCTCGGAGTGGCTGTACGCCAAGCTCTACACCGGGACCGCCACCGCCGACCGACTCCTCCGCGAAGTGGTACGACCGCTGGCCGCCGGGGCGCTCGCCTCCGGCGCCGCGGACCGCTGGTTCTTCATCCGCTACGGCGACCCCGACTGGCACCTCCGCGTCCGTCTGCACGGCGACCCCGCGCGCCTCCTCTCCGAAGTCGTCCCCCGGCTTCACGAACTCTCGGCGCCGCTCCTGGCGGACGGGTCGCTGTGGAGGATCCAGCTCGACACCTACGACCGCGAGGTGGAGCGCTACGGCGGTCCGGCGGGGATCGAGCCGGCCGAGCGCCTCTTCCACGCGGACAGCGAGGCGGTGGTGGAGGTGCTGGACACCCTCTCCGGGGACGAGGGCGCCGACTTCCGCTGGAGACTCGCCCTCTGCGGGGTGGACACGCTCCTCGCCGACCTGGGGCTCGACGCGGCGGCGAAGCGGGACGTGGCCCGCTCGATGGAGGCGGGGATGGCGCGCGAGTTCGGCAAGCAGGCGACGCTCAAGCGGGAGCTGTCCGACCGCTTCCGCCGCGACCGGGCCTCGCTGGAGGAGCTGCTGGCGGCGGCGCGCGAGGGCCGGGACGACCTCCCGCCGGAGCTGGCCGCGCTCCGCAGGCGCTCGGACGCGCAGCGCGAGGTCGCGGAGGAGCTGGGCGCGCGGGCCCGCGACGGGAGCCTGTCCGTGCCGGTGCCGGCGCTGGCCTCCAGCTTCGCCCACATGCACCTGAACCGCATCCTGCGCTCCTCCGCGCGGGCGCAGGAGATGATCCTCTACCACCTGCTGGGAAGGCTGTACGAGTCGGAGGCGGCGCGGCGAAGGAAGGGCTGACCGTGCGCCGCCCGGAGCGGCGGGGAAGGGACGACACGGGCCGGGACGGGGACGCCTCCGTCTCGGCCCCATTTTCGGAGAAGGGAGAATGAGCGTGAACGAAGGGTCGGGTCGGGCGTCGTCCGTGTCGGCGGCGAAGAAGGCGCTGCTGGAGAAGCGGCTGCGGGGCGGGTTCGCGGCCGCCGTGGAGCGGCCTTCGATCCCGCGGCGCGCGGACGGCGCTCCGGCACCGCTCACCTTCGCCCAGCGGCGCGTCTGGTTCCTGGAGCAGATGGAGCCCGGGACCCCGCTCCACAACCTCCCCGCCGCCTTCCGCCTTCGCGCGCCGCTGGACCCGGCCGCCCTCCGCCTCGCGGCGACGGAGGTGGTGCGCCGTCACGACGCGCTGCGTGCGGCATTCGCCTCCGAGGGCGGCGAGCCGGTGCAGTCCACCGCGTCCGCGCTCCCGGTTCCCGTCCCGGTGGCGGACCTCGCCCGGCTGGGCTCCGCCGCGCGCGACGCCGAGGTCCGGCGCCGCATCGCCTCTGAGGCCGCGCTCCCGTTCGACCTGGCGTCCGGGCTCCTGGCGCGCGTCTCGCTCCTCCGCCTGGCCCCGGAAGACCACGTCCTGCTCGTCACCCATCACCACGTGGCGAGCGACGGCTGGTCGATGTCCCTCTTCCTGGGCGAGCTGCTGGAGGCGTACCGCGCCTTCGCCGCCGGGACCGTTCCCGTCCTCCCCGCCCTCCCGATCCGCTTCGCCGACTTCGCGGCGTGGCAGCGCGACGCCCTCTCCGACCCGGCCGGGGGCGACCTCGCCTGGTGGCGCGAGCGCCTGGCCGGCGCGCCCGCCCTCCTGGAGCTGCCCACGGACCGCCCCCGCCCGGCGGTGCAGGCCACCCGCGGCGCCATCCACGTGTTCGACCTCCCCCGCGAGCTGCGGGACGCGGTTCACGCCCTCGCGCGCGCGGAAGGGGCGACGCCGTTCATGGTGCTGCTGGCCGCGTACGCCGCGCTCCTGGGTCGCTGGTCGGGGCAGGACGACGTGGTCGTGGGCTCGCCCGTGGCGGGGCGGACGCGGTCGGAGACGGAGCGGCTGGTGGGCTTCTTCGCGAACACCCTCCCCCTGCGCACCGACCTGTCCGGGAACCCGCCGTTCCGGGAGCTGCTGGCGAGGGTCCGCGACGCGACGCTCGGCGCCTACGCGCGCCAGGACGTGCCGTTCGAGCACATGGTGGAGGCGCTGCGAGTGGAGCGCAGCCTCGCGCACGCGCCGGTCTTCCAGGTGATGTTCGCCCTCCAGAACACTCCCGGCATCGTGGAGGTGGCCGGCTTCCGCCTGGAGCCGGAGGACGCGGAGAGCGGGACCGCGAAGTTCGACCTGACCCTGGGGTTGGAGGAGCGGGACGGCGGCCTGGAGGGGATCGTGGAGTACGCCACCGCCCTCTTCGACGCCGCCACCGTCGAGCGGCTGGTCGAGAGCTACCGGATCCTGCTGGAGGGCGCCGTCGCCGATCCCTCCCGCCGGGTCTCCGTCCTCCCGCTCCTCGCGCCGCTGGAGCGGGAGAGGATCCTGTGCGCCTGGAGCGGGAGCGACGCGGTGGACACGGGGGACGCCCTCCTCCACCACGGGTTCGAGCGGGAGGCGAGGCGGAGGCCGGAGGCGGAGGCGGTGATCTCGGGAGGGGAGCGGATCGGGTACGGGGAGCTGAACGCGCGGGCGGAGCGGCTGGCGGCGGCGCTGCGGGCGCGGGGGGTGGGCCCGGAGACGCGGGTGGGGATCTGCACGGGGCGGGGCGCGGAGATGGTGGTGGCGGTGCTGGGGGTGCTGAAGGCGGGAGGCGCGTACGTGCCGCTGGACCCGAAGTACCCGCGGGAGCGGCTGGCCTACGTGGTGGAGGACGCGGGGGTGGGGCTGGTGGTGGCGGAGGAGTCCACGCGGGGCGCGCTGCCGGAGTTCCGGGGTGCGGTGCTGGTGGAAGCCTCGCTGCCTCCGGTTCCGCCTTCCCCGGCGTCGGTGCCGGCGGTGTCGCCGGGGAACCTGGCGTACCTGATCTACACGTCGGGCTCTACGGGGCGTCCGAAGGGGGTGATGATCGAGCACCGGAGCGCGGTGGCGCTGCTGCGGTGGGCGGAGGAGGTGTTCGGGGAGGAGGAGCTGCGGGGGGTGCTGGCGGGGACGTCGCTGAGCTTCGACCTGTCGGTGTTCGAGCTGTTCGCGCCGCTGAGCCGTGGGGGGCGGGTGATCCTGGCGGAGGACGCGCTGGCGCTGGGGGAGTTGGAGGCGCGGGAGGAGGTGACGCTGCTGAACACGGTACCGTCGGCGGCGGCGGCGCTGGTGGGGGCGGGGGCGATCCCGGAGACGGTGCGGGTGGTGTGCCTGGCGGGGGAGGCGCTGCGGCGGGGTGTGGTGGAGGGGGTGTACGGGCTGGGGCACGTGGAGGCGGTGTACAACCTGTACGGGCCGAGCGAGGACACGACGTACTCGACGTGGTCGCGGGTGGAGCGGGGCGGGGCGGGGGCGCCGGGGATCGGGCGGGCGGTGAGGGGGACGCGGGCGTACGTGCTGGACGGGCAGATGGAGGCGGTGCCGGCGGGAGTGGCGGGGGAGCTGTACCTGGGGGGCGCAGGGTTGGCGCGGGGGTACCTGGGTGGAGCGGAGCGGACGGGGGAGCGGTTCGTGCCGGACCCGTACTCTGGGGAGGCGGGGGGGCGGCTGTACCGGACGGGGGACCGGGTGCGGTGGCGTGCCACGGGGGAGCTGGAGTACCTGGGGCGGGTGGACCACCAGGTGAAGGTGCGCGGCTTCCGCGTGGAACCCGGCGAGATCGAGACCGTCCTGCTCGCCCACCCCGAGGTCCGCGAGTGCGTGGTCGTGGCGCGCGAGGACGCGGGGGAGGTGCGGCTGGTCGCCTACGTGGGCGCCGGAGAGGGCGTCGAAGCCGCCGACCCGGCGGAGCTGCGGCGGCACCTGCGCGGGACGCTTCCCGAGCACATGGTCCCCTCGCACCTCGTCGTGCTCCCGGCGCTTCCCCTTACGCCCAACGGAAAGGTGGACCGCGGAGCGCTCCCGTCCGTCGAAACGGGCTCGCCGGCCGCGGAGCGTGTCGCGCCGAACGGGGAGACGGAGGAGGCGGTCGCCGCGATCTGGCGAGAGCTGCTGCGCGCCGGGGAGGTGGGGGCGCGCGACGACTTCTTCGAGCTGGGGGGGCACTCGCTCCTGGCGACGCGGGTCGTCGCACGCATTCGCGACCGCTTCGGGGTGGAGCTTCCGCTCCGCGCCGTCTTCGAGGCGCCGACCGTCGCGGAACTCGCGGCGCGGGTGGACGCGCTGCGCGGCAGGGCGGGGGAGGCGCCGCCCGCCGTCGCCCCTGCCGTCGCTGCCAGCGGAGCCCGGCGCTTCCCGCTCTCGTTCGCGCAGGAACGTCTCTGGTTCCTTCACCGCATGGAGCCGGAGAGCGGCGTCTACAACATTCCCGTCGTCCTGCGCCTGTCGGGGCGCCTCGACGTCGGCGCGCTGGAGGGCGCCCTCGGCGGGATCGTGGAGCGCCACGAAGCGCTGCGGACGGTCTTCGCCGAGACGGACGGGGTGGCGCAGCAGGTGGTGGAGCCGGCGATTCCGGTCCGGCTCGCCGTCGCCGACCTGTCCGAACATCCGGCGGAGCGCCGCGAAGTCGAGGCGGCCCGGCTGGCCCGCCGGGAGGCCGCGCGCCCGTTCGACCTCTCGGCCGGGCCGGTCTTCCGCGCCTCCCTCCTCCGGCTGGGCGGGGAGGAGCACGTCCTCCTCCTGACGCTCCACCACGTCGCGGGCGACGCCTGGTCCGTCGGGATCCTGCTGGATGAACTCGCAGCCGGGTACTCCGCCCGGGTCGGCGGCCAGGCCGCGGAGGCGGCCCCGCTCCCGGTGCAGTACGGCGACTTCGTCGCGTGGCAGCGGGCCCATCTCTCCGGCGACGTGCTGGAGGCGCAGCTCGCGTGGTGGCGCGCGCACCTCGCCGGGGCGCCCCCTTCCCTCGACCTTCCCACCGACCGGCCCCGTCCGAAGACGCAGAGCCACCGGGGGGCGTCGTACGCGTTCGCCGTCCCCGCCGACCTGGCCGCCGCGGCCGGCGCGCTCGCCCGGCGCGAAGGAGCGACGTCGTTCATGGTGCTGCTCGCCGCCTGGCAGCTCCTCCTCGCCCGCGGGTCCGGCCAGGACGACGTGGTGGTAGGCACTCCCGTCGCCGGGCGAGCGCGGACGGAGACGGAGGGGCTGATCGGCTTCTTCGTGAACACGCTCGCGCTGCGGGCCGGCATTTCCGGACGCCCCTCGTTCCGCGAGCTGGTGGGCCGGGTGCGGGAGGCGACGCTGGGCGCCTTCGCGCACCCGGACCTCCCCTTCGAGCGGCTGGTGGAGGCGCTGGGGGTCGAGCGTGACGCCAGCCGCAACCCCGTGTTCCAGGCGATGTTCGCGCTCCAGAACACGCCCGGCGCTGCGGAGGTGCCGATGCCCGGCCTGCGCGCCCGGGTGGAGGAGCCCGAGGCGGCCACCGCGAAGTTCGACCTGACCCTCGCGATGGTGGAACGGGGCGGGGGACTGGACGCGGCGCTGGAGTACGCGACCGACCTCTTCGACCGCGCGACGGCGGAGCGGATGGCGGAGCACCTGCGCGTCCTGCTGCGGTCCGCCGTCTCCGAGCCGGATCGTCCGGTGGAGGCGCTGGCGATCCTCTCCCCGGAAGAGCGCTGCCGCGTCGTGGAGACGTGGAACGACACCGCCGCCGCGTTCCCGTCGGAGCCGGTACACGTCCGGGTCGCGGAGCAGGCGGCGCGCACGCCCGGCGCGGTTGCCGTGACCTCCGGCGCGGAGCGTCTGACGTACGCGGAGCTGGACGCCAGTTCCTGCGCGCTCGCCGGGCGCCTCCGCGCCCTCGGTGTCGGGCCGGAAACGCCCGTCGGCGTCTACCTGGAGCGCTCCGGTGAGCTGGTCGTCGCGCTTCTCGCGGTGCTCCGGGCGGGCGCGGCGTACGTGCCGCTCGACCCCGACTACCCGGCGGAGCGCATCGCCTACATGCTGGCGGACAGCGGCGCCCGCGTGCTGCTGACCCAGGCGCGGCTGGCCGGGAGTCTGCCGGCGTTCGGGGGGGAGGCGGTGGTGGTGGGGCCCCCCCACCCCCCCGGCCCCCCTCCCCCCGCAAGCGAGGGAAGGGGGGAGAACGACACCCCGGATGGCGAGGATCGCAGCGTGGACATTCCCCTCCCCCACTCGTGGGGGAGGGTGGCGAGCCCCGGCGAGCCGGGTGGGGGCGCTGTGGAGGGTGCCCATCCATCCAGTGTTCCGGTTTCGGCGGACAACCTCGCCTACGTCATCTACACCTCGGGCTCCACCGGCACCCCCAAGGGAGTCGCCGTCCCGCACGGCGCGCTCGCCAACCACATGTGCTGGATGCAGGCGGCCTTCCCGCTGGGGCCGGGGGACCGGGTGCTGCAGAAGACGCCCTTCGGCTTCGACGCCTCGGTCTGGGAGTTCTGGGCGCCGCTCATGGCCGGGGCGACGCTGGTGATGGCGGCGCCGGGCGCGCACCGCGAGCCCGCCCGCCTCGCGCGGCTCATGGCCGAGGAGGAGGTCACCGTCGTCCAGTTCGTCCCCTCCCTGCTCGGCGCGGTGCTGGAGGAGGACCTGTCCGGAGTCTCCCACGTGCGACGCGTCTACTGCGGGGGCGAGGCGCTGCCGGCGGGGCTGGCGGCGCGCTGCCGCGACGCTCTGGGCGCCGAGGTCGTGAACCTGTACGGGCCCACCGAGGCGTGCATCGACGCCACCGCCGCCATCGTGGGGGAGGGACGCGCGATCACGGTCCCCATCGGGCGGCCGGTCGCGAACCTGCGCGCGTACGTCCTCGACCCGCTGGGCGCTCCCGCTCCCGTCGGGGTCCCGGGGGAGCTGTACCTGGCCGGCGCGGGGCTGGCCCGGGGGTACGTCGGGCGACCGGACGCGACCGCGGAGCGGTTCGTTCCCGATCCGTTCGCCACGGAGCCGGGCGGGCGCCTGTACCGCACGGGTGACCGCGCCCGCTGGCTGGCCCCGGGCGAGCTGGAGTACCTGGGGCGTACGGATGCGCAGGTGAAGGTCCGCGGCGTCCGGGTGGAGCCCGGGGAGATCGAGGCCGCGCTGCTCGCGCACCCGGCCGTCGTCGAGGCGGGCGTCGCCGTGCACGGTGAAGGGACCGATGCGCGGCTGGTGGCCTACGTCGTCCCCGCCGCGGCGTCGTTCTCCGTGGAAGACGTTCGCCGCCACCTGCGCGGGCGCCTGCCGGATGCGATGGTCCCCGCCTCGTTCGTCGTGCTGGACGCGCTCCCCCGCACCCCCGGCGGAAAGCTGGACCGTCGCGGCCTACCGGCGCCCGACTCGGCATCCGCGGATGCGCCCGCGGGTCGACTCCGGACCGTGGAGCAGGAAGTCCTCGCGGGGATCTGGGCGACAGTGCTCGGCGTCGAGCCCGGCCTCCGGGACGACTTCTTCGCGCTGGGCGGCCACTCGCTGCTGGCGGCACGCGTCGTTTCCCGCGTCCGACAGGCGTTCGGGGTGGAACTGCCCCTCCGGACGGTCTTCGACGAGCCGACGCTGGAAGGGCTCGCCGCCGCGGTCGCCGACGCGCGCCGGGGCGCCGCCGACGCCCTCCCGCCGCTTCGCCGCGTTTCCCGCGACGGTCCGCTCCCGCCGTCGTTCGCGCAGGAGCGCCTGTGGCTGATCGACCGCATGGAGCCCGGGAGCCCCGCCTACAACCTCCCGGTCGTGGTGCGCCTCTCGGGCCCGCTGGACGTGGGATCCCTGGCCCGGGCCCTCTCCTCCGTAGTCGGGCGGCACGAAGCGCTCCGCACCACCTTCGCGGAGCTGGACGGCCGGCCCGTTCAGGTCGTCCATCGCCCGCTTCCCGTTGCTCTCCGTGTCGCTGACCTCTCGTCCCTCCGCGAGCCGGAACGGGAGACGGTCCCCCTGCGACTGGCCGCGGAGGAGGCGGCCCGACCCTTCGACCTGACGGCCGGGCCGCTCCTCCGCCCGGTGCTCGTCCGGTTGGGCGGCGAGACACACGTCCTCCTGCTGACCCTCCACCACGCCGTCGGAGACGCATGGAGCACGGCGGTTCTCCTCGACGAGCTGGCGGCGACGTACGGGGCGTTCGTGCGCGGCGAGCCGTCGCCGCTGGCTCCGCTCCCGGTACAGTACGCGGACTACGCCGTCTGGCAGCGGGAATGGCTTTCCGGAGGAACGCTGGAGCGGCACCTCGACGGGTGGCGCCGGCGCCTGGACGGGGCGCCGCCCGCTCTGGAGCTGCCGACGGACCGCCCTCGTCCCGCGGCGTGGTCCGGGCGTGGCGCCGCGCACGCCTTCTCCCTCTCCCCGGAGCTTTCGCGCGCGCTGAAGGCGCTCTCCCGCGCCGAGGGAGCGACGCCGTTCATGGTGCTGCTCGCCGCCTGGCAGCTCCTACTCTCCCTCTGGTCCGGGCAGGACGACGTGGTGGTGGGTACTCCCGTCGCCGGGCGTACCGTGGCCGAGGTGGAGGGGCTGATCGGCTTCTTCGTCAACCCGCTGCCGCTGCGCGCGGACCTCTCCTGCACCCCGTCCTTCCGCGCCCTGGTCGCTCGCGCGCGGGAGGGGGTGCTCGACGCCTTCGCGCACCAGGAGCTTCCCTTCGAGCGGCTGGTGGACAGCCTCGGCGTCGTCCGCGACCTCACCCGCAACCCGGTGTTCCAGGCCGTCTTCACCCTCCAGAACACGCCCCCGCTCCCCGCGGACATGGCGGGGGTTCGGATAGAGGTGCACGGCACCCCGCCGACGACCGCCAAGTTCGACGTGACGCTCGGCATGGCGGAGTTCGAAGACCGCTTCGAAGCCTCGCTGGAGTACGCGACGGACCTGTTCGACCCGGCGACGGTGGAGCGGATGGCGGGGCACTTCGCCGTGCTGCTCGCCGGGATCGTTGCGGACCCGGAGCGGTCCGTGTCCGGGCTGCCGCTGATGGAGGAGGCCGAGCGGCGGCAGGTGGTGGAGGAGTGGAACGCGACGGAGCGTCCATACCCGACGAGCCTTCCGGTACACGAACTGGTGGCGGAGCAGGCGCGGATCCGCCCCGCCGCCGTCGCCGTGACGAGCGGAGCCGACGCGCTGACGTACGGCGAGCTGGACGCGCGCGCGGATCGTCTCGCCGTCGAGCTGCGGAGCCGCGGAGTCGGACCGGAGGCGCGGGTGGGCGTGTTGCTGGAGCGGACGCCCGCGCTGGTGGTCGCGCAACTCGCGGTGCTGAAGGCGGGCGCGGCGTACCTGCCACTGGACCCTGCGCTGCCGGACGAGCGCATCGCGTTCATGCTGGCGGACGCGGGGGTGGCACTGGTGGTGACGGAGTGGGCCCCCTCACCCCCCGGCCCCCTCTCCTCCGCAAGCGGGAGAAAGGGGGAGAACTTCGGGTTCATCGAGCCGGAGAAGGGGCCCCCCACACCCCCCGACCCCCTCTCCCCCGCAAGCGAGGGAGAGGGGGAGCCCGACTGCGCGGAGGGTGAGGATCGCAGCGTGGACATGCCCCTCCCCCAGATCTGGGGGAGGGTGGCGAGCCCCGGCGAGCCGGGTGGGGGCGCCGTTCTCCCCTCCCTCGCTTGCGGGGGAGGGGTCGGGGGTGGGGGGCCCGACTCCCTCGCCTACGTGATCTACACCTCCGGCTCCACCGGCACCCCCAAGGGGGTGGAGGTCACGCACGG
>Ga0180215_1000953_pt1 | contig 33421 bp, 31 predicted proteins | sample eDN3rd37CBELigBY_FD_128871 | JGI IMG/M metagenome (GOLD analysis project Ga0180215, IMG submission 128871) | Enriched backyard soil microbial communities from Emeryville, California, USA - eDNA 3rd pass 37_C BE-Lig BY (version 2) (version 2) | ecosystem: Environmental > Terrestrial > Soil >...
CGGTTGTCCATAAAACCTAAGAAGGTCACCATAAATGATTTTGTCAGAGTAATCGAGTTCAGTTTTCGCTTTTTCCACATAGGGTTCGCATAGAGCTTTATCTACTTGTTCACCCGTTTCATTACTATAACATGTATTTCTTGTAAATAAATAGTCCTTCATGATAAAACTCCCATCACGGAACACTGTAAAATCCATTCTTTCTTGACTAAATAGGTCTGAACCAAATTGCATATCACTCTTGGTTTCAATTCCTAGGAGATGGAGAATCGTCGGTTTCAAATCAATTTGCCCTGCTACTGTCGGAAATGTTTTTCCTATCATACCCGGGATATGAACGATTAATGGAACACGTTGAAGTTGCGTTGCCATAAATGGCGTGATTTCCTGACCAAGAAACTCTCTCATAGCTTTATTGTGATTGTCCGAAATTCCATAATGATCTCCATAAAGGATGATTATGGAATTCTCATACAGTCCGACATCTTTTAATTCCGTAATAAATGTTTTAAGAGCTTCATCGAGGTACCTTACCGTTGAGAAATAATGATTAACAGTCTTATCTTTTGAAGTGTAAGAATTAATTAATTGATCCTGCTCTTCTAATTCGAACGGAAAATGGTTTGTAAGTGTAATAAATTTTGCATAAAAAGGCTTTGGCATCCTTTTTAAATGCTGTATAGACTGTTGAAAGAATTCGATGTCTTTCATTCCCCAGCCAACTGAGTTTTCCTTGTTAATTTCATAATCAGTATAAGAAAAAAAACGGTCGTATCCTAATGAATCATACATAATATCACGATTCCAAAAACTTTTATTATTTGCATGTAAAGAAGCGGTAAAATAGCCATTATTATCAAGGATTTCTGGGATAGCGTTAAATTCATTTGCTGAGTGTGTAAAAAATACTGCTCCCCGACTTAAAGGATATAAGGAGTTATCAATGATAAATTCTGAGTCAGAAGTTTTTCCTTGTCCTGTTTGATGATAGAAATGGTCAAAATAAAAGCTTTCCTTAATGAACTTATTTAAAAACGGTGTAATTTCTTGCCCATTAACCTTTTCATTAATGACAAAACTTTGCAGCGATTCCATTGAAACTAAAATGACATTCTTATTTTGGGCGACTCCAAATAGCTCCTGATTTGGCGGGTTATAATTCGCACGCAAATAGTTTTCAATTTCCACCAATTTACTACCATCGGCCAAGGCACGCTGGGCAGAGGATTTTGATTGGAGAAATAGATCGTAAACATGATAATTATATGTACCAATATTTTTCACGAGAATCTCCCGATCAAATGTTCTATTAAGCAGTTGAGGGCGCTCTATTTCTGCTAAACCAAGATTTAAAAATGCCATCGCTGCCGTAATCAGCAGATATGCCCGTTTCTGTATGCTGGAGAAACCTAAATTTTCCGTTGAATTTGCTCGAAATTTTACAAGATAAATGATTAAGATACAATCAGCGAAATAAAGCAAATCAGTAACTGAGATTAATTCAGTAACACTACTCCCCACATCGCTCAGATTGCTTGTCTGAAAAAGGACAGGAATGGTAAGAAAATCATTAAAAAACCTGTAGTAAACCACATTAGCATATAATATGAATGAAATAAAAAAGCTGATCGTAATAATGTAGCCTGTCCGGTTTTTTTGCTTAATCCAAAAGCTTATCCCAAAAATAAACATTAGGAAGCTTAGCGGATTAATGAACAAAATGAATTCTTGGCTCAAAGTTTCAATCTTAATATCGAAACTAGTTTTATAGACAATATATGTCTTAACCCAAAGTAGGAAGACTGCCATTGTGACGAATGAGATGTTCAAACTCCCTTTCACTTTCATTACGGGCTACCTCCTGTAAAACAAAGCCTAAGAAATACAAACCTTTTTAAAAGGAAACTTAGTTTATTCTTCCCACTTTTATTTTATTATCTATATCTTTTATTATTCCTTTTGAATTTAGCCGCTTTGTTTTGATATCATCACGAAAAAATGTCCCTCATCAGTCGATGAAGGACATAGTGATCAGATATTTAAACCAAAAATAAAATTAGTACCACTTGTTTGTCATGTTTCGCTTTTTACTACTTTATTTTTCACAATCCAGGCAGCTCCGATCACACCAGCGTCGTTCCCCAATGTTGCTAAAGCAATATCGGTTGATTGGGCAACCCTTGGAAATGAGAATTGTAAAAACCTTTCTTTAACCGGATCAAGTAGGACAGAGCCGGCTTTAGAAACGCCACCACCAATGACAATTTTCTCGGGGTTTAAGAGGTTTGCAATATTAGCAAGTCCCAATCCAAGGTGGAAGGCAACGGTTTCAATCACTTTTAGAGCGATTTCGTCCCCTTCTCTTGCTGTATCAAAAACATCTTTTGCCGTTACTTGGCCAGCTTGTTGATAAATGGTACTTAGTTGCCCCTTTTGTCCCCCTATTTTAAGCTCTTCTAAAGCTAAACGGACAATACCGGTAGCAGAAGCAATTGTTTCAAGGCAACCAGTTTTTCCACAATTACACGGGGCTCCATCTTCGGCAATCGAAGTGATATGGCCAATTTCTCCCGCTGCTCCACTTTTTCCATGGACAATCTCACCGTTTGTTATCACTCCACCGCCCACGCCAGTTCCAAGTGTTACACAGACAATGTCTTTGGCTCCGTTTCCTGCCCCTTTCCACATTTCACCTAAGGCAGCACAGTTTGCATCATTATCTACCGCGACTGGTAGTGAGGTTTCAACCTCGAGCAAATCTTGTAATGGGTATTCGTTCTTCCAGCCAAGATTGACCGCTTCATAAATTCCACCAGTGTTTAAATTTACAGGACCAGGAGCTCCAATTCCGATTCCCAGGATATTACTTTTGGTCCGTCCCAATTCATCTAATTTGCCATCAATCGCTTTAGCGATATCCGTCGTAATATTTTTCCCCTCATTCGATACATCAGTTGGAATTTCCCACTTATGTAGAACTTCTCCATAGAAGTTAAAAAAGGCAATCTTTATTGTTGTGCCACCTAAATCAACACCAATTAACCACTTTTCTGCCATCTCTCTCACCTAGTTTCTGTTTGTCTTTTTTTCTCTTTCCAATCTAATCTCATGCCTCAACAGCATAATTCCAGATTGAAAATCCGCTGTTTCAATCAATTTTGAGCTATACAATTCTTTTAGTTCTATCTCCATAAGCTCAAGGTCGGCCATTCTATCTCCAAGATAAATATAGGATCCAAACCTTTTTAATAACTGCTGGATATCATAAATAGTTTTCAATGTAACCCCTCATATTGTGAATAAATTTACATTAAATAAGTATAATCGATACCAGCACGCATCTCAAGTGTAAGAAGCAGAGAAAAGTAAACACTTTCATTTTTGATTCTAACGATCAGGGTCCTTTGGATGTAAAATTTGTGGGCGACGATTCTTTAAAGGCATTGGTGCCCGCAGTACTACATCCCGAAATGCCCGATAATTAAATGGGATAAACGGCCATAAATATGGAATTCCAAAAGACTTCATTCTCACAAGATACAAGAACAAGAACAGTGTTCCGACCACAAGTCCAAAGGTACCAAACAATGCAGTTGTAATGAGCAAGAAAAGTCGCGCAAGTCGATTGGCAAGGCTCATCTCATAGCTAGGGGTTGCAAATGTTCCAATTGCAGCAACTGAAAAGTACAGGATTACCTCATTGGTTAATAATCCAACCTCAATGGCAACCTGTCCAATCATCAAGGCAGCAACTAGTCCCAGTGCGGTTGCTAGCGCTGTGGGCGTATGAATAGCTGCCATTCTCAAGCCGTCCAAGCCAATTTCAATAATCAAAAATTGGACAATTAGCGGAATCTGCCCCGGATCATTAATCCCTATATAGGAAAATTTCTCAGGCAATAGTTCCGGATGTGAGGCAAGCAAATACCATATCGGCAGAAGGAAAATGGATGCCCAGATTAAAATAAATCGGACCATTCGTAAATAGGCGCCTACTAACGGTTTATTTCGATATTCTTCCGCATGTTGCATATGATGCCAATAGGTCGTTGGCGTGATCGTGACACTCGGGGATCCGTCGACAAATATACACACATGTCCTTCATAGAGATGGACAGCGGCGGTGTCCGGCCTTTCAGTGTACCGTACAGTTGGAAATGGATTCCAATGCTTCCCCGAAATAAACTCTTCAATCGTCTTCTCAGCCATTGGAAGCCCATCTGTATCAATCTTTGCTATCGATTCCTTCACTTCTTTGACCATTTTAGGGTCGGCAATATCTTCAATATAACTTATAACAATATCTGTTTTAGACCTACGGCCAACTTGCATATACTCCATCCGAAGCGTACGATCTCTTACTCTTCTTCTTGTAAGAGCTGTATTAAAGACAATCGTTTCAACAAATCCATCTCGAGAACCTCTAACCACCCTCTCTGTGTCAGGTTCTTCAGGCCCTCTCACCGGATAGGTGCGGGCATCAATTACAATTGCTTGTGTTAAGCCATCAACAAGTAATACCGTGGGACCGGCTAATACCTTATCGGTTACATCATCCAAATCCTCCGTTGTTTCCACCTCAACATAGGGGATGTATGTTCGGAGTAGCTTGTTTAAGGTATCACCCTGAAGTTCCTCTGGCTTTAGTTTGGCCAAGAATTTCATTATCAGATGCAGCAGGTCATCCTTTGCAAAACCGTCAATTAAAAATAAGGACATTTCCTTCTCTGCATATTCCACATCGAGCTGAATTACGTCAAAACTTTTACCAACCCCCAATGATTCTTTTAAATAAGCGATATTTTCTTTGATATCTGCTTGAACAGGATGTTTTATTTTTTGCTCCATAATCCACCTCGAAAATCTTATCTATAATGGTTAATCCATTATTTTCCTTACCACTTTTCCATCATAGCCACACATAAAAAAAATCATACTTAGTGATATTGAGGAATATAAAAAAGGACAACCGTGTAATCTATTGATTCACAGTTGTCCTTTTTATTTGCTGTTTTTGAATGGCTGTTTTCGTACACTTTGTTGCTTTTAAACAAGGGGGGTGATCTGCGCTTCAGGATGCTCCAACCAACCGGTTTTATACATAGATTTAGCTATAAAAAACAACAATCTTTTAGAAAACAGCCTTTTGAATAAAATCTTATCTTTTATATCCGCAACCTTAATACACACCGCTTTCCGTGGGCAAGAGGCTAGTAATTATTTTTTACCTGTCTAACATTTTCATATTATATGAAATATTTTCTAATAGGTCTTTATATTCCTGTTTATCCGGGTTTATCTCTAGAGCATGTTCTGCATGGGTTTTTGCTTCTTCAAGGGATTGTTGCTCTAAGTAAATCAAGGCGAGATTATAATGTGCTTCATGAAAACTTGGATCGAGTTCTATTACCCTAAGAAGGTGATTCTTCGCACTTTCAAGATTTTCTCTTTTAATCTCTGTGTAAGATAGAAGGAATAAGATCTCAGGTGATTCTTCATCCTGCTCTTGATATTTACTAAGCAACTCATATGCTTTATCGAATTCTTCATTCTGATTATATTCTTGCGCTAAAATTAAAATAGACTGTTTGTCCACCACTGAAGCAGAGTCACTAAACCCATATTGGAGCAATCCAACAATTAAAGCGGTCGTAATTGCTAGATAAATCCCCTGAGAAATAGGTTTTTTCTTTTTAGGAAAACGTAATATACCCGCTGCTGCAAACCCGCCTACTAGTCCACCAATATGTCCAGCATTATCAATACCTGGAATAGTAAAGCCAAATACTAGATTCAAGGCTAGAACGATTAGAATGTTAAAACCTAACGAACGAACAAATAGCCGCGGGAAAACAACTCCGAAATAGAGTAAAGCACCAAAACAACCAAAAATAGCACCACTTGCTCCTGCAGATAGATTCGGACTAACTAAAAAACTAGCTACGCCTCCAATAAATCCTGCAAAAAGGTATATCATTACAAATCGAATATTCCCATAAATACGTTCAACTAATGGCCCTAAATAGTACAACGCCATCGAATTCATCAAAAGGTGAAGGAAACCAATATGTAAAAAAACTGGAGTAATAAAACGCCACCATTCGCCTTCAAGAATGAGCGGATTAAATTTAGCACCAAATTGTATTAAGGTAGAGGAATCGGTACTTCCGCCCTTAAACTCCATTAGTAAAAATACCACTAACTGAACAGCGATAAGGATATATGAAAAAAAGGGAATACCAGAGTGAAAGATCGCTTTTTCTGACTTCTCTCTAGTCGCTTCCTTGGACAATGCCTGTTCCCTAAAAGTTTGAATTTCAAACTCACTAGGCTCATATTGCCATTCTAGGTCGGAATTCATTCCTATAAGTTGATTAAGTCTTTGCAGAGAATTTGTTATATTCCTGCCTTCTAAAAGCAGGCTTGTTACTTTTACCTGTCCTTTACCTCCACTGACAGCTGGCTGTGCAAGAAGATATTCATAATCATCTACAGGAGGTAATGGCGTAAAATAAATATTGGTTATCGTTAAATTCCCTCTGGTCAATTTATTTTTGATGCGACTTCCATTTGCGACAACATTCTCAATATCCTGTTGAAGAAAATGACTCCAATCTAAGCTCGTACATAGGAGCCTATATAACTGTGATTCTTTATTTTCTATCTTTTCTAGCCAAATTTCCTGTTGGTCTTTTGAAATTTGCAAGATTCGATAATGATCATTAACAATTAGGAAGTTTGCTGTTCTCCAAAATAAATACTCCGTTGATAGGTTCAAGTACTTCACTCCTTCCTTTAATCCTACCATGATGCCACTAAACCTATTATAAACGAATCACCCGGCAGACAGATAGAGGAAGGGAAAAAGAAAAAAGACCTAATAGGCCTTTTTATCTAATTCCTGATTGTCCGGAAAAAACAGATTGAAAAATCTTCTGGCGAATACCAGGGATTCCCATTAGAGAACTTATCGCAAATTTTCTAAGGAATGCATTTCCTAATATTCCGTTCATTAACCTAAAGCGATTTTGATAAATAAAATAACCAGTAATACTAAATAGAAAGACTGATACCAGTTTTTTCAGCATATACATCCCTCCACCTATATTTTGTAGAAGTTTAACAACTTTTATCCAAAACGAAAAGAAAAAATAAACTCTCCTGAAATAGGCAGCAACTAGACTTATGACGGAAACACGGATTCCTTAATTTTCTTTAAAACATTTGCAGAGTGGCTGAACTTTTCATTTTCCTCTTCTGACAATGAGAATTCTAGTACCTCTCTTATCCCGTTCCTATTCACGATTGCAGGAACCCCAATATAAAGATCATTTTGGTTATACTCACCATCAATATACGCTGATACCGTCAAAATAGAATTTTCATTTTGCAAAATAGCTTTTGTTAGCCGAACAAGCCCCATTGCTATTCCATAATAGGTTGCTCCTTTACGCTCAATAATATGGTAGGCAGCATCCCGAACATTAATAAAAATCTGTTCTAAATCTGTAAGATTGTACCCGTCCCGTTCATCAATAATCGTTTTAATCGGTTTCCCGCCTATATCTGCATGGCTCCAAACCGGAAGTTCTGTATCTCCGTGCTCTCCAATAATATAAGCGTGAACATTTCGGGTATCGATATTGAAATAATCTCCCAAAAGGAAACGGAAACGTGCTGTGTCAAGAATCGTCCCAGATCCAATAACACGCTCTTTCGGCAATCCCGAAAACTTCCAAACAGCGTAGGTAAGAATATCAACCGGATTCGTAGCCACAATAAAAATCCCGTCAAAGCCACTTCCCATTACTTCATTCACAATACCTTTAAAAATTTTCGTATTCTTCTCGACAAGATCAAGCCTTGTTTCTCCTGGCTTTTGGTTTGCTCCCGCACATATTACTACGATGTCAGCATGCTGACACTCTTCATATCCTCCGTACCATATTTTCGTCGGAGCAGGGGCAAATGGCATCCCATGATTTAAGTCCATCGCATCCCCTTCAGACTTTTCCCTATTAAGATCAATCAGAACAAGCTCTTCAGCAACGCCTTGGTTTAGCATGGCGAACGCATAGCTTGACCCCACAAAGCCCGTACCAATTAAGACAACTCGATTTACACGTTTATTCATGACTAGCCTCCCTAAATTTTTGCATATGTATAATTTCCCCGATAATGAAGCTTTCATGATGCTTTAATGAACTTTTTTAAAAACCACTATAGAGGAATAATCCCAATAGGACGGCACTTAAACTAGAAATAAAATTGACTGTATCATTCCGAATCCAGCTATGTCCCTTGCATAACATCGCTTCCACTTGACAATGAAGTCGCTTTTCAATATGTCTACCACATTTAGCACAAATGAATTCGGCTTGCAGGTAAGCGCCAAAAATCGTATCAATGAACATCCCGATAAAGCCAAAAAGGAGAATCACAATAAAGGATTCCAAGTTTAACTGAAAAATCAAGGTAGCCACTCCAGCTATCAGCATGCTTCCAAAAAAGCCAGCTATAGTGCCCCAAAGAGAGATTGCACCAGACGTACCTGTATCAACTCGTTTTAAACCACGAATCGATATCGGGGGACGCCTGCTCAACGCACCTAGTTCTGAAGCCCATGTATCAGAATTAGCACTCGCTAGCGATATCCCCAATGCAAGTATAAAAATCGGACTATCCCACCAAAAAGTAGCTATTCCAAAAGCGGCTGCAATTCCTCCATTCGCCAATACTTGTGCCCAATCACGTGTTGATCCCTTTTCATGAATATCTTCCAACCTACGTTTTTTCTTTTTATTAAACTTTGATAATAAACTAGAGCTAATAAAAAACACACCAAGCAAAAAGAGCCCTTCGATTCCAAATCCAAGAGCTATGCATCCTCCGACAATGAATGCCATAATTGCACCTGAAGAGCTTAACATTTTATCTTTCCAAGCCACAACCACTGAAAATAGAATAAAGACAAGCACCACAATGAAATCAGCGCTCACAATCGATCACGCCCTCATCGGTAATAATTTTACTTACTGGAAAATCATGTGGTTCAATTGGAACCTGAGTAACCATTTGTTGGCTAAATGCTAAACTCACTGTGTTACTTTTATTTTCTCCTAAATAACGATCATAATATCCTCCGCCAAACCCAAGCCTGTAACCCGACTTAGAAAAGGCAAGACCAGGGACAACCAGAAGGTCTATCGTGTCCGAATCGATTTCCTCAGTCCTCTCGACAATCGGCTCGTAAAGACCCGAATAAACCATTTCAAGCTCAGAAAACCTTGTAAAGGAACGGAAAACAAGTTCTCTCGTTTTAGGAATGCATTTCGGGATCGCTACCTCTTTCCCCAGTTCCCACGCCTTTCTTATGATCTGAAGGGTGTCAACCTCTGGCCGTCTAGAAATTGTGATTCCAATCGTTCTAGCTTCTTGCCATCTATGGTCCTTAAATAGATGACAGGCTATTTGGTATGAGCAATCTTCATAATGAGGAAAGGAAAGTTTTTCAAGCTCAGATTTCATCAATCTTCGAAGTTGTTTTTTCTCCTCCACGCTATAAACACTCCTTTCTTGGTACTTAGTATGTAAATTTATCACTATTCACTTAAGTTATAAGATTAATATATAAAAAAAAGCAGTCGGGATAATTCCCGCTGCTTCTTATTTTGTTTCACGATGTGCAGTTGCACGCTTTTCTCTTGGGCAATATTTTTTCAGCTCAAGACGATCTGGATTATTACGTTTATTTTTTTTAGAAATATAGTTACGGTCTCCACACTCTGTGCAAGCTAACGTAATATTTACACGCATATTATTTCCCTCCAAACATACCTGTTTCGTTCATACGACTTTTCTATAATAGCACTTTTCACTCGGAAATGCTAGTAGGTTTTTAATTATTTAAATCATAACGTTTACCTTTTACAAGATAGAAAACATTTTCTGCTATATTTGTTGTGTGATCGGCTGCTCTCTCTAGATAACGACAGATGAATAGGAGCTGGGTGATCTGTGAAGACTTACTTGAATTAGCAGAATTCAACTGCAATAAATCCCTTATCGTCTGTCCGTATAAATCATCCACCTCATCATCCATTTCTGCTATTTGCTTTGCTTTTGACAAATCTTCTTCCCCAAAAGCCTCTAGGGAGAGGGATAACATTTTAAGCGTTAAATCATACATTTGCTTGATATGCTCAATCGGTTTAACTAATGGCTCTCCACCAATTCGAATTGTAGACTTCGCAATGTTTTCAGCCAAATCAGCAATGCGTTCAATATCAGTTGCGATTTTTATCGCCACGATAATCCTGCGAAGATCGACAGCTACCGGAGATTGCTTAGCAATAAGGAGAATGGCAAAATCATTTATTTCTTCTTCCAGGATGTTTGCCAATGAATCATCTTCAATAATTTTCAATGCTAATTCAATATCCCCGTTTTCAAGTGATTCTAGCGATTTTGTTAGTGCACTCGATGCGAAATTTCCAAGTTCTAGCAATTTATTTTGCAATTGATTTAATTCTTCCGCGAATTTTTCTCTTACGACCATTTAAACAAACTCCCTCCTATGATACACATTCAGTTCAACTCAGATTTAATTATCGCTTGCATAACAAGGAGTTTATCAACCAAAACGTCCTGTAATATAATCTTCTGTCCGTTTATCGGAAGGATTAGAGAAAATCTTATCTGTTTTTGCAAACTCCACAACCTCACCGTTTAAGAAAAAGGCTGTTTTATCAGAAATACGTGCAGCTTGCTGCATATTGTGTGTGACAATAATAATACTAAAATCCTTTTTCAACTCTTGCACAAGCTCTTCAACCTTTAAGGTAGAAATTGGGTCTAGTGCTGAAGTCGGCTCATCCATTAGGATAACATCAGGCTCAATAGCCAAAGCCCGAGCAATACATAAACGTTGTTGCTGTCCACCAGAAAGTCCGTATGCATTTTCTTGGAGACGGTCTTTTACTTCATCCCAGATTGCTGCTCCCTTTAGGCTCTTTTCAACAATTTGATCAAGTATTTTCTTATCTCGAATCCCGTGAATTCTCGGACCATATGCTACATTATCATAAATAGATTTAGGGAAAGGATTTGGTTTCTGAAAAACCATACCTACCTTCGTCCGTAAATCCTCAACTTTAAATGATTGATCTAAAATATTTCTTTCACGGTACAATATTTCTCCGGAAATTCGAACAACTGGAATTAATTCAACCATTCTATTTAATGTTTTAATATATGTGGATTTCCCACATCCAGATGGCCCAATAATGGCCGTCACTTCATTCTCATATATGGAAAGGTTAATATTCTTTAATGCATGATCATTGCCATACCAAAGATTTAAATCCTTTGTATCATATACAATTTTCTTCGACGCGATTGTTGGTGTAGCCTCCTCCATCCTTGGAGTAACCACCTGAATTTTTTTATCTTCAGCTAAAACTGCCATGATTTAAACCTCCTGTATTAAAATCTTTGTTGAAACTTGTTACGTATATAGATGGCAACAGAATTCATAAGGAACAAGACAACCAATAAAATTACAATGGTAGCTGCTGCTAAATTGGTGTATTCTGCAACCAAAGCGGAATCAAGGGTCCAATAATAAATCTGGACAGGAAGAATCGTAAACTTATCAAAGATTCCATCTGGAAGAGGGATTAACAAGGCTGGAATCCCAATAACGACAAGTGGCGCCGTTTCTCCAATTGCACGTGAAAGAGCTAAAATTGTTCCTGTTAAAATTCCTGGCAAGGATGCTGGTAACACAACGTTTTTAATCGTTTGCCATTTTGTTGCGCCCATTCCAAAAGAAGCTTCTCTTAAAAACCCCGGCACTGCCCGGATCGCTTCTTGTGCAGCCACCACTACCACAGGAAGTACAAGCAGAGCCATCGTTAATCCACCAGCTAAAACGATATTTCCCATGTCCATTCCTCTAACAAACACTGTCAAGCCCAGAAGACCAAAAACCACAGAAGGCACTCCTGCCAGGTTCGAAATGTTCGTCTGAATGATGGTTTGTAACTTACCTTTTTTTGCGTATTCCTCTAAATAGATAGCTGTTCCAATTCCTAGAATCATTGTGACAGGAGCAACAACGAGCATTAGCCAAAAAGTTCCTAAGATCGCTCCCATAATTCCAGCCTTTTCAGGGTCTGTTGATAATTTATTGTTAATAAAATCAAAGTTTATCCAAGCAGCTCCATCACGAATCACTCGATACATCAGAATAATTAACACTAAAAGTCCGAAAAGTGTTGCAAGCATAAAAAAGAGTTTCGCAAACTTATTACGTAGTAAACGTGATCCCATTTTTTTCTGAACCAAATTATTATCAATATACTTCATATTAATATTCCTCCCTAAATCTGCGAGAAATATATTGCGCAATCATATTCATAACCAATGTAAAGACAAAGAGTGTAAATGCCACTGCATATAAGCTATGGAATAAGGTCGACCCTGCAGCTGCTTCTCCGCCAGATACTTCAACAATATAAGCTGTCATCGTTTGCATCGACTGTGTCACATCAAAAGTGAAATTCTTCGAGCTACCACTAGCAATCGTTACAATCATCGTTTCTCCAATCGCACGAGAAATTCCAAGTACAAAGGATGCAATTATTCCTGATATTGCTGCTGGAAGAACTACTTTAAAAGTTACCTCTAACTTCGTTGAACCTAGTGCTAGGGCCCCTTCTCGCATCGAATTTGGAACAGAACTCATCGCGTCTTCAGATAATGAAGCAACCATAGGGATAATCATAATCCCCATTACAATCCCTGGGCTAAGAATATTTGTCGGTTCTAATCCAGGTATAAACGATCTTAATAATGGGGTTACAAATGTAAAAGCAAAGAACCCATAAACAATTGTTGGGATACCAGCAAGAATCTCAAGGATTGGCTTTAAAATTCTCCGTGCTTGTTCTGAGGCATATTCACTTAAATAAATCGCGGTCATTAGCCCAATTGGAATCGCAACAAGCATGGCAATCGCTGTTGAAATTAAAGTCCCTGTTAATAAAGGCATGACCCCGAAAACAGCATTTTCTCCTAATGGTTTTAATTCAGTTCCTGTAAAGAAGTCTATAATCGAAACCTCTTTGAAAAAAAGGACCGTTTCAGTAATAAGGGTTAATAATATTCCAATCGTTGTAAAAACCGAAACACCCGCTATAGCTAATAGGATACCTGGAATCAGCTTTTCCACTGTTCTTCCAACGCTTTTCGATTTTTTCTTCTCTTCAATTAGAGCACGTATATTTGTCTGGTTCTGACCTGCTGTATTTTGCAATTTATTTTTTCTCCTTTCACCTGCATATAAGAAAAGGGGGGCAAATATTTAAAAGGGAAAAAGATGAGAAGATATAACTCTTCTCATCTTTTAAATAGATTGATAATTACTTCAATCCATTTAGAGTTTCAATCGCCGCTTGAATTTCCTCTTCAGGAAGTGGTGCGAAACCAGTTTCTTGAGCAACTGTGTTTGCATTTTCCATTGTATAGATCGCATAATCTAATACTTGAGGCTTTTCTTTTGCAAGGTTCACATTTAGGTATGTGAATACTGGGCGAGTGAATGGTGCATAGTCACCGTCTTCAGCAATCGTCTCAACTGCTGGTTCTACAGGACCGTTTCCAAAGTCTACTTTTACAGCAGTCAACTTGTCAGTGTTGCTAGCATAGTAACCATATCCAAAGAATGCAATTGCGTTCTTGTCCTTAGAAACTAAGTCAACTAGCACAGAGTAATCTTGTTGCAAGTTAATTCCTTCAACTAATTCTTGTTCTTCAAGGATATTCTCAAACATGAATTCATAAGTACCGTGGTTTTCATTTGGTCCATAAGTTTTGATTTCCTCATCTGGGAAGTCAGCACGAACATCAGACCATTTTTGTTTTCCACCACTTGCAAGGAAGATGTCAATAATTTCTTGTTGTGTTAATTCTGTTGCCCAATCATTTTCTTTGTTAACAACAAATGTTAATCCGTCTAATGCAACTTTTAATTCCTGAACTTCAATTCCAAGTTCATCAGCAGTCGCTTTTTCTTCATCTTTAATTGCTCTAGAAGCATCATTAAAGTCTGTTCCATCTTCTACCAAGAACTTTTGGAAACCAGCTGAAGTACCCGCACGGCTTACTTCAACAGATACATTTTCTTGTTCGTTTGTCATATAATTTTCAGCCATTTTTGCCATAAAAGGATAGACTGTACCAGATCCATCAATTACTACACTACCTTCTAATTCTGTAGCTTCTTCAGTATTAGCATCAGAGCCGCCTTCATTACTATCCTCAGTTGACTCTTCGCCACCTCCACACGCTGCGATAAACATCATCATTGCAGCTAGTAATGCTAATAAGCTAAGTTTCTTGAAACTCTTCATTTCACTTTTCCCCCTAATTGCTATGTTTGTTTTTGTCCTACAAGTAAGAGAATACAGACTTTTTTTTAAGTCTGTATAAATAGAATGTAAAGGTTTTGTAAATAATCGCGCATTTTGTGTAGATCTGTCGAAAGTGGAGATATTAAAGTAATTCATATAAATATGTAGCTAAAACAAAAAAACTGCCCAAATGGACAGTTCATAATTTTTATTCAGCTGTTTCTTCTTCTGATGATTCTTCTTTTTTATCTTGATTTGTCTGGCGTTCTTTCTTTAAGTCAAAATAGGTATCAAGCACTCTTCTACCTATGGTACTATTTGCTGAATGGCCACTGTTGCCTTCATAAGCCCAAGGGACCATTACCGCCATCGCAATTTCTGGATTATCATAAGGTGCATATCCAACAAGGCTTAGATTCATGACAGGTGGAGCTTCATCAAATTTGGACCGCTCTGGGCCATCATAGAAGGCTTGGGCCGTCCCTGTTTTACCTGCTGGTTTGTAGCTTGCACTACCAAAACTTCCATAAGCAGTTCCATCAGATACTTGCATAACACGGCGGAATCCCTCCTGAACACCCTCAATCCATTCAGGCTCAGCATCAATCTTATTTAGAACGACAGGTTCAAAGGTTTTCAATACAGGACCGATTTCTTCGCTATTCAAATTCGGCTCACGAATCTCCTTGACAACTTGCGGCTTAATTCGATTCCCACCGTTTGCAATCGTTGAGACATATTGTGCGAGCTGCATTGGTGTGTACGTATCATACTGTCCAATAGCAAAGTCAAGCAGAAGTCCTGGACCACGATCAATTCCTTTAAAGCCCGCCATCTCGTTTGGAAGGTCTATTCCAGTCCTTACCCCAAGCCCAAATTGCGCGAATGAGTTTCTAAAAATATCAAATGCATCTGGGTTAATCGAAAGTGGCTGATTGTATCGATATACACCTCCACCAAGATTGATAGCGGTCCTAAACATAAAGACGTTTGAAGACACCTTTAGAGCATTTTTGTAATCAAGCGTACCCAAACCGGCTCTCCATGAACTTTTTGGCTGAGTGCCCTTAATCACAATTGGCGTATCATGGAATGTAGTACCCGTAGTGATGGCACCCTCATTTAACCCCGTTAGTACGGTAGCTCCTTTAACAGCTGACCCTACAGTATAGGAGGTAATAATATTCCCAAGAGCAAAATCTTGCATTTTACTTGCTCCTGTTTCTTCATCTTTTACAATTTGCTTCCCTGCCATTGTCAATACTTCCCCAGTAAATGGGTCCATTAACACGACAAATGCACGGTCCAAAAGTCTTGTCCCAGGTTGCTGTTTAGCCTTGGCCAATTCTTCTTCAATGATCTTTTCAACAGCAATTTGTAAATCCATATCAATTGATAGGACTAGGTCTTTTCCTCTTTCTCCTTCAGTAATCACCTTGGTATCAAGAACATTCCCAGACTTATCAGTAACATTTTTCACTTTCGCCTTTTGACCGTGGAGTACGTCTTCATACTGAAGCTCTAAATAACTCTTCCCAACTCGATCATTTCGACTGTAATCTCTCGACAAGTAGTATTGTAATCTTTCTCTTGGTAAGCCCTCATTTGAGTCAGTAATTCCACCGAGAACTGATGATAATGTTAGCTCAAGTGGATATTCACGATCCCAATCGGTTGTCGTATCCACACCAGGAAGTTGTTCTAAATTCTCACTTACAGCTGCGTATTCCTTAGCAGTGACGTTTTTCTGAACAATTTGAGGGGTTAGTGCGTACCCACTGTTAAACTCTCTGAAGATGGCCAGAATTTCCAGATCTTCATCAGTAAGTTCCGATAAATCTTTCTCCGTAATTCGCTCTAGCTGTAGATCATAAAGGTCTTTGTCATCAATCTCCTTTTCTTCATACAAATCCCATTCATCATCTGTGATTTTTTCCTTGGCACGATCTGGATTCATTAAAATCCAATAATCTTGTTTATCTCTTTCTCTAACCTCATCAGTTTTCTTATTGATCAGTTTTGCCAATCGTTCAGCCACTTCTAGCATTTCATCGTTTCCAGTACCTTGACTTCTTGTATAGGTAATCGCATTACTAGCGGAATTATCAACTATTGTGGTCATATTACGGTCGAACATTTTCCCCCGCGGGACCGGACTGTTAACCGTTACATCTTCGGTCCGCTCAATTTCCCGCTTGTAGTCTTCTCCATAGACAATCTGGACGATTCCAAGTCTTAAGATTAACATTGAAAATAAGACAAATACTGTAAAAAACACGAAATTTAACCGAAGGGAAACTTGTTTCTTTTTCTTTTTCCCCATATCCCCCCACCTTCCTAAACAATAAAGGTTGTTTTTGCATTACCTTTTATTTTATAGGAAAAGCAGGGAAATTTCTATTGGGAAATTTCAATCCCTTTATTTACCGACACATTAGGCATAGGAAAATTTCACTTTGCGGATAAAGAAATAGATTAGTGTATGACCGCTCCCGATAATTAGAAGTAAGATTGGGATACTTTTTTCTTGATTGAAGAACTTTATCGCTAATAAAAACAGGACTATCGATATAATCCTACCCATATTTAAGAAAACTTCTTTTACCACTATGTATTCAATTCTCATTTCTGCAGCCTTCCAACCTCTTCCAATCACATCATATGTCAGTGAGTTGTACGGAACTAGCAATAGTGGATAGGCTACTGCAATAATGGCAGCATACATAAGAAGCTTTGTATAAGATAAATCAAAAACAAGTAGGAAAATGACAAGATATAAAAAGATTCCCCCAATGAGAATGGCCTTTTTCCGAAAGTCCTTTTTTAACATTCTCGAAACGAAAAAGTATGCGAGAAAGGATATTCCCGAATTAATCAGGCCGAAGGTACCGAGGGCCATTTCACTTCCAGTTGAAATGAACACAAAAACTGAAACGATAAAGGCGAAGGTCCCCTCTCTAAACCCTTGAAAAATATGTGCATTAGTTACCATCCGCCAGTTTAAACTTTGCTTTCTTTCTTGCCATATTCGCGTAAACCAATACTTTCCTTCAGCTGGTCGCCGTTTCAAAAAGAAGCTTAGAAACACTGCTATCGAAAATAGGACTAACGATATTCCAAAGATAATGGTATATCCAGTAAACTTCTCCAGCCTTGAAATGATCAAACCAGCTGCAAACGGACCAATCATCCCACCTGCCGATGAAAGAATTCCTAAAAAACCGTTAAAGAAATCTCTCGTTTCAGGCTCGGTGATTTCAAATGTAAGGACATGAAACGCTAGCCAATAAAACCCGTAACCAATACCAAGAAGCCCCCCTAATACCACCAGAAATTCAGAAGCTCTCGCACCAGCAAATAAAACTGCTAGGTAAAAAGAGGCTAAAAAAATGACACCAATTCTAAGGACAATTACCCTGTCAACTTTTTTTGCCCACCTGCCTGCCAAAATAAAGGTCAGAAGTTGCATAATCACTGTGGACAAATTATAGAGACCAAGGTCCAAAAATTCACCGGATTGCTTCCATAAGTAGATGTTAACGAAGGTGTTTGACAAGGCAACACTCAATGAATACAAACCACCAATTAACAAAAGAAGCGTGAGGTCTTTTGTAAGATCCACATCACCTATCAGTTTTTTCAATTTACTCATTAAGAAACTCCCCTTTTCTTCTGGGTAGTTTCTAACAATCGACACTTACTTATTCATCGTGCACGAAAAAAAGACAGGCGATAGTCGCCTGTCTTTTAAATGACAATTAAATTATTTTGCAGCTGCAAAACGCTTATTCACTTCATCCCAGTTAATTACATTCCAGAATGCACCGATATAATCAGGTCTTCTGTTTTGGTAGTTTAAGTAGTAAGCATGCTCCCAAACATCTAGTCCCAGAATTGGAGTTTTACCTTCCATTAATGGAGAATCTTGGTTTGGTGTGCTTGTTACTTCAAGTTCGCCGTTGTTCACTGCAAGCCATGCCCAGCCAGAACCAAAGCGAGTAGTTGCTGCTTTAGCAAACTCTTCTTTAAACGCATCAAAGCTTCCAAACTTAGAAGTGATTGCATCAGCAACTTCACCAGTTGGAGCTCCGCCACCATTTGGTGATAGGATTTGCCAGAATAAAGAGTGGTTAGCATGTCCCCCACCATTGTTACGGACTGCCGTACGTGCAGACTCAGGAACTGCATCAAGATTTGAAATTACTTCTTCAACAGATTTAGAAAGAAGTTCTTCATTTCCTGCTAAAGCATTATTAAGGTTTGTCACATATGTGTTGTGATGTTTTGTGTGGTGAATATTCATTGTTTCCTTATCGATATGTGGTTCAAGTGCATCGTATGCATAAGGTAATTGCGGTAATTCAAAAGCCATTTTTAACATCCTCCTATGTATCGTGTAATATCCTTAAGAATATTTCCAATATCCAATAATTTTTAAATATTGGCTTCATTCATAAGTCCTAACAATAGATTACCAAACAATAGTAATGGTTTCAATTAAAACGCTTAACTAAACCCAATTTAGTTTGTGGCTATTCACCAACATTATTCATGATTCTTTATTAAAGAACATGAAAAAATAATAAATTCGAAAAATCGTCAATTTTACACAATCCCTATTCTGTCAACGATTTTTATCGCACCCTCCTAATGTATATTCCATTTTATACCAAAACACTATTGACATAGTACCTACAATTATTTTAAATCAAGGTGTAAAGGCTTTTTATAGGGAGTGATCCTCATGGAAAAAAATATATCCTTGTATAGTTTAATCTTACAGCACTTTATTGATAAAGAATCGATTCAGAAAATCCCCGCAGATACTATTCTCTTCCAAGAAGATGATTTAGTGGAACATATTTATCTTGTCATAAGTGGAACAATCTCAATTGGGCGGGTTCATATGAAGGGCAAAGAATTCATCATGAAATTGTTAAATGGCGAGGAAATGATCATTGAATATGAACTATTTAAGCATAATCCTCGTTATCACTTTACCGCAAAAGCGATAACAGATTGCGAGCTGATTGTGATAAAGAAAGAAGCCTTCGAGGAATTTGTCTTAGCTAATAAAACAGCAATGAATTCGCTACTGAATTGGCTCAGTACCCGGTATTTAAAAGCACAAATGAAATGTCAAGATTTGATTATGAACGGGAAAAAAGGAGGACTTTACTCGATTCTAATCAGATTATGCACTAGTTATGGTGTAAAGACAGAAGAAGGCATCTTGATCGACCTTCCGCTCACACACCAGGAGCTTGCTAATCTTACTTATGGAACGAGAGAGGTGATCCAACGAATGTTAAAAGAGTTACGAGAACAAAACATCATTTCTTATGATCAACTAAAATTTACCGTGAAAAATTTAGCTTTCTTAAAGCGAGAAGTTGATTGCCAAAATTGTGCATTTGAGATATGCGGGCTAAATTAGTCTAGGTGATAGCAATTAAAGAACACTGCTCCTAAAAAAGCTCAACTACCCATCAACGAATGCGACACATTGATTGGTAGTTGAGCAAGGTCGATAGCTGAGTGCGATTAGGTCTCCTACTATCAATACTAGTGCTTTTCTTCTATTATTTTGAGCTCAACTTTTTAAATAACGAAAAAAAAGTATAGGATCATAAGCACTTGGATAATCCCTTTTGTGATGACACTACTTACAAAACCTACAACCGAGCCAAAGCCAATTTGCGCCGCTTCCTTCATGTTTCTTCTATGAATGATTAATTCAGCAAGCATTGCCCCTAAGAAAGGCCCTATTAGAATCCCAATAATTGGTATTACAAACGGTCCAATCAATAACCCAATCGTACTCCCCCATACACCTGCCTTTGAACCACCATATTTCTTGACACCAATGATATTGGCTGCATAATCAGCCCCCATGAGTAAAAGGACAAATAACCCTTGAATGGTCCAGAAAAACCAATTAAAGGGTTCAAAGGAGAAAAAGACTCCATATAGTATAAATCCCCCCACCAGGAATATAACGCTCGGAATAACCGGATAGATTAATCCAATAAAGGCAACTAAAAACAATAAAAAGATAACGGCCCAATAAACATAGTTCAGAACAAGCCCCCCTTTTTGATAAACGTGGCTGTTGATTTCCGCGCAAATCAACGAGATTTTAAATTCAACAATTTCCTTTAAGATAGCCTAAATTTAAACAAACGGCAAGGGGATGATCCCCTTGCCGTTTATATCTTAATGATTTTCGCCAAGAACATATTCAGCAATATTTACTGCATGGTCGCCAATTCTTTCTAGATTGCTGACAATATCCACAAAAACAATACCAGCTTGTCCTGAACAGCTTCCTTCAGTAATACGAAGAATATGTTGTTTCCTTAAAGATCTTTCCATTTTATCAATCTCTTCTTCTTTCTTAACAACCTTTTCAGCAATTGTTCGATCGTTTTGGTCTAATGCTTGTAAAGCATTATTTACTGTTGAAATGGTTAAGCTAAACATTTTTTCAAGATCATCCATCGCAGTGTTTGTCATTTTTACTTTATTCGCTTGTTGATATTCAACAAGTTCGATAATATTCTCAAAATGATCACCTATTCGCTCAATATCGCGAACGGTATCCATCAAGTTTCCATGTTCCTCTGACTCCACCTTTGAAAGCGAGCTTGTGGATAGCAAAACAAGATAGTCCGTAATTTTTCGGTCAAGATTATTAATTGCATCTTCTAATTGATATGCTGTTCCTGAATGCTTTGTGTTCTTCGTCTTTAAAAACTCATTTGTTTCCTCAAGTCCCTGAACAGCAAACTTACCCATTCGTAACACTTCTTCCTTCGCTTGTCCCAAAGCAATTGACGGGGATTGCTCGATAAAAATCGGATCAAGATGCTGTGCTTTGTACTCAACAATCGAATCTTTTCCTGGAATAAGTTTTGTCACGATATAGGCTAATGCAGCAATAAATGGTAATTGAATTAGTGTATTCGTTGTGTTAAAGATTCCATGGGCAAACGCGATAGTCATTTCAGGATTTAAGTTCATCGCCTCCTGAATCATGATAATCAGACTGGTAAACGGTTGTAACAGAATCATGAAAATGGTTGTCCCAATTAAATTAAACAACACATGTGTAGCAGCAGCACGACGAGCTGCAACAGAAGTACCAATCGCTGCAAGTATCGCTGTTATCGTAGTACCGATGTTATCTCCAAATAGAATTGGAAGAGCTGCATCTAATGTAACAAGACCTTCACCAAATAACCCCTGCAAAATTCCGATGGTCGCACTTGAACTCTGTACTATAACTGTAAGAAGTGTTCCTACGACAACGCCAAGAAATGGATTAGAGCTCATTTGTAATGTAAGCTCATGGAATGCTTCAAGTCCCCGAAGAGGCTTCATCGCTCCACTCATCAATTCTAGTCCGTAAAATAATGCACCAAAGCCAAAAACTAACTGGCCAATATTGTGAACCTTTTTATTTTTAAAGAAAAACAGGAAAATGGCACCTACTGCCAAAATAGGCAAAGAGTACTCTCCGATATCTATCCCGATGATAAAAGCTGTTACGGTTGTCCCAATATTGGCACCCATTATGACTCCGATCGCTTGTCGTAATGTCATAAAACCGGCACTTACTAAACCTACCGTAATGGCTGTAGTCCCACTACTTGACTGGATTAAGACTGTAACAAAGATACCTGCTAGAACGCCCATGATTGGATTCGTCGTAAACCGATCCAAAATATCTCTTAGACGGTCACCCGCAGATTTTTGCAGTCCGTCTCCCATGTATTTTATTCCGAATAGGAAAATCCCAAGGCCGCCCAAAAAAGCGAACAGCATTTCCTGTACATTCAATTCCATCGATTCAACAACCCCTACTTTATTATTCGACTAATTTCAACAAACCTCTCCAATTATGGAAGATAAGTAAGGAGATTGTAAATATTTTTTTGTGTAAATTTACAATACCTTAACATTTAACCCGAATATTACAGAAATATTACAAAGAAATGAATAAAACTTGTACTTCACTTATCTTCAAGATAAAATAATAACCGTTAATACGATAAAGGATGTGAATTCCATCAATATTTTCAAACAATTTTACAAAAGTCTATTTTCACCAAAGGATATTGCATCTTATCGATTGCAAGGGATTGGAAAAACAATCTTATATGTTTTTCTCTTAAGCCTATTATCCGTCTTGCCAACCATTTATTATACAAATTCAGCAATGAATGATGCTGTCCAAGTGGCTGAGGAAACTATTAAAGAAGACCTTCCAGACTTCCAAATCGAAAACGGTATCCTTTCTTCATCGGAAGAAGAACCGATTACAATAAACAAAGGTAATTTTTCTATAATATTTGATTCAACCGGTGTAATGGATGTTGATAATATCTCGAAAACAGGTGATACCCTTGCCCTCCTTCAAAGAGAAATGGTTCTAAGTGCTGGTGGTGAAGCAAACTCTGTTCCCTATTCTATGATGGGAATCGATCCGATTTCCAAGCAAGATATTCTTTCTTTCATTGAAGGATCAGATACAGCGATGGCCATCATTTTACCTATCTTTTCGATTGTGATTTTCCTTTTTAGCAGTGGGTTAAAATTCATCGAAATCTCGATCCTTGCATTAATTGGTATTTTACTCAAAAATATTGTCCATAAGGATCTAAAGTATCGTCACCTATGGAGAATGACCGCATACAGTGTCACACTACCAACTGTGTTCTTTACAATTATGGCCTTGTTTCAAACTCATGTTCCATTCGGATCACTGATAAATTGGTTTGTCAGCCTCACTGTGTTACTTCTAGCTATCCAGGAGGTTCCCAGTTCAAAACAGACCTCTACTATTGAATAGGATATCAATAAAACTGCGCCGCAAATTTTGGTGCAGTTTTTTTATGTTCTTTTCTTGTCCTTTCCTGCATATATATGGACAAACTGTCTAGATGGAGGATTGTCCAATGAAAAAGTTAGCAGGATTCCTATTTATTGTTCTCGTATTTTACTCAATTTACAATGATCTTAGCCAGGGAAGTCTTCCAACTCCTGTTACTGTTAACACGAATACAGTTGAAGCAAAATCAGTTAGTGAGGCTCCTCCCTATTTTGAACATGAAATTCAACCTGGTGATACAGTTCTTTCAATATTAGAGCAGAACCTAGATGGGCCGCTACCAGTATCGATATCAGATGCAGTTACAGATTTCCAAGAGTTAAACAACGGAACACTTCCAGAGGAAATCAAAATAGGAAACTCCTATAAGTTTCCTACTTATAGCCAATCACAATAGTGCAGATTAATGAAATAGATGACTTTTCTTGTCAATATTCACTGCATCCTGATAAAATGAAGATGGTCAAAAAAAGTTAGAAGATGAATTTCTTTTTATAAAAAGGAGCGAATCACTGTTGAGTGAATTAATACATCGTACCAAAACGCGTCCTGTACGCGTCGGCAATTTAACAATTGGTGGCAATAATGAAGTCATTATCCAAAGCATGACTACGACAAAGACGCATGATGTTGAAGCAACTGTTGCTGAGATCAAGCGCCTTGAAGAAGCAGGATGCCAAATTGTCCGTGTCGCTTGTCCAGATGAGCGGGCCGCTAATGCCATACCCGAAATAAAAAAACAAATAAATATCCCTTTAGTAGTTGATATTCATTTTGACTATAAGTTAGCATTGAAGGCTATTGAAGGTGGCGCAGATAAAATTAGGATCAACCCAGGGAATATCGGGAAGAAGGAAAAAGTTGAAGCCGTTGTGAAAGCAGCAAAAGAACGTGGAATTCCAATTCGAATAGGCGTTAATGCTGGGTCACTTGAAAGAAGGATCCTTGAAAAATACGGGTATCCAACGGCAGACGGTATGGTAGAGAGCGCTTTGCATCACATCAAAATTCTCGAGGATTTAGATTTCCACGATATCATCGTCTCAATGAAAGCTTCAGATGTAAATCTGGCAATTGAAGCCTATACTAAGGCAGCTCAAGCTTTTGATTATCCCCTCCATTTAGGGATTACTGAATCTGGTACCCTATTTGCAGGAACAGTGAAAAGCGCTGCAGGTCTAGGAGCGATTCTTAGCAAAGGAATTGGAAATACGGTTCGTATTTCTTTAAGTGCCGACCCTGTTGAAGAAGTAAAAGTTGCCAGAGAATTATTAAAGTCATTTGGCCTTGCTGCCAATGCCGCAACACTTATTTCCTGTCCGACTTGTGGGCGAATTGAAATAGACTTAATTTCGATTGCAAATGAAGTCGAAGAATATATTTCAACAATTAAAGCGCCTATTAAGGTTGCCGTTCTGGGTTGTGCCGTAAATGGCCCAGGAGAAGCCCGTGAAGCGGATATCGGAATTGCTGGGGCCAGAGGCGAAGGTTTACTATTCCGCCACGGGAAAACCGTGCGTAAAGTACCTGAAGACCAATTAGTTGAAGAATTGAAAAAGGAAATTGATAAAATAGCCGAAGAAAAGCTAAATGCTATGGCGCAAAAAAAATAATAAACGTAAAAAGACCCGGTTTTTCACCGGGTCTTTTATTATGCTCCTAAAGAATGCCTCAATAAAACGGCAATACAAACAAACCAATGATAATGGAGATTGCCCCTATTCCGATAGCCCAATTAGCAAGTCCCTTAGCTCCACTGCGTTTTCTCGCAACGAAACCAAGTACAACAGCTGTTATTCCTAATATTACTGGTAGCACAAAAAGTGAAAGGATTGAAATGGCAAGAGCGGAGATACCCATAATGTTCGCACTCGCTTTTGTCTCTTGCTCTTCTTCTCCTACACTTTGTCCACGACCGCGAGTTAAACTAACTGGAGCTGCAATTTCTGCCGCTGTTTCCTCGCGATATTTCGGTTCTGGCAATAGTTTCACATCAGAGGATTCTGACGCTCCTGTGAATTGCGAGGAACCTATTGATTGGTAAGCGCCAGTTGTTTCTGTTGCTCCTGTGTATTGTCCAGAGCCAGTGGATTCGTATGCTGCACCTGACTGTGATGCAGAGGTTGTTACCGAATTCTTTTCTGATTCTCTAGACAATTGCGCTTGCGTACCAGTATCCATTCCAGATACTTGGTTGTAATCAACATTATTTTCTCGTGGCAAGGCTAATCCTGAGGGAACTGAGCCCATTGTACTTCCTGCATTAAAATCACTTTGTAAGAAGTCTTGCTCTTGCTCATTCAGATACTCGGGTTTATCCTGGTTACGTTTTTCGTCTGCCATCATAATCCCTCGCTTTCTTAGTGGAGCACTATTATTGTTCACGAGGATCGCCATTTTTACGATGTCAATATTTGTCTAATAAAGGAGATTTATTCTTCTATCCCTGCTTATCATCTGATAAGATGAACAAGGTAGAGAAATTTATTAGAGGAGTTCGAATGCATGAAAAAAAGATTTGGTATCGATATAGACGGAACCGTTACATGCCCATCTTCCATGGTTCCTTTTTTAAATGAAGCGTTTGATTTGAATATTACACTTAATGACATAAAACAATATGATCTACTTCCTCTAGTTTCAATTAGTAGAGAGGAATTTGCTGAATGGTTTGCCAATAATGAGCCAACGATTTATTCAAACTCACCATTAGCAAAAGGGGCAAAGGATATATTAAGCAATTGGTCCAATGCATATGAGTTATTTTTTATTAGTGCGAGAGGTAAGCATCTACTTGATGTCACCAAAAACTGGTTCAATGAGCATCAAATTGACTTTGACCATGTTGAATTAATTGGCAGTCATGATAAAATAGCTGCTGCAAAGGAATTTAAGGTCGATATCTTTTTCGAGGATAAACATGACAATGCAGTCATGATTCATGAGGAATGTGGAATACCGGTCATTCTATTTAATACACCTTACAACCAAGATCCGATTCCAAACGGTGTCATACGTGTGAATAATTGGTACGAAGCAAATGGCTGGATTAAAAAAATACTCTAAAAACTAAAAAAAGATCCATCCCAATTATCATTGAGGATGGATCTTTTTTTAATGTAAACATTCTGGGCATTTTCCGTAAATTTCAAACTTATGGCCTGAGACATCATAGCCCTGTAAATTTTCACTAATTGCGTTCATTGGGCATGTTTCAATTTCCTTCGTTTTTCCACAATCCAAACAAATAAAATGATGATGATGTGATTTCTGTGAACAAGCAAAACGAAAGTGTTTCTCTCCTGATAATTCCGTCGTTTCAAGAATCCCTAGATCAACAAAGATAGACAGATTACGGTATATGGTATCAAAGCTTAAACCAGGATATTGATCCTTTAAAAGGTCAAGAACATCACGTGCTGTCAAATATTTTTCATTATTTGAGAAAAGTTCAAGCATTTCTTCCCGTTTCCCCGTATGCTTGTAGCCACTGTCTTTCAAAAGAATCATTGCTTCATTTACATTCATCTAACCACCCCATTAAACAGCTCTTCCTGAAGCTAGCTTTTTAAGTATAACAGTAATAATTAAGATTAGAACAGCAATCATAACAATTGTTCCACCTGGTGCTAAATCCAAATAATAAGAAAGGAACAGCCCTCCAAGAACAGAAGCTTCACCAAAAATCACCGAATAGAGAATCGTTTGTTTAAAGCCATTGGCGATCCTTATGCTTGCTGCAACTGGTAAAGTCATTAAGGATGAAACAAGGAGGATCCCAACAATTCTCATCGAAGCAGCTATAACTAGAGCAACCATAACAATAAAAATAAAGTGGATTGATTTTGCAGCAATTCCGGTTGCTTTCGCATATTCCTCATCAAAAGAGAGTAAGAATAACTCTTTATAAATTAACCCTATTGTTAGTACAACAAAAATACTAATGATAATAATTGTCCATAAATCTGTCCGACTTACAGCACTTACACTTCCAAATAAATAACTAAATAAGTCCGTATTAAACCCATCTGCCAAAGAAATAAAAATAACACTTAAACCGATTCCACCAGAAAGAATGATTGGAATCGCTAACTCTTGATAATGCTTATAGACCGTTCGAAGTTTTTCAATTAAGACTGCTCCCCCAACTGAGAAAGCCATTCCCATATACATTGGATTCAGCCCTAGGAAAAAGGACGAATATTTTCCAAAAAACAAACTTGCAGCAATACCCGCAAGAGCCACATGGCTTAAAGCATCAGCAATAAGCGATAGTCTTCGTACAACAATAAAAACACCTAATAAAGGTGCAATTGCTCCAATAATAATACCGGAGAGAAAGGCATTTTGTAAAAATTCATATTGAAGTATCCCAGTGATCATGTATGTGCCTCCTCATGGTGTTCATGAGACAAAAGGTGGACATCATGACCATATATCTCAGAAATTCCTTTTAGCTTTTGTTCCTCAAATTCACTTGAAGTCCCATGGAAAAATAACCCTTTATTAAGACAAGCAACATTGGTTACTTTATCAGAAATGGCTCCGATATCATGGGTTACCATTAACAAGGTAATGCCTGTTTGATTAAGGTTTGCCAACATTTCATAAAAAGATTGAACATTTTCTGCGTCTACCCCAACAGTCGGTTCATCAAGAATCAATAACTCCGGTTCACTTACAAGGGCTCTAGCTATAAAAACTCTTTGCTGTTGGCCACCAGAAAGTTCCCCAATATTTCGATTGATGAATGGCTCCATCCCAACGGATTTAATCGCTTTTACGATTATCTCTGCATCCTGTTTTTTAAGAAAACGAAACAAACCCATTTTTTTTGTCAATCCGCTGGCCACAACTTCATATACTGTTGCAGGGAAGCCAGAGTTGAAAGAGTTCGCTTTTTGAGAGACAAAACCAATCTTTTGTTGGTCTCTGAAATTCCTAATTTCTTCACCAAACAGTTTGATATCTCCTTTTTGTGGTTTAATCAATCCGAGTATTAGTTTAAGTAGGGTAGATTTTCCGGATCCATTTGGACCAACGATTCCAAGAAATGCCCCCTTATCTATTCGCAAACTGACATCCTCTAGGACATTTTCACGATCGTACCGATAATATATATGATTCAACTCAATAATTGGAAGATTATTCTTCACCTTTACCACCTTCAAAATAAGAATGATTCCGATTTACTCACAGTAGTATAACTCATCAAGAACGAATTGTAAATAATGAGTATCGCGAAAAATCAAATTGAACATTTAATGTCACGATTGGGAATGTGTCCTCATACTTTACAAAGAGGAGTGATGATAATGAAAATCTTTGAAAACATCGTGAATCACAAAATCAACAATATCACTGGCGAAGAACTCATGAAATATGCCGAACCATTTAAATTAGACATCAATAAATCTCAAGCTGAAAAAATTGCCAAATACTTACGAAGCAAGAAAGTAAATATATTCAATGATCAGGAACGTGTCATCTTAATAAAAGAAATTGCCAAAGTTGCCGGACCGGAAACGGCAAAGGAAGTAAATAAGTTGTTTGTATTATTTACAAAAGATAAGTAACGGAAAAACAGGTACTGCCTAAGAAAGAAAAGCTGTGATACTTGTAGTCACAGCTTTTTCTCATAGAGTTTACCCCTGCAATATCTGATCTAATAGATTTTCTTGGAATTGCTTGTTTTTTAGCATTTCAATTTCATGGCGATAAGGTGCCTTTTTACTATTTTTATCCTCACCGACAAATGGGGTTTCTAAAATTTTTGGAACATCTCCTAATTGAGGATGGTGAACAATATAGTTCAATGCTTCGAAGCCGATATGCCCAAAACCAATATTTTCATGGCGATCCTTCCTCATCCCTTGTGAATTTTTACTATCATTCACATGAAGAACCCTTAGACGGTCTAGACCAATAATCTTATCAAAATCGTTAAGAACTCCATCAAAATCATTAACAATATCATATCCAGCATCATGAGTATGACATGTGTCAAAGCAAACGGATAATTTATCGTTATGAGTTACTCCATCGAAAATCATCGCGAGTTCTTCAAACGACCTTCCACATTCTGAACCCTTTCCAGCCATCGTTTCAAGGGCAATTTGCAGATTTTCTTTGCCCGTTAGTACCTCATTCAAACCTTCAACAATCCTTTTAATCCCTTCTTCTGTACCTGCTCCAACATGTGCCCCCGGATGAAGAACGATTTGCTTTGCGCCAATGGCTTCAGTTCGCTCAATTTCACTTCTAAGGAAGCGAACTCCTAATTCAAACGTATCTGGATTTGTTGTATTCCCTATATTGATAATATACGGTGCATGTACAACAATTTCTTCAATCCCGTTTTCCTCCATATGCTTTCGTCCAGCTTCGATGTTCAAGTCCTCAATTTTTTTCCTTCTTGTATTTTGAGGCGCGCCAGTATAAATCATAAATGTGTTAGCACCATACGATACTGCTTCTTCACTCGCTGCTAGCAACATTTTTTTTCCGCTCATTGATACATGTGAACCAATCTTTAACATCCTATTTCCCCTCGCTAATTTATACTATTTTTTTCTTTTCTCGATTCTTTGAGTTCTTTTCTTCATTTTATCAATATCCGCTTGCATCTTTTTCTTATAGCCAGGCTTTACCTTCTGAGGCTTCTTCACCATTGATTTAACCCTAACATCAACTTCATTTACCTTCTTTTGTCGCTTTTGCCGTTTATTTCGATCAGCTATCTCGACAATTTCCCCATTTTGAAGGTCAATACTCTTAAAACTTACCCCTAGCTTTTCAAGTCGATTGAGCGCATCCTCGTCTGAAGACTCATAAACAGTCAAGGCTATTCCAGAATAACCGGCACGTGCTGTTCTTCCGACACGGTGAATGTAAAAATCAAGGTCTGTAGGAAGCTCATAATTTATGACATGACTAACTCCTTCAATATCGATTCCTCGAGCAGCTAGATCCGTAGCAACGATATATTGGTACTCTAAATCTTTTACTTGCTTCATGACTCTTTTCCGTTCACGAGGTGTTAAATCGCCATGAATACGCCCAACCTTTGCCCCTTGAGCAATTAATCCATCGGCCACTTCGTCCGCTTTTTTCTTAGTATTGGTAAATACAATCGCTAAATACGGATTAAAAGCAACTAAAGCGGAATGAACAAGACTAACTTTATTCCGATGTCTCGCAGGCATTAGAAGATGGTCAATGTTTTCTGCAGTCGCTTTCTTCGGGTCTACTTGGACAAATTTAGGGTTTTCCATATATTTTTTCATAAATGGTTTTAATTTTTCAGGAATTGTTGCTGAGAAGACAAGCATTTGCAATTTGCTTGGCATTCTTCCGGCGAATTGATCGACATCCTGGATAAAGCCCATATCAAGCATTAAATCGGCTTCATCAATAACAAGAATTCCTGCTTTATGTACATGCAAAGCATTTTCCTTTACAAGGTCATTGATTCTTCCCGGAGTCCCTACCACAATTTGAGGTTGTGTTTTCAATTTATCAATCGCTCTTTGCTTATCCGTTCCTCCAATAAAAGAACGAGCGGTATACTTCGCTTCTTCCCCAGCATGTTCGATTACTTTCAATACTTCTTTATAAATTTGTTCAGCAAGCTCTCGAGTTGGCGCCGCAATCACAGCCTGTACTTCATTCAAATTTGGATTAATCTTTTCAATGATTGGGAGGATATATGCATGGGTTTTTCCAGTGCCCGTTTGAGATTGCCCTATGGCACTATCGCCATTTTCAATAATCGGGATTAATCGCTCTTGTATCTCAGTAGGCTCTGAAAAGCCCAATTTGTTAATCGCCTCAAGAATAAATGGCTTAAAGTTATATCTTTCAAAATTTGTTGATTTCATTAATAAAGCTCCTTTTTTCCTGCTACATATTCTGGAATTTAAACGGGCCAACCTAAAGTCGGCAACATGTCCATCCTGTTATTATAATCGAGAATCAGAAAAATCTCCATGTAAGCTTATTTTAACCAAATTCACTCTAAATTTTTCTATATCCCCAGAATATTAGGATTAATCCAAACCAAAAGCGCCTGAGTGCATATTCTAGAAAGAGAGCAATTTGTAAAGGAGGACATATTTATGCGTCCAGGACCAGGTGCCCCCTATCATGCAAGGGGAATAAGAATGATGGGGACAGGACCTACAAGACAGGGATACGGTCCCTTCGGAGGTTCTTTTATGGGGCCAATGGGACCATCACAACCTCGAATGAATCCGATGATGGGGGTTCGTCAGCCTGCAAAGCAGGGAGGAATTCTTGCTAGAATTTTAGGAAAAGGACAGGGATCCGGAGCCAACTTTCCGAGTTTTGGCGGAACAGTTCAGGGTGCTCAAAGAGCTGCTGGAGGGGGCGGGTTGCTTAATTCACTCACAAACCCAGCTTCAATTAATGGATTTTTAACCAATACGCAGAAGATGCTACAAACCGCCCAGCAAGTAGGACCGATGATTCAACAATACGGCCCCCTTGTAAAGAACCTTCCAGCTATGTGGAAGCTGTACAGAGGTTTAAAGGATCTACCTGACCAAGAACAAGAGGATGAAGAAGGAAAAACGAACACAAATGAAAGTAAGAAATCAACTGATTCAAACCGAAAAACCAGTTCAGCACCCACTTCTAAAAGAAATACAACAACTACGTTAAGAACAAAAGAAACCAGCTCTAGACCAAAATCAGTCACAAAGAATTCAACACCAAAATTATTTATTTAATGTGAAAAATATCACTTCTGTGATTGGAAACAACTATTTTTGTAATCTGTTAGTAAGTTTACTATAATAGAGACATAGAAATAGAGCTTTCTGCAGGAGGATGACTGATTTGAAAGTAATTAAAATATCACCGCGTGGTTACTGCTATGGTGTTGTCGATGCCATGGTCATTGCTAGAAATGCGGCGCTCGATAAAAATTTACCCAGACCTATTTATATTCTAGGGATGATTGTTCATAACAAACACGTAACAGATGCATTTGCTGAGGAAGGAATTATTACCTTAGACGGAAATAATCGTCGAGAAATACTTGAAAAAGTTAATGGCGGTACAGTCATTTTTACTGCTCACGGTATTTCTCCCGAGGTACGTGAACTTGCTGCCAAGAAAGGGCTTGTCACAATTGATGCAACCTGCCCAGATGTAACGAGAACCCATACTTTGATTGAAGAGAAGATTAAAGAAGGGTTCCAAGTTATTTATATTGGTAAAAAAGGCCACCCTGAACCCGAAGGAGCAATAGGGGTAGCTCCAGGATTCGTTCATCTCGTTGAAACAGAAACTGATGTCGATGAACTTGATTTAACCGATGATAAGCTCATTGTTACCAACCAAACAACAATGAGTCAATGGGATGTAGCAGATATTATGAAGAAAGTTCAGGATAAATTCCCCTCGGTTGAAGTTCACAGAGAAATTTGCATGGCGACCCAGGTTCGTCAGGAAGCTGTTGCCCAGCAGGCAAAAGAGGCAGATGTCCTTATCGTCGTTGGGGATCCAAAGAGCAATAACTCAAATCGATTGGCACAAGTTTCACAAGAAATTGCGTCTACAAATGCCTACAGGATCGCAGATGTTTCTGAACTTGACCTTGAATGGCTAAAAGGAGCAGAATCGGTCGCTGTGACCGCAGGAGCATCTACTCCGACACCAATTACAAAAGAGGTTATTTCATTCTTGGAGCAATATAATCCCGACGATCCACAAACCTGGGGACGAGAGAAGAAGGTTCCATTGCATAAAATACTACCAAAAGTAAAAAGAGCTACCACATAACTTGTTCAACCAAAAGAACAAGGCCCAATCCAAAACGGATTGGGCCTGACTTTTATAGAAAAACAAAAGGATCTGTATGGACTTCTGAAGGGATAAATTCCACATCAAAGCCCTTCTCTGCGCATCTTTTTTCCATTACTGTGGCTACACCCGATTTCATCACCTTTTCAACATTATGACCAGGGTCAATCATGTTCAGTCCAGCCATCCAAGCATCATGGGCAGTATGGTAATATAGATCCCCTGTAATATATACATCGGCACCGCGAAATTTCGCATGTGAAAAATATTTATTTCCGTCTCCACC
>Ga0180215_1000955_pt1 | contig 33406 bp, 31 predicted proteins | sample eDN3rd37CBELigBY_FD_128871 | JGI IMG/M metagenome (GOLD analysis project Ga0180215, IMG submission 128871) | Enriched backyard soil microbial communities from Emeryville, California, USA - eDNA 3rd pass 37_C BE-Lig BY (version 2) (version 2) | ecosystem: Environmental > Terrestrial > Soil >...
CTAGTTTGCGTCAGTGTTTTCAATAAAAGTATTCGTTAATTTGTTTTTATCATGGAAACTCAGATAACCTAAATTGTTCTTCGTTTTAATTAAAGCCCCATCTTCCATGGGGAGATAGCGAATCTCTTCGGACCATAAGGATGTGGTTTTCGAAGCTGGGGAACTGGATAATGTTTGAGAAAGCGAATAACTCGCATCGCAGCTTCGGTAGATGGACGATGAATGAGTATTTTTCTTGAATAACCATACCGCACTCTTTAGCACGACTCCTAGCAATCCTGAAAAGGTTGGATTGTTTAGTGGACTGCTGGTGAATTGAATAAGTGTCATTTCTTTGCCATTATCCTGTTTAATATGGGAGAGGGCAGAAGAGGCGGTGTGAGCATCTCCTGATAAAATAATACATGTGCTTGGATCCCAGTGAGCAATGGTTCGTAGAAACTGGGTGAAACCGCGCCCGTTATATTTCCAAGCTTCCATATCAAAAATCGTTTTGACAGGGATACCGAATAGTTTCAATGGTGCAATAAAACGGAGCAGAAACGTCTCAATAAGATCGATTCCATAAAAAGGTACCGGTGAGACAACGACTAGTGGACTTCCTGGTTTCCATCCACTTTTCCTCAATTGATTTGTTACATGCACCCATGCTTCCTTACTTACAAGCTCTGGTCCTTCAATAGTCTTTTTTATCTTTGCCCTAATTGAATGTTGAACGGACGGATTAGGGAAGGTTCTTTGCGTTCTCGTATCGAGAAACACTGTTGTAGGAGTCGTCGGAGCGGTAAAGGACCAAGAGTTAAACTCCCATAAAAGGTTTATCCATTTATGATACGTTTTTCGACTAAATTTCTTGGAGGATAGTTGCTTTTTCATTGTAGAAAGGAATTGATGAGTGTATTGGGCGGGAAAATTTCCCCAACCTTGGAATGCCCAGTAAGCGGCCAATCCATTGGCAATAACATGCCTTCCAAGAGGGGCCCCTTTAACCGCTTCTTTCCAGTCATGTGAAATATTCCAATCATCCGTCAAGTCATGGTCATCGAAGATCATATAGGTGGGAATATTTGCTAACAATCTTCTGACTTTTGGTAGATTCTTTCTGAATTTCTGAATTTGCTTTTCTTGTTCATTAAATTTTAATTCTTGTCGAGCCTTCGTATAGGTCTCGATACTGTCAATTTCGTCTGTTACGGTAGACTGAATATAATAATTATCATCTTGAAGGAGCTTATTATATGAAGATTGTTCAAATAGTTCCCAGATTTGTGGACCCCAAGATAATAAATACAACGCTGCATATTCACCGAAAGTAATAAGGTGATTATCACTTTTCCTGGATGTGAAATGGCATAACTCATCCATAATAGGCTTCCTGCCATGAACTTTATACAAATTCGATTTATAAGGCTCCTTTTCTAAGCGGCTATCAAGAGTAGGCAAATAGGGCTCGTTATTCCCGACTAACTTTTCTCCAAGCTCAAATAAATATGGGGCAATGGGGTCAGGTACATCATCGGCATAAATTTGATCCCCCACTAAGAATAATGAACCAGGTCTTCTTTCAAGATTAAGATAGGTCTCCCAAATGGCTTCATCTCCGGCTGCCAAAGCATCTTCGCCATCTCCATGTGGTTTGCGACAGGACCCATAAAGAATCGGGCTTTCCATTTCAGTGATGAAAAAACTCGGGTATTCTAATCCCCCATATACGAGTGATTCTGGATTTTCAGGAGATAATAAACCGAGACTCCCTAAATCTATTTGCTTTTCTTTTTCTAAAAAGAAAAGGTTATAGCCTAATAGAATATTAGTTGGAAATAAACCTTCAAATGGTTCAACTTTTATTAAATGGATGTAAAGCCTTTTTCCAAGTCGTATGGAAGTTGTGGTTGTTTGGGTAGTTATGAGGTCGTAATTAAAGGTTTCGTTCCCTGAGCCTCCGTTTATTTTATAAAGGTGAGCTTCTATTGAAAAAGGACGGCTTGTAGCAATCCAAATATACACTTGTTGTTTTTCAACACGTCTTAAGATCGGACCAGATAAAATTGCGGGTAATTTCATCGTATATCACAGCTCCAATATACTTGGTTAACGTCTAGTAATAGGGAGAATCATAACCCCATTAGGGTATTTGCATTATTTATCATATTCAATCTTAGTTGCGCTTGTGTTGAAATTTATCTAATTTACATTGGTGGATTTTGGGGAGTGACTGAACCCTTTCGATATCAACCACTCCGTATTCTTGCTTGTTAATTTTGACGTTCTTATGACGTAACCCTGGCCAATAGGTGTTTGCAAGGACCAATGTCACACCCTATCAATTCTTAATTGAAAATTCGCAAAGTCTTCAAAATTTTAGAAGAGAACTTCACAGATTCCTCTTAAATAGTTGCTAAACTGAAAGGGAATTAAGCTTAGAAGTTTTATAAATGATAGAAAGAAAAATTTTAAGCAAAGGAGAGTAGGGGGATGAGCGAATTAATATTAGCGAGGCTCCAATTTGGGACAACGACGATTTTTCACTTTTCATTTGTCCCCATGTCAATTGGTCTTGTTTTTTTTGTTGCCTTGATGGAGACCCTCTATGTAGTGAAAAAACAGGAAGTCTATTTAAAAATGGCGAAATTTTGGGGGCATTTATTTTTAATTAATTTTGCAGTAGGGGTTGTTACAGGTATTATTCAAGAATTCCAGTTTGGTATGAACTGGTCGGAGTACAGTCGTTTTGTTGGGGATGTATTTGGAGCACCGCTAGCGATTGAAGCACTATTAGCGTTCTTTATGGAATCAACTTTTATTGGGCTCTGGATTTTTGGCTGGAAGAAACTTTCACCGAAGGTTCACTTAGCATGTATTTGGTTGGTTGCGATTGGAACCATGCTATCCGCGTTGTGGATTTTAGCCGCGAATTCTTTTATGCAAGAACCAGTGGGCTTTGTTATTCAAAACAGGCGTGCGGAAATGAACGATTTCTTTGCTTTGTTAACGAACCCGCAATTGTTAGTTGAATACCCACACGTTATTTTTGGAGCTCTAGCAACTGGTGCATTTTTTATCGCAGGTGTCAGTGCATTTAAAATTAGGAAGAATCTCCAAGTAGATATTTTCAAAAAGTCTTTCAATATTGCACTGATTATCGGTCTTATTTCAGGCTTAGGTATTTCAATATCTGGCCATACACAAGCACAGCATCTAATGGAAACTCAACCAATGAAAATGGCTGCTAGCGAGGGACTTTGGGAAGATAGTGAAGACCCGGCAGCTTGGTCTGCATTTGCGATTATTGAGGAGGAGACTCAAAGGAATACTTTTGAATTAAATATTCCTTATGCCCTAAGTTTCTTAGCATATAGCAAATTTGAAGGAAATGTACCCGGTATGAATACCCTTCAAGCAGAATATGAAGCTACTTATGGGGAAGGAAACTATATTCCGCCGGTAAACGCGACTTTTTGGAGTTTCCGAATCATGGTTGGAGCAGGGGGGTTAATGATCCTACTGTCTGCGGTTGGCTTATTCTTAACCTATCGGAAAAAACTAGAAACTAGTAAATTTTATTTGCATACGATGGTTTGGCTCATTGCGTTTCCTTTTGTAGCAAATACTGCCGGTTGGGTAATGACTGAGATTGGCCGACAACCATGGACCGTATTCGGATTGATGACGACTTCTGCGGCAGTATCACCGAATGTATCTACCCAAGCTTTGCTGTTTTCCTTAATTGCTTTCACTTTGGTTTATGCAATACTTGCGATTGTTCTCGTCTATCTGTTCCTAAGGGAAATCCGTAAAGGAGTAGTCTATAGCACAGCAGAGGATCCTCAGGTATCCATTGATCCATTTAATAAGGGGGCTTACCGGTGATGGAATTAAGTGAGCTTTGGTTTATTTTAGTGGCTGTATTATTCATTGGATTTTTCTTTTTAGAAGGATTTGATTTCGGGGTAGGCATGGCAACACGGACACTGGCTAGGAATGATATAGAGAGAAGAATGCTGGTAAACACAATTGGCCCTTTCTGGGACGCAAACGAAGTGTGGCTGTTAACAGCAGGTGGAGCCATTTTCGCCGCATTCCCTCACTGGTATGCAACGATGTTCAGTGGCTACTATATTCCCCTTGTCATTGTTTTACTTGCTCTGATTGGGAGAGGGGTAGCTTTTGAGTTCAGAGGGAAAGAGAAAGCTCAACAATGGAAGAATTCGTGGGACTGGGTCATTTTCATTGGTAGTGTTCTACCACCATTCTTATTTGGGGTTTTATTTACAAGTATCTTGAGAGGGATGCCAATTGACGCGAACATGAATATCTATGCAGGATTCACAGATTATGTGAATGTATACTCTGTTATTGGAGGTATTACGGTTACGCTCTTGTGCTACCTGCATGGGCTAATGTTTGTCACCCTTAAAACAGTTGGGGAACTTCGAGAGCGAGGAAGAAAGCAAGGACAAAAGATTATCTATGCTGTGTTGGCTTCACTTTTGTTATTCGTAGGACTGTCCTATTTTGAAACAGACCTATTTACGGTAAGAGCAGGGGTTACCATTCCGCTTATCGGCCTTATTGTCTTTGCTTATAGCTCTGTGATTATTCTACTAGCGAAAAAGAGAGATGCCCTGTCTTTCACGATGTCTGGTTTAGGAATTATGATGACAGTTGGGTTGCTTTTTGTTGCTCTATTCCCACGGGTAATGATTAGTTCCATTACGAGCGCCAATGATTTAACCGTTTATTCTGCTGCTTCAGGTGATTACTCGTTAAAGGTAATGACCATTGTTGCGGTAACCTTATTGCCATTTGTCATCGGCTATCAGATTTGGAGTTATTATGTGTTCAGAAAACGCGTAAATGGTAAGGATATGATTTATTGATGAATAAGGAACTATTACACTATAACGGCATTAAGCCATTAATTGTGGTTTTACTCTTTATCACAGCCCTTCAAGGGGTGGCCATCCTTCTCCAAGCAAAATATCTTGCAGAAGGGGTCACTTCCCTTTTTTATTTAGGAATAGAGTCTACTTTTGTTGAGTCACTTGGGTTCTTTACCGTTGCTTTTGTATCCCGATACCTACTAGTTTGGCTTAAGGATAAACTCGTTTATCAATACGCAGAAAAAACTACATCCATTATGCGAAAAGAAATGTTAACAAAGCTGTTTACCCTCGGACCACGCTTTGCTAAGAAACAGGGAACAGGGGAACTTGTGACCTTGGTGATGGAAGGGGTCTCACAGGTAAGAGATTACTTAGAGTTGTTTCTACCCAAAGTAGTGGCAGTATTGGTTTTGCCTATCATCATCTGGATTTATGTATGGAGTCTAGATGTGAAATCATCCGTTGTTTTGGCTGCCTCATTGCCGATTCTTATTATGTTTATGATTTTACTAGGGCTAGTTGCCAAGGCAAAAGCAGATCGACAATGGAAGTCTTATCGTGTTTTATCTAACCATTATGTTGATTCCTTAAGGGGACTCGAAACACTGAAGTTTTTAGGTCTTGGTAAAAGCCATGAAAAAAGCATTGCGGGTGTTAGCAAACAATACAAGAAAGAAACGATGAGCACTCTTCGTGTTGCATTCCTTTCTTCATTTGCCCTTGATTTTTTCACGATGCTTTCGGTAGCGATTGTCGCCGTTTTTTTAGGATTGGCACTAATTGAGGGGGAAATGCTACTCGGTCCAGCACTAACTATTTTAATTCTCGCCCCCGAGTATTTTCTTTCAGTACGTGAACTTGGAAGTGATTTTCATGCAACGTTGAATGGTCAAGAAGCAGCAAAAAGCATGAAGCGTATCTTAGAGGAGCCATTATTAATAGAGGAAAAAGAATGGGATCTATCTAATTGGTCCAACAAGGATGAGCTTCAATTCAAACATTTGAATGTGACTCATCATCAAAATGAAGGACGAATTCTAAAGGATATCAGCTTACGGATAAAAGGGAAAAAGAAAATCGGAATTGTGGGCGAAAGTGGCGCAGGGAAATCCACGCTCATTGATGTAATTGGAGGTTTTCTCCAATCAGACAGTCCAGCAATTGCAATTAATGGACGAGAGGTACATCACTTGAAAAATAGGGCATGGCAGCGACAAATTCTTTATCTGCCACAACATCCTTATATCTTCTTCGATTCATTGGCAAATAATATTCGCTTCTATCAGCCGAATGCTTCGATGGTTGAAGTAAAAAGGGCAGCCGAACAGGCTGGTTTAACGGAATTAATATGGGAATTAAATGATGGTTTGGAAGAGAACATTGGTGAATCTGGTAGAGAACTTAGTGGGGGACAAGCGCAAAGAGTGGCCCTTGCTCGAGCCTTTCTAGAAGATCGTCCGGTTCTATTGCTAGATGAGCCAACCGCACACTTAGATATTGAAACAGAGATGGATATAAAAGAAAGAATGCTAGCATTGTTTAACAACAAACTAGTCGTATTAGCGACCCATCGACTTCACTGGATGAAAGAAATGGATGAGATAATCGTTCTCCATGATGGGAGAGTGGTTGAACAAGGAAATCATCAAGAGTTGATGGAGAAAAGAGGGAAGTATTATGAATTGCAACAAATACAAGGTGGGCGGACGTTATGAAAAACGGGAAGGGATGGATCTATCCGTATATTCAAGAAAATAAAAAACTAATTATGATTACTGTTTTTCTGGGGTCACTAACGGTACTGTCTGCAACCTTATTAATGTTTACTTCAGGATATTTGATTTCTAAATCGGCAACAAAGCCAGAAACGATTTTGATGGTCTATGTTCCAATAGTCGCTGTCCGAGCTCTTAGTGTTTTTAGAGCGGTTAGTAGGTATATTGAAAGATTAATGGGACATAACGTAATTCTTAACATCTTGTCTAAGATGCGTTTACGATTGTATAAGATGATTGAACCCAAAGTATTAGTGATGGAGTCAAAGTTTCGAACTGGAGATGTGCTTGGTGTTCTAGCAGATGATATTGAACATCTTCAGGATATTTACTTAAAAACAATTTTTCCTTATATAGTTGGCTTTTGCTTATATTTGCTAAGTATTCTTGCTTTAGGTTTCTTTTCATTTGAAATGGCGGGATGGGTGGCTCTCCATTTGTTTGTGATTGTAGTTTTAATTCCGCTGCTATCGTTCGTAGCAACGAAAAGGAAAATTATCTTATACAAACAAGGAAAAAAAGCGCTATATCAAGTACTAACGGATGCCGTTTTGGGAATAAGTGATTGGGTGTTTAGTGGTCGGCAGCTCCAGTTTATTGAGGCCTATGAACATAAAGAAAGAGAATTAATTTTAATAGATAGAAAGCGAAGAAGTTTTAATCGAATGCGAAATGTCCTTTCTCAGCTAGTAGTTGCGGGGCTCGTACTAATCATTATCTTATGGGCTGCCGAGCAGCATGAACTTGGATTATTACCGGTTACTTTCATTGCGGCCTTTGTGCTGATCACTTTTCCAATAACAGAAGTCTTTCTACCACTAAGTGACGCTGTTAGTCAGCTGCCGAGGTATCAAAATTCATTAGAGCGACTTGAAAGTTTTGGTAACAATCGTCAATCTGAAATACAAGCTCTTAAAGAGTCCACTTCCACAAAAGAGATAGAAAGGATTACTGCTGAGAAGAATGTTAAGCTACACTTCAAACAAGTTACTTTTACTTATCAATCTGGAAAAATGGCATTAAAAGATCTTTCTTTTACCCTCAATCAGGGAGAGAAATTGGTTCTTCTCGGTCCAAGTGGATCAGGAAAATCGACTATTCTCAAGTTACTACTGGGAATCTTTACTCCAAGTCGTGGAAGTGTGAGCTTAAATGGCATCCCAGCAAGCCATTTTGCGAAAGATAGTTCAAAGGTTATCTCTGTACTAAATCAAAACCCACATTTATTTGACACAACCATCTTAAATAATATTCGGTTAGGAAATCTAAATGCTACCGATGAGGAAGTCTATTGGGCAGCGAAGCAAGTGAAACTCTATGATTATATCCAATCTTTGCCGCAAGGCTTTAATACACAATTACACGAATCAGGAATGAGGTTCTCAGGCGGTGAACGTCAACGAATTGCTCTAGCGAGAATCTTATTACAAAACAACCCAATTGTTATATTGGATGAAGCGACCATTGGTCTAGACCCACGCACAGAACGAGACTTACTAGAAAACATGTTCCACGTTCTTAGGGGAAAAAGTATCCTGTTTATTACCCATCACTTAGCTGGGATTAGTCCAAATGATCGGATTCTTTTCCTTGATAAAGGAAGGCTTATTATGAATGGGACTCATCGACAACTTCTTATAGAGAATGAGCGGTACGTAAAACTAAATGCGTAAAGACGCAGGAATCATCATTAAGATGGTTCCTGTCTTTTTTGTACTTTAAATTGTAATATAAATGTATTGCTGTTTGCCTTTTTGCCCGTTAAAATTATTGAGGTGATTTGAAATTTAGTATAAGAATCGAGCTGTTTAGTATGGGCACTTGGGGAGTGGAACTTTGGAATTTACAAAAAACTTGCTGCTAAATTTTTCAATCTTGATGGTTTTACTCTTTTTCTTGCAAATGATGGTAGAAAGACAAGTTAAATCAGAAACCATCCGATGGATTAATTTATTATTTTATAGCTTGAGTTTTATTACCTGTATTATCTTTTCAACATCAATTGCTAATGGGGTTTACTTTGATCTCCGGCAAGTTCCATTTATTATTGGAAGTTTATATGCAGGTCTTTCAATTCCTTTATTCATCATTTTGGTTATCATAAGAGGGATAGTCGGGATTAATTATGGGTTTTGGGTATCTACTTTCGTATTTTTGTTTATTGCTATTCTCTTTTTCTGGGTCCGTAAGTGGTTTATGAATCTAGCTGCTAATCAGCGGATAGGGGTGTCAGTCCTCTTTTCTTTCATTTGTTCTCTTATCCTTATGGTGATTGTGCTATTGAAAAAAGTACCGATTCATTTAACAGAGACTTGGGTTAGCTTTTTAGTTGTGCCAGCCATTGCTACGGGATTTATTTCTTATACGATGGAGTTGATTCGCCAAAATTCACTCATGCGTAAACAACTAGTCAAAGCGGAAAAAATCGAAGCGGTTAGTAACATGAGTGCTTCCATTTCACATGAAATTCGCAACCCCCTGACTAGTGTTAAGGGATTCCTACAATTGCTTGGAGAAGAAGATTATCCAGTTGAAAAAAGGAACGAGTTTATTAAAATTGCGAGGGAAGAAGTAAATCGTGCGGAACAGGTCATTAATGATTACCTTACATTCGCTCGACCGGCACTTGAACAGGTAGAGGAAATCAACGTTCAAGACGAGCTAAGTCATGTTTTTAGCGTGCTTATGCCACTTGCGAACATGCATGCCGTGGAAATTAAGCAAGTTTATAGTGGGGGTATTAAAATCACTGGTGATCGCTTAAAGTTTCAACAAGCATTTATCAATATTGTAAAAAATGGACTTGAAGCAATGCCTAGCGGTGGGCTTATGACAGTAGAAACCGTAAAATCAACAAGAGAAGTCCATATTATTATCAAAGATACGGGCCATGGAATGAACGAAGAACAGTTGAATCGCTTGGGTGAGCCGTATTATTCCACGAAAGGAAAGAAAGGAACGGGCCTTGGGATGATGGTTACTTATAGTATCATTCGAGCGATGAAAGGAAGAATTAAAGTGAGTAGTATCGTAGGAAAAGGGTCAGTTTTTCATGTCATGTTCCCAAATCCTTATTCTTCAGAAAAATTTCGCAGCCAAAATCCATGATGGGAATGGATTTTGGCTGCTTTTTTGTTTCTTTTTTATTCCGTCAATGCCCCTTCGACAGAGTAAAGGTTGATATCCATTTCCATCTCCTCACCGACTGCTAGCTTTGCAAGTTCTGAACCAATATAGGGTCCCATTGTTAACCCAGAGGCTCCTAGTCCATTTGCGATGACAATTCCTTCCCATTCAGGGAGTGAACCAATGACTGGGAGAAATCCTGGAGTAAATGGCCGAAACCCTGTCCTCGCTTCCAAGAACGTTGTTTCGTTTAAGCCTGGAGCTACATCAATCGCCGTGTTAATGACTTCCTGCAAGCCACCAGCTGTAATTCTTGTATCATATTCCTCGGTATCTTCATGAGTTGCCCCAGCAACGATACGTCCGTTATCAAATGCTAGTAAATATTGTTTACCTGGCGGAATGAGAACTGGCCAATCATTTGTATTTATATCAGGTAGTTCTAGATGGACAATCTGTGCCTTTTGGAATCGGACTTGAAAATGGACTCCTAAAGGCTTTAGCAATTGATTCGCCCAGGCCCCAGCACAGATGACCACTTTGTCAGCCAGCAATGTTTGATTTCTAACTATAACCCCAATTACCTTGTTTTCGTTAGATAAAAGTGCAGCATCCCCGTGGACAAGAGTTGCACCATTTTTCTGAGCACTTCGCAATAACGCATCCCTAAGGGCACGTCCATCCACACGCGCAGCTCCACTTACATGAACAGATTCGAATTCATCATCAAGAGGAGGAAAGTGAGCTAGTGTTTCTTCTTTGTCCAACTGGGAAATTTCTCCAATCTCTGGAGCGTCAGGCCTTCTTTTCAGGGCACGCTCTTTTAATTTGATTAACTTTTCCTTGTCTTTATGTAAACTTAATGCGCCTACTTTGGCGTAGCCAGTTTCTGTTTCTCCATGTTTTTTTAATTCCTCAATTAAATTTGGGTAAAAGCGAGCACCTGCCTTGGCGAGTTGATACCAGGCTTGATTTCGGCGCTGTGACAACCATGGACAGACAATTCCGGCCGCCGCGTCTGTTGCTTGACCCTTATCCTTTCGATCAACAATGATAACCTCAACGTTCTTTTTTGAGAGATGATAGGCAGTAGAAGCCCCTAATATGCCAGCTCCTACAACAATGATTTTTTTCATGTAGAACACCCTTTATCTTAAAATCATTGTCTATTGTACCATTTTTCATCAAGATACAATTTTCTTTACAAGCAAAGTATTGATATTTCTCATTATTTTATTGGAATAAATGTCTATTAATAGGTACATCTATTCATTTATCTTACTCAGCCTTGAGCAAACTAGAGGATATGGAAGTATCTGCTAATAATATTGAGTTATCTTGCTATTGAAATGCACAGGTACTAGTAGAAATGTAATAATCACTAATAATTCAGAAAAATACGATTTGTCTGGTAGATTTGATTCACGTAAACTTAAAAGCAAAGGGGGGAGATAATTGAAGAAGTTCTATTCTGGATTAACAATTAGTCTATTAGTCTTATTTCTGGCCGCTTGTTCAAGCACATCGTCTAACTCAAATGGTAATGAGGGTACTCAATCTGTGCTTGAAAAAGCGAGAGAAGAAGGGAAAATTGTGGTTGGATTCTCCGGTGAAAAACCTTACGCTTACGAAGATGAAAACGGCAACTTGACAGGTCAGTCAGTCGAAGTTGCAAAAGCGGTGTTTAAGGAGCTTGGAATCGAGGAAGTGGAAGGGGTCTTAACGAAGTTTGGATCACTTATTCCTGGATTGCAATCTGGACAGTTTGATGTGATCACGGCTGGAATGTACATAACTCCAGAGCGTTGTGAACAGGTCCTATTTGGGGAGCCGGAATATAGTATTGGAGAAGCGTTAGCCGTTCAAAAAAGTAATCCTTTGGATTTGCACAGCTATGAAGACATCGTAAATAATCCTGATGTAAAAGTAGCAATCATGAATGGTGCAATTGAGATTGACTACTTAACTTCGATGGGGATTGATGAGGATCAATTTGAAATTGTTCAAGATATTCCTTCCAATATTACGGCACTTGAATCAGGTCGTGTAGATGCGATTACGATGACAGGACCTACACTTGAATCTGCACTTGCCACTGCAAATGCCAAGAATATCGAACGTGTTGAAGATTTTACTCAGCCTGTTATTGATGGTGAGAGTATTCGTGGGTATGGTGCAGCCGCATTCAGCACAGAGGATGAAGAATTAGTGGCAGCATATAATGAAGAGTTAGATAAACTAAAAGAATCTGGTGAGCTATTAGACATCAATAGTGAGTTTGGCTTTACTGAGGCAGATATGCCAGGTGAAATGACAACAGAGCAACTTTGTAATTAATTCTTTGACAAAGAATGGCGCTCTGTAGCAGGCGCACGGAGCGCCTGCTTTTTACATTTCAATCTAAATACAAAAAGGAAGTGGTCGAAATCATATGGATACCTATAAAGAGATTATCCCCTTAATTTTGCCTGGACTTACGATTACCCTAAAAGTATTGGTTGCATCTGTAGCCCTTGCGATTTCTGTTGCTTTTGTTGCTGGACTTGCCAGGTTATCTAGGTTTGCGCTTGTTAGAAAGATAACAGCTGTTTATGTTGAACTTTTTAGAGGCACTTCATTATTAGTGCAGCTTTTTTGGATTTTCTTCGCTCTTCCAGCGTTTGGGATACAATTTTCTCCGTTTCTCGCTTCAGTTGTGGCATTAGGATTAAACTACGGTGCTTATGGTTCTGAGGTGGTTCGGAGTGCGATTTTAGCGATTCCGAATGGACAGACCGAGGCTTCCATTGCATTAAATATGACAAGATGGCAACGAATGCGACTAGTGATTTTGCCACAAGCATTAAGAATTATGCTCCCTGGCTTTGGAAACAATGCGATTGAATTATTAAAGGGAACCTCGCTCGTTTCATTGATTACGTTGACGGATCTGACGTATAAAGGATTAATTATCCAAAACAACAATCTAAGCTACACGTTTCCAGTTTTCGTCGTCTTATTACTATTCTATTTTATCATTGCGTTGCCACTCATTTTTGGAGTGCGTAAATTAGAGAAAAACGCATCGAGAGGAGTGGCAAAAGCATGACTTGGGATTGGCAATTTGCAATTGAAATCTTTCCGGATATCGCGAGTGCGATTTGGCTTGTCATTGGGGTGACGTTTGGTGCTTACCTCGTTTCGCTCTCGTTCGGTCTAATCCTAACCTTTTTAAGGAGATCAAGTTTTAAACCATTAGCTTTTCTCACGTATTGGTTTATTGAATTTGTAAGAAGCACACCTCCTCTCGTACAGTTATTCTTTGTCTACTTTGCTTTACCTGCAATTGGAATTACCCTCAATAAGTATCTTGCTGGGATATTGACTTTGGGAATCCATTATGCAACCTACGTTTCAGAAGTATACCGCTCCGGAATTGATGCCGTGCCTAAGGGGCAATGGGAAGCATCAAGAGCAATGAATTTCACTAAAATCCATACATGGTTCCGAGTAATCCTTCCACAAGCAATACCTCCTGTTATCCCAATGCTAGGAAATTATTTACTCGTGTTATTTAAAGAGACCCCAATTTTAATGGCCATCGGTGTGGGTGAGTTTTTACAAGAAGCCCAGTTAATAGGGGCTGCAAACTTTAGATACCTAGAGCCGATTACGATTGTTGGATTATTGTTCTTATTGTTAAGTTATCCATCCGCAATCTTAATTAATAAGTTAGAGAAAAGGTCAAAGCTCGGCTATAGTGCGAATAAGAAACAGAAAGGGATGAGTGTCGTTGGGACTGATGGAGAAGCAGTTAAACAATCAGCAGGTGGCTGACCAGGAACAAGCATTAGTAAAATATGAAAATGTGAAAAAACAATTTGGGGAAACGGAAGTATTAACAGGGTTGGATTTGGCTATTCAACCAGGAGAAAAGGTAGCGCTAATCGGACCAAGTGGGTCCGGTAAAACGACCATAATCCGCATGCTGATGACGCTAGAAAAACCGACATCAGGGGTCATTAAGATTGATGGAGAGCCTCTCTGGCATAAAAAAGTGGGCGGAAAGCTTGTACCCGCAGATGAAAAACATCTGCGAAGATTGCGCACTGATATTGGAATGGTCTTTCAACACTTTAACTTATTTCCACATATGACGATTTTAAGAAATGTTACCGAGGCACCTATACATGTCCTTGGACTATCGAAAGAGGAAGCGACAGAACGTGCGGTGGACATGTTAAATAAGGTAGGATTGGGTGATAAGTTAGACGCTTATCCTGAACAGTTGTCCGGTGGGCAAAAGCAAAGGGTTGCAATTGCGCGTGCGGTTGTGATGCGTCCAAAAGTCATGTTGTTTGATGAGGTTACATCTGCTTTAGACCCTGAATTGGTAGGGGAAGTTCTTCAAGTTATCAAAGATTTGGCAGAAGAAACAGATATGGCGATGATTCTTGTCACACACGAAATGGACTTTGCCCGTGATGTAGCCGACCGGGTAGTGTTCCTCCACAATGGACAAATTGAAGAACAAGGAAATCCAAGCGAGATTCTTGAAAATCCTAAGAGTGAAAGACTTCAGGCATTTTTAAGTCGATTCTTAGCGTAACTATATTAGTTGGCCTGCCGAAACTGGCAGGCTTTTTATTAACGAAGAGGCTATCTATAATAATATGTGTAAAAACAAGAAGCTAAAAAATATGAAGGCCATCTTATAATGACAATTTCTTCTTTTCTTATAGCTTTTTTTCTCCGTAATGTTCCACTATAAAAGAATCGATAAAATAGCGATAAGAATATTCCACTAATGATTTTTCCCTCCGTGAGATTTTCATAATAGTCATACACCATAATCCCAGCATGGAGCAAAACTAGTAAAGATGCCGTCACGGCAATCGCCACATGATATTTCATCATTCTTTTTGAAATTTTTGCGAGTCTAATTTTTATATCTCTTCGTTTGCTTTTACGGATAATAAGAAAAATAAAATACATATTGAGATTAATGAGTAGGAGAATGAAAGCTACTTGGACCAAAATCTTGCTCAATAGTATTAAGTTTGAATCAGAGCCTTGCAAGTTGCTCCAAAGGACAATGATAAAAATTGTTACAAAGTTTACGGCAGCCATCTTGTAATCATTAGGCACCCCAGTTTTTTCATTTACCTTAATACTAATCAAAGATAGGGAATCTTCCTCACATATTGTCACCAATTATTTACAATTATTCTATTGATCACTATGGTCAAATGGGAATATAATGGAATTGACCAGGTTGGTCAATTAGGTAAAGGAGGGAGTTAAAACCATTGATTTCTAAATTTTTTAACATAGATGAGGGGAAACAACAAAGAATTCTCAATGCTGCTTTGGATGAGTTTGCCCAAAAAGGTTATGATCATGCATCGACGAATGCAATCGTCAAACAAGCAGGCATTTCAAAAGGATTGCTTTTTCACTACTTTAATAATAAGAAGGAATTGTATTTATTTTTACACAAGCATTTTATTGATGTACTGCGGAGTGAATTCTTTAATGAAGGGCAGTTCGCGGAACCTGATGTATTCGAACGCTTGAAAAATATCATGATATTAAAAAGCCAAATGATGAAAAAACACCCTGAAATCTTCAACTTTTTTATTTCTGCTTATACGGAAACATCAAGTGACATTAAAAATGAATTGGATTATAGTCATCAAGAACTGATGCAAAGTAGTTATGCCAAAATCTTTGAAAATATTGATACGACCATGTTCAAAGAAAATATCGATATGAAAAGGGCAATTCAGTTTGTTTTTTGGACGTTAGAAGGCTATGGCAATCAAGTAATGGAGAAAGTGAAACATATAAATCAAAATGACAATGATTTTAGTGCAGAATTTGCGGAAGTAGATCTCTATATACAAATGTTGAAAACGGCCTTTTATCAATAGGGGAGGGGTAATCGTGAACGTAATTGAACTCAATAACCTGACAAAAATGTATGGAAAGGCTAGGGGAATTACAGAGGTTAGCTTTCATGTAGAGGAAGGGGAGATATTTGGCTTTATCGGTCCGAATGGAGCGGGGAAATCCACAACGATTCGTTTGCTACTTTCTCTCATTTATCCTACGAGTGGGAGTGCAACTATTTTCGGAAAAGATGTGGTAAAGCATGCTCCTGAAATTAAAAAAGAGATTGGGTATTTGCCATCAGAAGTGTTTTACTATGACAATATGAAGGTCATTGATTTGCTCAAGTATTCTGCTAGTTTTTATAAAAAAGACTGTACGAAAAAAATAAAAGAATTAGCAGAAATAATGGAACTTGATTTAACGAGAAAAATCGATGATTTATCATTAGGAAACAAAAAGAAAGTTGGGATTGTTCAAGGGTTGCTACACGAGCCAAAACTCATTATCTTGGATGAGCCAACAAGTGGCCTAGATCCGTTGATGCAACAAAGGTTCTTTGAATTACTAGAGAAAGAGAATCAAAAAGGAGCAACCATTCTCTTTTCGTCCCATATCTTAAGTGAAGTTCAACGTTTATGCGACCGAGTAGCAATTATTAAAGAAGGCAAGATTGTTCAAGTCGAAAAAATTCGGACTTTAAAAGAGAATAATTATAAAAAGTTTAAGATTGAAACAGTTTCAAAGGTACCTGATGACCTGTTTAGTCGTCTGTCTGGTGTGAATCAATTAGAGGTAAAAGGAAATACCATCTCCTTTATTTTCCGTGGCAATATCAATCTCATCATGCAAAAGATAGCTGAAATTGAAATAGCGAACCTTTGGGTGGAGGAGCCGGATTTAGAAGAGATTTTTATGCATTTCTATCAAAGGGAGGAGTAGTTTGATGAACATGTATCTGCATGAGCTAAAAGCTTATCGGAAGTCGACAATTATTTGGACACTATCGTTAATTGCCATCGTTGTCTTGTTCATGTCACTTTTTCCTGCCTTTTCGCGTGATGCTGAGGACTTTATGAAGGTGCTAGAGGGTTTCCCTGAGGAATTTAAAAAGGCAATCGGGTTATCCTTTGATACGTTAGCAACCATTTTAGGCTACTTCTCTTATGCCTTTCTTTATATAAAATTATGTGGGGCCATTCAGGCGATGAATTTAGGTTTATCCATTTTTTCGAAGGAGTCAAGAGATAAAACAGCAGAGTTTCTCTTTACCAAGCCTGTAACTAGAACACAAGTGATGACTGCGAAACTATTAGCTTGTTTCACTTCATTAATCTTGACGAATCTAGCTTTTATTCTTGCAGTATTCGGCACTGTTTCAATGGTTAAAACAGAAGAATATAGTGGGCAGGCATTGCTGATGATTTCAGGGTCTCTACTTTTTCTACAGTTATTTTTTTTAGGCTTAGGGGTATTCCTTGCTGTATTACTCCCAAAAGTAAAATCAGTCATTACGATTTCACTTGGCACCGTGTTTGCTTTCTTTATGATGGGCATGATTAGTTCAAGTACTGATGATGAAGCCTTACGCTATTTCTCTCCCTTTAATTATGTCAATGATTACTATATTATTGAACACTTACGATTTGAGAGCTCATTCCTCTTAGTCGGAGCTGTCATTATCATGATGTCAGTGCTTACGAGTTTCCTAGTTTACCGTAAGAAAGATATACATTCGATATAAGGGGGAGTGAGAAATGAATATTATGAAACGAGAGATGAAGGCGAATCTAAAGTCACTCATTATTTGGAGTATCGGTGTTTTGGCAATGGTTATCGCTGGAATGGGGAAGTATGCCGGCATGAATGGGACTGGTCAAACCATGAATGAGCTTATGGCGGAAATGCCAAAATCCTTGCAGGCTATTATGGGAACATCTGGGTTTGATTTAGCAACAGCGCTTGGATTCTATGGACTATTGTATCTGTATTTAATTGTGATGGCTTCGATTCACGCAGTGATGCTTGGTGCAAATATCATTGCGAAGGAAGAACGGGATAAGACGGCGGAATTTTTACTTGTCAAACCAGTTTCAAGAGCACAGGTCATTAGTATGAAATTACTAACTGCTTTCATTCACATCGTACTCTTTAACTTGGTCACACTCTTTTCTTCTATTATAATTGTGGAAAGATATGCGGAAGCTGTAACGGTGACTGAGGATCTTTCATTGCTTATGAGTGGAATGTTTTTACTTCAGCTTATTTTCTTATTGCTAGGTTCGGCAGTTGCTGCTGTTTATCAAAAATCCAAAAAAGCCTCTGTCATTTCTACGGGTATTTTGCTTGTTCTGTTTATTCTCTCCATTCTTATTAATATGACCGAGAATATCGAAATGCTGAAGTACCTCACACCCTTTAAATATTTTGAAGCGGCAACAATCTTGAATAAAGGAAACCTAGAGCCAGTTTTCTTACTTTTATCGGTATTTCTCATTCTTGCTTTTACAACGATGACGTACCGTTTTTATCAAAAGAAAGATTTGAACCTGTAGTTTTATGTTCGTTGGTGGCACCATCCTTGATTATGATGGTGCCACTCTAAAATAGGAGGTGGATGTCGAATGAATGAGTACCCGGTGATGATTAGATTAACAGGAAAAAAAATTACCGTGATTGGAGGAGGAAAGGTGGCAGAACGAAAAATCCTCTCCTTGCTGCAAGCTGAAGGAGTCGTGGAGGTTATTAGCCCTATTGTGACCGAAAAAATCAAGGCCTTGGCTGAAACGGCTCAACTAACATGGGTAAAAAAAGAGTTCGAACACTATGATGTAAAGAGTTCCTTTCTAGTGATTGCAGCAACTAATAGACGAGAGATCAATCAACAAGTTACGGAAGCAGTAAACGAGTATCAATTAGTTAACATTGTGGACAATCCTGAGAAAAGCAATTTTATCGTCCCATCTTCTTACCAACAAGGTAAGCTAACAATTGCGGTTTCCACATCTGGATCTAGCCCTGGTCTGGCAAAAAAAATCAAAAATGAATTAGCGCAACAGTTTGATGAGACATACGCTGAGTATCTTGACTTTTTACATAACTGTCGGGATGAAGTAAAAAAACGGGTAGAAAACCCTGAATTACGCAGAAAACTACTTAAGCTTCTTTTAGAGGATGAATTCTTTGAACGAACCAAAAACGGACAGCTAACTGAACGAAATCAACGCTTCTTGTCGTTATTGGAAGACATAACAGGAAGGTGAATTTAAGCAATGTGTTTGCCATGACACTGTCGACAAGAGATTTCACTCAACAGTTGCATTAACCCTTGTGTGATCCTTTCATCGGAATCTCAAAAGCTTCTTCATATTCTTTCTCCTTCAAACATAAAATGGACAAGGGAACTTGTCAGGGGGAATGAAAGTGGGCTATTCAAAGGTAAAGGATTCTTTTTTTTGATATGTACCGAACAATGATGATATACATTCTCTTACTGTCTGGAGCTGTGTTGCAAGGCTTAGCAATGTCCTTGTTTTTATTCCCGCACTCGATTCCTTCTGGTGGTGGAGCAGGTTTGGCCCTGCTCATGAATCATTTACTCGACCTCCCGCTAGGATTTGCATTATGGCTAGCAAATGCGGTATTTTTATTGTTTGCTTTGCAATATTTTGGTTTTAGATGGGTGTTCAGAACCATTCTAGCTGTTGGAATCACATCTACGACGGTTAGTCTTGTATCAGGATTTGTTACTCTGGATAGAGTGCATTTAATTCCGGATATGGCAGCGGGAAGTATCCTTTTTGGAATTGGAGTAGGACTGCTAATAAAGGCAGGCGCTTCAAGTGGTGGAATGGTTATCCCTGCGATGATGATTGCTAATTACAAAAGGTTGCCTCCTGGCAAAGTGATGTTTTGGATTAATATGCTCATTTTTCTGTTAACCTCTATCGTCATCAATTATAAAATTGTCATCTATGCTGTTATTTGTCAGTTTTTTTCAACGAATATTATTGATTTTATTCACAAACTGAGGCTATCAAGACCAAGTTTTTTGACAGCAAATTGGCGTAAAAGATAAAAAAGACCCTGTTTAAAGGATCTTCTTCGCTTGTAAATAGGTGATGATTTTATCAACCGATTGACTAATTGAAAGTTCATCTGTTCGTATGGTGATTTCAGGACGAGCAGGGGCTTCATAAGGGGAGGATATCCCTGTAAAGTTTGGGATTTCTCCATTTCTGGCTTTTTTATAAAGGCCCTTAGGATCACGTCCCTCACACACATCAATAGGGCAGTCTACAAATACTTCAATAAATTCGTGATCAGGGAACATTCTTCGAACCGTTTCGCGATCTTCACGGAACGGAGAAATAAACGCAGTCGTAACAATTAGTCCACTGTCAACGAAAAGCTTTGCGACTTCTCCAATTCTCCGAATATTTTCTTGGCGATCTTCTTTTTTAAAACTTAAGTCTTTATTCAGTCCGTGTCTTATGTTATCACCATCTAAGACATAACTCTTGCAATGCTTATGATGCAAGGTATGGTCGACTGCGTTTGCAAGGGTAGACTTACCGGAACCTGATAACCCCGTAAACCAAAGTACACAGCTTTTATGCCCATTATGGGATTGTCGGTCTTGTTTTGAAATGGTGGAGTTATGCCAGGTGATGTTTGTGCTTTTTCTCATTTTCGACATCCTTTAGTTTTTGATATAAACTTCTTGCATACCCTTTATTAAAATCTCAACGACTTCAGGCCGACTAAACTCCTTGGGTGGTTGCTGACCTTTCTTTAACATTCCTCTTACTTTTGTTCCGGATAAAATAACATGGTCTTGTTTATCGTGTGGACACGTTTTTTCAGAAGCCATGTTTTCGCACTTTTTACAATAAAAGCTATGTTCAAAGAACATCGGTTTAATCCCTAATTCTTCTTCAGTAAAGTGACTAAAGATTTTTTGCGCATCATAGGTTCCGTAATAGTTTCCAACACCTGCATGGTCTCGACCAACGATAAAGTGCGTACAACCAAAATTTTTGCGTACCAGGGCATGGAAAATTGCTTCCCGAGGGCCAGCATATCGCATCGCAGCAGGGAACACAGATAGAAATACACGGTTTTTAGGGTAGTAATTCTTAAGTAATACTTCATAACTTTTCATTCGAATATCACTCGGAATATCATCTGATTTCGTTTCTCCAACAAGTGGATTTAAAAATAACCCGTCAACCGTTTCAAGAGCTGTTTTTTGAATATATTCATGTGCTCGGTGAACAGGATTTCGAGTTTGAAATCCTACAACCGTTTTCCAGCCTAATTCTTCAAACGTCTTTCTTGTTTGCAAAGGGTCTAAATAATAATCTTCAAATTGATTTTTCTCGGGTCTTCTAACCAAGGTGATAGGTCCACCAATATAAAATTCGGAACGATCATATAGCTTTTTTACTCCTGGATGCTCCAACTCAGTTGTACGATAGACCATTTCAGCTTCGAGAGCTCTATTTGGAATGTAGATCTCTTTAATGAGTATACTTCCGTAGATGACACCATCTTTCGAGAGGTTTACAATTTCTCCTATAGAAATTTCTGCTTTTTTTTCAGAACTGACGGCTAATGTAATGGGAATCGACCACGGAAGCCCATTTGCTAGTCTCATCCTGTTTACGACAGAAACATAGTCGGCTTTCCCCATGAAACCTTCTAGAGGGCTATAGCCACCGTTTGCGATTAATTCCAAATCGCTTAACTCTAATGCATCTAGCTCTATATCGTTTAGGGAGTAATCTATCTCTAGGTTCGTATTGATTCGATTCACTAATTTCCCACCATGTGGAACACTTTTACTCACGAAAAGTTCCTCCTTCGTTTTTTTGAGAATTAATTGTTTAAATGTAGACCGCATTCTGACTTGTTTTGACCTACCCATCTTCCAGCGCGAGAGTCAGTATGGTCAGAAACAGGTTGCGTACAAGGTGCACAGCCGATACTGGGATAACCTTGGTCATGGAGAGGGTTGTAGGGTAGTTTGTTTAAATCGATGTATGTTAGGATTTCATCCCATTTCCAATGGATGAGGGGGCATATTTTTATGTTTTTAAATTTATCATCTTTGTTGATGTATTGAGTTTTGCTTCTCAGAGGGGACTGCTCACGTCTTAGCCCAGATATCCAAGCTTTTGCTCCAGAAAGCGCCTCTTTGAGTGGAGCTACTTTTCTTATTTGGCAGCACAGGTTTGGGTCCTTTTTCCATAGCTGATCACCGTATTTCTCGGCTTGTTCTTCTAAATTCAATTTGGGTTTAACCATCTTGATGTTGAGTGTTGGGTACTTTTGTTTAACTTGGTCAATTAACTCATACGTTTCTGAAAAATGAAGTCCCGTATCAAGAAAAATAATGGTGGCTTTTTTATTTACTTTATGAATCAAATCAATCATGACAATCCCTTCAGCACCAAAACTACAGGCATAGACAATATCGTCGTTGTATTCTTGATAGGCCCATTTTAAGATGTCTAGGTAATCAGTTTTTTTCTCCAAAATCTCATTCACATCTTCTTCATTCCAGTTCTCATAGGTAATCTCTGACATGGGATTGCTCCTCTCTCTAACCTACAGTCATAAATTCAAGTGTAATGCATTCGTTGTTTGCTACTGTAAGTTTGTTCATATTGTTTATATGGCCGTATTTCCAATAAGATGAGATGGCTCTTATCCATGACCCATGCCCGAATACTAAGATATTGTCGTACTGGCGATATTTCTTTAAAAACTGTACGATTCTATCCTCAAGCTTAAGGAGATCTTCTCCTAAGGTTAATGACATAGGGTCTTCAATCCATACCGTGCCGATTTCATCTATTAGCTTCTTTTTGGGCTGTCCTTCAAAAGGGCCAAAATCTAATTCGTCTAGCAAAGACTCAGTCTCAGGCTGCTGTCCATAAAGGGTTGCTGTCTGATGGGTCCGAACTAGAGAACTTGCTAACACTATGTCAAAAGGGGATTGTATTGTTAGGGTCTTTTGGTTTTCAAGGATACCCTGCCTATGTTCGTCTGAAAGGGGGCAAATCTCAATATCTCTCCGTCCTTGAAGCCATGTTTTGTTATTCCATTCAGTGGGTAGGTGTCTGATTAACGTAATTTGCATCTGCATCCTCCAGATAAAAGGTTTCACTCCGTAAGCCATTGCGTTGCGCTTCAAGGACCAATACATCGTCTAGCTTGACATTTCCTAAATTCACATTAGGACCGACTTGATTGATAAAGAACATTTGATGCTTTGAAGTGGGTGCTTCAAAAATAATTTTCTTCACATCGATTCCCTTAACAAGCTCTTCTATTAAATCTGACTTGACTTGCCCATTGGATTGGTAAATGCCAGAGGTTCCGGAATCGCGGCCTTCGGTAATGACATATTCACACCCAGCCTCTAAAAAGATCTGCATCTCTTCCTTCCATTTCGTAATATCCATTTCCAAGTTACAATCCTTGGAACCAACCTCGGCGATTACATGAAATTCGTCTTTTGCATGTGCAATCACATTAAGGCGGTCTTTGAGGGGGATATCCAATGTTCCGTTCGATACCTCAAGCCAATCGATTCCTAATGTCTTTAAATAAGTCAGATATTCTGGTATTTTTTTTTGATAAAAACACTTCTCGAATAAGGTCCCACCACAGTAGGGCTTGATGTTATATTCCTTATATAATTCGACTTTCTTTTTTATATTTGGGGTAATATAGGCTGAACCAATTCCCATTTTAGCGATGTCAATGATATGACTGTAATCTTCCAAAATATTGGTTAAACGTCCTATTGGGGTACCAAAATCGGCAATTGAAGTTACTCCATATGTTCTGTTTCCTGAGGTTCTTTTCGGTAATTTTAAGAAATCCATAGGGAAAGTGCCCTCCTCTATTTTTCTAGGATAGATTATTCAAATACTGGGCGAATGTGTAAGGATTGGGCATTTTTCATTAAAATTAGGCGATGGCCCTTGTATAAAGCATCTGCACCCTTCAAATAATAGAAAAGCTTATTCTTTCAGTTAGGAGTGTGCTTTCATTGTCAAAGCAAAAACATAAAGGATTAACCATAACTGCCATCGGTTCAATTCCGCTAATCCTTGTTTTGGGAAACTCGATGCTAATTCCAGTGCTCCCGAAAATGAAATCAGAACTTGGAATTACTCAGTTTCAAGTGAGTTTAGTCATTACTGCCTTTTCCGTGGCGGCAGCTATATCCATTCCGATGTTAGGGTATTTGTCAGATCGATTTTCGCGTAAGGCTATCATTATCCCAGCACTAATTTTATATGGAAGTGGTGGGATTTTGGCTGGTGCAGCAGCTGCATGGTTTGACAATGCATATCCTTGGATTCTCGCTGGGAGGATTATTCAGGGAATCGGAGCGGCCGGAACGGCTCCCATTGCCATGGCATTAGCAGGTGATTTGTTTAAAGGCGGAGAACAAAGTCAAGTTCTGGGGCTAGTTGAAGCCTCAAATGGTTTTGGCAAAGTCATTAGTCCAATTATTGGGTCATTGTTAGCTCTTTTATTCTGGTACGCTGCATTTTTTGCTTTCCCCATTTTTTGTGGGATATCCGTGCTATTAACCATCTTTTTTATCAAAGAAAAGAAAAAAGAAATGGAGCCACCACCAGTTGGCAAATATGTAAAAGGCCTAGTATCTGTATTTAAAACAGAGGGTAGATGGTTGTTTGCTGCATATTTAACAGGGGCCACTTGCTTGTTTACGTTATTTGGGATTTTATTTTATATATCAGATATTCTTGAAACCACCTATAAGATTGATGGCGTGTTAAAAGGAGCAATACTTGCAATTCCTCTTTTGTTTATGACAACCACTTCTTATATTACAGGAAGCAAGATTGGTAAAAAGATGGGGCTAATGAAATCGTTAATTATTATTGGTCTTCTTCTCATGACAGCATCTTTTGCAACTTTGGTTTTATTTAAAAACCTTATCCCGTTCTTTGCAGTTCTTGTTGTCAGCAGTATCGGAACAGGATTAGCGTTACCATGCATCAATAGCTTTATCACAGGGTCCGTACCAACAGACCGCAGAGGTTTTGTTACATCGTTATATGGTTCAGTACGTTTTCTAGGAGTTGCCATTGGTCCTCCTATTTATGGAGCCTTAATGGCGTGGAACCGTACAGGAATGTTTTTAATAACTGCTGGTTTGACCCTATTGGTTGCTTTATTATGTATGATGCTTATCCATGTGAAAAAGGCAAAACCTTCGGAGAACCAGGATACATTGTTTGAAAAATTACAGTTAACCTAAATGAAAGACCTCTTAGCCAGCATGTAAAGGAGTGGAAATCAATGCAAATCTATTTTTCACCAGAAGTCATTACCCCAGAATATCAAGTCCTAAATGTAGTGGATGCAGATAATAAGGCAGTTGGGAATGTTGCTTTTCTTTTTGATGAGAAAAAGCTCTTTGTTTATGGAATCTTAGAAGAAGAAGGAGTCGGAGCAGATTTTAAAGATTTAGTGACTCCTTATATAAAAGGGTTATCTAAAGCTAAGCCAGGATTAGATATTCTTTCTTGCCTATATGTAGGATGTAAGAAAATTGATTTAAAAGAAAAAGAAGAATAATTATCTTTAACAAGCTCAGACTTCAATGGGCTTGTTTTTATTTTATAAACAGTTTGAGCGTCCCCATTCCTACTTGGTTGAACAAGCACCTCTCGCTTTTCTATTTTGGGCGATTCATTAGGTAACAAGGCTAATAACCCTTACATAAATTGGTGGTATGTAAAAAAGGGTTTGGGAGTGTGCGCCTAATGAGTGTTGGAATGATAATAATGGGTTTATGTGTTGGATTTATGGTCGGATTAACAGGCGTTGGGGGAGCGGCCCTTTTAACTCCTATTTTAATCTTGTTGGGAATCAACCCTTCAGTAGCTGTGGGAACGGATCTTGCATATAATTCGGTTACGAAATTTTTTGGATCGGTGCAACATTGGCGACAAAAGACAATCAACCTCAAATTGATGAAATACCTTGCGATTGGAAGCATTCCAAGTGCAATCCTTGCAGTAGGTATGTTGAGGCTATTTGATACTTTTTTTAACAATCAAGAGGATATCATAAAGCATGCGTTAGGGTATATGTTAATCCTTGTGGCGGTGGCTACTTTGGTGAAAACCTTCATGAAGGGTAGACTTGAATTTAATGCGATGCAAATGAAGCCATTAGAGGAGAAACGGACATTAACCATTGTGATTGGAGCTGTATTAGGATTTCTAGTTGGATTAACGTCCATTGGATCGGGTTCGTTATTTGCATTAGTGATGCTGTACTTATATAAAATGAGTCCAACGGAATTAGTAGGAACAGATATTGCCCATGCGTTCTTTTTAGTTACAGCTGCTGGGCTTATGCATGCAGGGATAGGGAACATCGATTATATGCTAACAGTTAATCTTTTAATTGGCTCTATTCCAGGGGTTATCATCGGAAGTACTTTATCAGCTAAAATACCTGCAAAACCGTTAAGGGCGATTATGGCTGTTATGATTTTATTAAGTGGTTTAAAACTGATTTAAGAAGGTTTCATTTTATTAAGAAGAGTACCAAGGATTATTCATTAAATGGATGATGCTTGGTACTCTTTTTTGTTTCGATAAGCTGCTTAATTGTTCCGTTTTTTTTGTTTCGATATGGAACATGAAACAAAATAAACATCTTTACAATGTAATAAACTGGGGGATTTAGGAGTTGGCATGAATATTGCATAGTAAATAGTAAAGAATTTTCAAAATTATATTTAAGGGGAGAATGTAATGTTTAAAGAAAAGATGGATCTACGATTACCAGGACCTGTGCAAGTCCCAAAAGAGATTCAAATTGCGATGCAACAAAGCTTTGATCATCCAATGATGGACTATCGGAATCCTGTTTTTCAAGAAGTATTACAAGAAACAATCGAGAAATCGAAGATGATTTTCCAAACAACAAATCTCGTTATCCCGCTTACGTCAAGTGGGGCTTCCGCGTTAGAAACGGCGATTATCAATACCATTGGTCCTAATGATACGATTATCCTTTGTGTTGTTGGGTATTTTGGGGAGTACCTCCAGGGCATTACAAATCATATCGGTTGTAAGGTTGTTCGCATCGAAGCAGAATGGGGAGAAATTGTCGATCCAGAGGAAGTGCGCAAGGCGTTAAAAGAGAACCCGGAAGCCAAAGCTGTATTTGCGACACATTGTGAAACCTCTACATCCGCGATTAATAACATTCAAGCAATTGCTGCAATCGTTAAAGAAACAGATGCCATTTTTATGGTTGATGCTGTTAGTTCAATTGTTGGAACACCATTATATATGGATGAATGGGGAATTGATATTGTCGCAACTGGTGGACAAAAAGCGCTAATGCTTCCGCCAGGTATTGCTCTTATCACCATGAGTGAAAAAGCTTGGAAGGTGATTGAAAATCACCAATGTCCATCTTTTTATTTTGATCTAAAGGAATATAAAAAAGGGTTAGAGTCTGGTGTGGGCACTCCATATACCCCAAATATTGCCCTAGTTTGTGGGTTAAGAGAAGCATGCAACATGATTGAACGAGGTGGCGGAATTGAAAGTGAATTTAAGCGCCACGCTGCACTACGTGATATGACTCGTGCTGGAGTCCGGGCACTTGGACTTGAATTACTCGTTGACGACTCCGCGGCAAGCCCAACCTTAACAGCTGTCAAATTAGACAATGCAGATGGATTCCGGAAAATGATGCGAGAGGAATTTCACATTGCTCTAGGTGGAGGATTAGGAAAAGTGAAAAATAAAATTCTTAGACTAGGTCATATGGGCTATACAGATGCAGCAGATATGTTGAAGATGTTCGCTGCAATGGAGCTTGCATTGAAGAAAAGCGGTCATGAGGTTGAACTTGGGGCTGGCGTATCTGGTGCACAGAGGCATTGGTTAGAAAATCCGAACTGTTAGTTATATTCCTTTCCTAAGGAGGGATGGAATGGGTGAATATTATTGAGAAAGGCTTAGCTAAAAAGGCTCAACAGGATCATGTTTTTCCAGGAGAACGAATTAGTTTAGCTCCAGATATTCTGTTGTTATCGGGTAATAGCATATTAAGTATAATCGAAGAATTTTATGAATTAAACCATAGAAAAGTTCTGCACCCATCTGCTACCTTTATCTTACAAAATCGACTCGATGAACGTGATGAAATCAATACTTTCAGTGAAAAGTATGGTGTGGTGTTGTTAGAACCTGAGGAAGAGCATCATCTACATTTAGTATCCCTTAGTGAAAAGGTCATTACTGGTGTAGAGGGGAAGATTGGTGCCTTTGGGGCTTTTAGTGCCATTCCAATTAAGGTTTCTCCAGCAGCAATGGCTAAATGTTTAGGCGAGGGAACAATAGAACTTACGATTCCAGAGACCATCTATATTGAACTAAATGGCGAATTAAATGGGAGTCAGAAAGTGGAACGGCTATGTGACTACTTGAAGGACTATTTTCACGATAGTTTGATTGGATATGGGGTTATCTTAGGTGGAGAAGCGCTTAATCGGTTTGATATAGAAGAAAAGAGAAGACTTACTACCTTTTTATATGAGCTTGGCGGGGCAATTGGTGTCATTTCCCCGTCTGGACCACTTGGTCAGGTTGAAAGTGTAGTAAAGATCAAAACCTATCAAATATCCAGGAAGTATACAGTGTAACTAGGGAAGCAGTGAATATTTCGAAATAATTATCTAATTTTTCTTAACATTTAGACATAATCAATTAGAATAGAATTAAGGATTGTCTTAAATAAGGAAAATTAGAGGTGTGTGAATATGACGAAAATTGCTATTCTATCTCCAATTGATGAAATTATTCCTGTTGCAAAAGAAGCTTGCAGGAAAATGGGGGAAAACCTCCTCGTTCAAAAAGTTAATTTTGATGAAGCGGTTGTCACTGCAAAGATGCTTGAAAAGAATGGTACCGAGGTTCTCATTAGCCGAGGGACCTTAGGATTAAAAATTATTGAATCCAAATTAGATATACCTGTCGTTCAAATTCCCATAACCGGATATGATTTATTGCGCACTATTGTCGAAGCCCAGAAATTAGGACAGAAAATTGGGATTGCTGACACCTCGGATATTCTTCAAGGGGTTGAGGCGATTGAATCAGCACTAGGAATCACGATTGAAAAATATTCAATCGAAACGGTGGATGAGGTTGAAGAAGCTGTTCATCAATTGATAGCAAGAAAGATAAATGTTTTGATTGGGAAAAGCGTTTTTATTAAGAACGTGCCTAATCCCAATGTAAAGACAGTGGTGCTTAGGTCCGGAGTAGAATCGATTATTCAAGCGATTCAAGAGGCAAAAAGTTTGCTTGAGGTTCGCCGTACTGAAGAGCAACGGACGAAACAGCTCCAAGCGATCCTCGATTTTATAGCGGATGGGGTTATTGCTGTTGATGAGAAAGGGATTATTACAGTATGCAATCCTTCTGCTCGTAGGATTCTGAATATTCCGTATGATAGGGTGATTGGTAAACGAATAGATGATATCCTCCTCAACTCAAGGATGGGGAAGGTTATCAGTACTGGAAAAGAGGAACTAAATCGAATTCAAGATGAAAATGGCGTGAAAATCATTACGAATCGAATTCCGATTCTTCATGAGAATAAGGTATTTGGAGCGGTTTGTACCTTTCAAGAGTTACAGAAACTCCAACAACAAGAACAAGAAATTCGGAAGAAATTACTACATCGTGGCCATGTAACGAAGTATGATCTCGATAATATTGTTGGGAAAAGCCGTTCCTACCAAAATGCAATAGAAAAGGTGAAAAAGTATTCGCAAGTAGATTCTACTGTGTTGTTAACTGGAGAAACAGGGGTGGGTAAAGAAGTATTTGCGCACTTAATTCATAGCTTAAGCAAGCGTGCTGACGGTCCTTTTGTTGCAGTAAACTGCGCGGCCATTCCGAAAAATTTATTAGAAAGTGAATTGTTTGGCTATGTAGATGGTGCGTTTACAGGCGCACGAAAGGGAGGGAAAACAGGTCTTTTTGAATTAGCTCATCAAGGGACTATTTTTCTCGATGAAATCGGAGAATTAGCCGAATCTGTTCAGGCACAGCTATTGAGGGTTCTTCAAGAAGGAGAGGTAATGCGCATTGGAGATGAAAGGGTTATTCCTATCAATATCCGAGTAATTGCCGCCTCTAACCGGGACTTTGAGGATATGGTCGAAGAAGGGAAATTTCGGGCTGACCTTTATTATCGCTTAAATATATTAGATATCTTGATTCCACCATTGCGACAAAGAAGAGAAGACCTCCCACTTTTATGCAGTCATTTTATCAAAGAATTACAACAGAATATTCAAAAACACATTACCGGCTTTGATGGTGAAGCGATGGAAGTTCTCCAAAGCTATCATTGGCCAGGAAATATTCGTCAATTACGTAATATTGTTGAAAGGTCAATGATTCTTTCTCATGGAGAGGTCATTGATAAAGAAACCGTCCTACAGGCTGGTGGCAAAGACTTTCATCAATTAAAAACAAAGCGGAAAGAACAGACCAATGAAGAGAATGGGAATCTTCAAGAATATGAACGCGAGTATATTCTCGATGTCCTAAATCAGGTGAACGGGAATAAGACAGAAGCAGCGAAAATATTAGGGATTGGTCGGACTACATTGTGGCGGAAAATTAATAATCAATAAAGGAGAATATATATGACGGAAACTATGGCACGACCTCCTTTAGATAAAAAAATCATCTCCAAGCTAGAGGCGATTTTTGGGGAGGAACGTGTATTAACTAGGAACACGGACATGATTACGTATTCATACGATGCTTCATTTGAAACACAACTTAATCCTCGAAAACCAGAGGTTGCAGTCATTGCTCTATCAACGGAAGAAGTGAGCCTGTGTGTAAAATTAGCGAATGAACATCACATTCCTATATATCCAAGAGGGGCTGCCACTGGTCAAACGGGTGGAGCGGTTTCAACCAAGGGTGGAATTGTAATAGATCTTTCTAAAATGAATCGGATTTTAGATATCGATCATCGTAATATGCAGGTCATTATTGAGCCAGGAGTCGTACAAAATGACTTAAATGAAGCATTAAAACCGTATGGGTTACGCTTTCCACCAGATCCAGGAAGTGCAAATATGTGTACGGTGGGTGGAATGGTCTCAAATAACTCAAGTGGGTTAAGAGCGGTAAAATATGGCGTAACGAGGCATTATGTCCTTGGAATGGAAGTGGTCCTTCCAACCGGAGAAATCATCGTAACCGGGGGAGCAAAATCAAAAGCATTAAAATCCGTTTCAGGTTATGATTTAGCACATTTAATGATTGGTTCTGAAGGTACATTGGGGATTGTGACACGTCTGCGCTTGAAACTGTTACCACTTCCGGTAACAAGAGGCATTATTCTTTGTTCTTTCAAGCAATTGGAGGATGCTGGAGCAGCTGTAAATGCTGTGTTCTCATCAGGGTTACAGCCATCTGCGATTGAAATCATGGACTTTAACTGTACAAAAGCCGTCAATATGATGAAACCAGAATTAAATTTGCCGATTGATAATGAAGCCATCCTTGTATTTGAGGTAGATGGGGCGAAAGAAGAAGTAACTTCTCAAGTTACTCGTTTAAAGAAGGTTGTTGAAACCTATGCGAGTTATATAAAATTCAGCGATGAACCTGAAGAATGTGAAAAGCTGTGGCAGGCAAGGAAATTAGTTGGGGCAGCAGTAGGTTTGTTAAAGCCAGGAGGCTTCCGTGTATATGGAGGCGAGGATATTTGTGTCCCAATTTCAAGACTTCCAGAAACCTTGCGTGAAATTCATAACATCGCTGATCGTTATGGAATTGTCTGTGGGATCTACGGACATGTAGGTGATGGGAATTTGCATACCGGTCCTGTAGTGAATAGCAATAACAAAGTGGAGATGGAGAATGTTCAAAAAATGATTGATGATATCCATGATCTTGCGATTAAAATGGAGGGCACAACGACTGCCGAACATGGGGTAGGAATTGTTCGTGCGAAGTATATGGATGTGGAGCATGGTCCGGCGATGGACATAATGAGGGCAATTAAAAGAACACTAGATCCGAACAATATATTAAATCCAGGGAAAATGGCACTCCCTAACTAGATAGAAAGCGTGGTGAAAATTTTGAAAGTACTAACACCTGAAGAGTCAATGTATACTTGCGTACGTTGTGGTGCTTGTCGAGGCGTATGTCCAACATTGAACATTACAGGACGTGAAGCCGATGGCCCAAGGGGCAGGGTATTAATGGCACGTAGTGTTTTGGAGGGCGAAATTCCTGTAAATCAAGAAATTAAAGAGCAATTGGACCGTTGTCTTCTTTGTTCGGCATGTGTAGACGCCTGTCCAATGGATGTCCAAGTTCCAGATATTGTGATGGTGGCAAAAGAACAAATCGCCGCAGCGACGGAATTGAATTCATTCCATGAGCGGAGCGTGAAAATCGATACAAGTCAGAACGATATTAAGAGAACAGCAAAACCGGTACGTAATGTTAAGGACTTCTTCTTTGATAAAGTATTAGGTGACCAAAAGAACCTTAACAAAGTAGGGAATTTGTTATGGATGTATCAAAAAAGCGGTCTCCAGAAGGTAACAAGAGCGGTTGGAATTATGAAGTTTTTCCCTGAGCAAATGCAACAAATGGAAAGGATTATGCCAGATATTTTACCACCATCGAAGCGAAAGCATCACCCTGAATTTACACCAAGAGCAAACGAAAAAAAGGAAACACGAGGAAGAGTCGCATTTTTCCAAGGCTGCATTATGGACGTAATGTTCCGAGAGACAAATGATAATACAATAAAACTCCTATCTAAAGCAGGTTTCGATGTCGTCACCCCGCAAGCACAGGTGTGCTGTGGAGCCTTGCACCATCATAGTGGGAAAACCGATAAGGCGATTGAATTGGCAAAGGCAAATATTGCTGCATTTGAGAATGCAAATGTTGATCACATTATTACCAATGCTGGGGGCTGTGGGGCAGCCTTAGTTGAATACGAAGAATTTTTCCGTGATAATCCCTCTTGGCTAGCGCGAGCTAAAAAGTTTTCCGAAAAGATTCGTGACATCAGTGAAATTGTTGTGGAAAAAGGGGAGCTACCAGAATTAGTTGGACGTGGAGAACGGGTCACCTATCAACCTTCCTGCCATTTGCAATATGTGATGAAGGTCAAGGATGCTCCTGCAAAACTAGTAAAAAAAGTTCCTAATGCCGAATATGTGGACCTACCAGAGAAAAAGTATTGCTGCGGATCAGCAGGGATTTATAACATGCTACAGCCTGAGTTGGCAAATGAAATCTTGGATAAAAAAATGGAGAAAGTAAAAGAGACTGACTCAGCTGTACTAATTACCGCTAATCCCGGCTGCTTTCTACAAATGAAGTTAGGCGTTCATCGAGAAGGAATGGATAGTGTCATAGAAACAAAACATGTAGTTGATTATTTAGTAGAATCAATTGAAAGAGCAGAAGCAGAGACACCATCTTAAATATAAAAATAACCCAAGGAAGAATCCTTGGGTCAGACTGTAGACAAACTCGATGAAGTTCGAGCTTGCCTACAGTTTTTTTATTTTGTGTGTAAATGGGGACTGTTGATTTCCGTTCCAGGCGCTTCGCTTTCCGCGGGGTGGGCGGTGAGCCTCCTCGTCGCAAATGCTCCTGC
>Ga0180215_1000957_pt1 | contig 33327 bp, 31 predicted proteins | sample eDN3rd37CBELigBY_FD_128871 | JGI IMG/M metagenome (GOLD analysis project Ga0180215, IMG submission 128871) | Enriched backyard soil microbial communities from Emeryville, California, USA - eDNA 3rd pass 37_C BE-Lig BY (version 2) (version 2) | ecosystem: Environmental > Terrestrial > Soil >...
AACACTAAGTTTTTTCATTACTGCACCTCCTTTTTATAGCATGTCCGCTATTAGGAGGAATGTGCAGTCCAATATAAGGCAGAGCTGGGGTAGTGAAGGATTTGAGTTAGCGGCTTGAACGTTCATGGCGGCTTTTTCGGCTGCCCTTTCGTTTTTCGGCTTCATGAGGCGGTCATGCCGACCTTTTCTTGCTTCGTTTTCATTTTTATGAGCCGCTCATGACGAAATTTTTAATTTCGCCTTCCGTTTTCCTTTTCCTGCACCATAAAAAACCCCCGCAAACAAAAAAACTGCCCGGAACATGCCAGGGCAGAGAGATCGTTTAGTATAAAATTATGATAAAAACTCGGTTGTTTTATGTTTGTCTAGAACATTTGGCGACTTGGGAACTTCATGGTGATGGCGGCAGCGCGGTTCATATGCTTCTGATGCGCCGACCAAAATAACCGGGTCATCATATGAAGCTGGCTTTCCATTGATCAGGCGCTGTGTACGGCTTGCAGGTGAACCGCAAACGGCACAGACGGCTTGAAGCTTTGTAACCAATTCTGCTATCGACATGATGGCAGGCATTTGGCCAAACGGCTCCCCGCGGAAGTCCTGGTCAAGTCCAGCCGCGATGACACGATGTCCGCTGTCAGCCAGGTGCTGAATGACTTTTACAATTTCATCATCAAAAAATTGCACTTCATCAATCGCAATCAAGTCAATGTCAGCTGTAATGTATTTAAAAATATCGGTAGACTGGGAAATGGGTCTAGCTATGACCGAAGTTCCATTATGTGAAACGACAGCTTCATCACTGTATCGGTTATCGATCTGCGGCTTAAATACAGCGATTTGCTGCTTGGCGAATTGAGCTCTGCGCACACGGCGAATCAGTTCTTCTGATTTGCCGGAAAACATGCTGCCGCAAATGACTTCCACCCATCCGTGATGATTCATAACGTACATGAACGGCCTCTCCTTCCTCGTTCTAACTAATAGAATGGCTTGTTATCATTATTTTATGAAGAAAGGGTCGAGCTGTAATTTGTATTATACTCCGCTTTTTTCAAGGCAAAAAAGTCCACTCAAAACAGTTCTTCATATCCAATAAGGCTTATTTTGCAATAAAAAACAGGCAAGATAGTTAACTTGCCTGTTTTTGTTGTTTATTATTTTTGTTCTGACTTAATGCCGTATTTCTTATTGAAACGGTCAACACGTCCGCCAGCTTCAGCGAATTTTTGACGTCCAGTATAGAATGGGTGGCACTCAGAGCAAGTTTCAACGCGGATCTCTTCTTGAACAGAACCGGTTTCGAACTCGTTACCGCAAGCACATTTCACCATTGCTTTTTTATAGTTAGGATGAATTCCTGATTTCATTCTTTTCATCTCCTTCCGCCCTGAATCATTCGAAACAGAGTTATATATTACGGGCAATCATGAATTGCCGTAAACTTCAAAAACACACTGTCATCATTATAACAAGTCCATGTATATTTTGCAATATGCGAATTCCGCATCCTGGAATTTCCAGAATGCTGTTTTTGCTTATTAAAGGCGTCCGCTGATTTCCGCTTTCCGCTCCAACCAACTCAGTAGAGTAATTTAGATTACTGCAGAAAACAAACTTAACATAAACAGCGTTTCTAAATAGCTACATGAGCATTCAAGGTTATTAAGAACGCTTAGCCTTCATTTCTTCTGCCAAGTTAGCAAAAAACTCTTCGTTGGATTTTGTCTGTCTTAGCTTGCGAAGCAGTTTTTCAGCAAAATCCGGTGAATCGGACATGGATTTGCGGATTGCCCACAGCTTGTCCAGATGATCTTTCTGTATAAGAAGTTCTTCTTTGCGCGTTCCGGAACGGCGGATGTCGATGGCCGGGAAGATTCTTCTTTCAGCCAAGGAGCGGTCAAGGTGCAGCTCCATATTGCCTGTCCCCTTAAATTCTTCGTAAATAACGTCATCCATGCGTGAACCCGTGTCAACGAGTGCAGTTGCCAAAATCGTCAAGCTTCCGCCCTCTTCAATGTTACGCGCTGCACCGAAGAAACGCTTCGGACGGTGGAATGCAGCCGGGTCAATACCGCCGGAAAGTGTTCTTCCGCTTGGAGGAATAACCAGGTTATACGCTCTTGCCAGTCTTGTAATGCTGTCCATCAAAATAACAACATCACGCTTGTGCTCAACCAGGCGCATAGCGCGTTCAAGAACGAGCTCGGCCACTTTAATATGGTTTTCAGGCACTTCATCAAATGTAGAGCTGACCACATCGCCTGCAACTGAACGCTCGATGTCTGTTACCTCTTCCGGGCGCTCGTCAATTAATAAAACAATCAGTTCCGCTTCCGGGTGGTTGGTTGTAATGCTATTGGCAATTTCTTTTAACAGCATGGTCTTACCTGCTTTTGGCGGCGCGACAATCAGACCGCGCTGCCCGAATCCAACCGGTGCAAGCAGGTCCATAATTCTTGTAGACAGCTGTCTTGTACCTGTTTCCAGTTTCATATGGCGGTTTGGATATAAAGGAGTCAGACCAGGGAAGTGAACACGCTCTTTTGCTGATTCCGGATCATCGCCATTTACGGCTTCAACTTGCAAAAGGCCGAAATAACGCTCATTTTCTTTTGGAGGACGGACTTTTCCTGAAACCTTATCTCCGTTTCTCAAGTCGAAACGGCGAATCTGGGAAGCGGAAATATAAATATCCTCAGAGCTTGGTGAATAATTGATTGGACGAAGGAAGCCGAATCCTTCTGACTGAATGATCTCCAGGACACCTTCCATGAAAAAGTAGCCTTCCTGCTCTGCTCTTGCTTTCAGGATGGCAAAAATCAATTCTTTTTTCGATAACTTGCTGTAATAAGAAACTTTATATTCACGGGCAAGTTCATAAAGCTCTTTCAGCTTCATATTTTCTAAACTTGAAATGTTTAAACCCATTTTTACACCACACTTTTGAAATTTTCAATCATTTCCTCCATATGCAGCTGTACAAATAATGGACTTTATATGAAAGGAAAGGGAAAGATACTTGAGGCACTGAAAATAGCTGAAGAATCTATCATTATGTTCTTAATTAAAGGTTTCGAGGAATGGAACGGTTTATTGTCCGTTTTTCAGTTGATATTGGAGGCATCCTCTTCTCCGAAATGCGTAAGCGCCTTGCCTGACCCTCGGGGGGAGGCGCTGGAGCCAGTTTAAAAAACAATCTCTATTTTACCCCTTAATATGAAAATTAATCAATAACTAAATTTGAGATGGAAAATATAGCAGGAAGGAAATGAAAATGAGCAGGCTGGCGCAGATGGCCAGCTCTCATTTTCTTATCTATCTTTTATGAAAATTATTTAATAACAAGATTTGGCTTTTTCTTTAGACTATGGCGTCCTTCGACAAAGCGGACCGTACCTGATTTGGCACGCATGACAAGCGAATGGGTCGAACCATACGAACCTTTAAATTGTACCCCTTTAAGAAGCTCTCCGTCTGTTACACCTGTTGCAGCAAAAATGGCATCATCGCCTTTTACCAGGTCTTCCATAAGAAGGACTTTATTAATATCGAGGCCCATCTTCAAGCAGCGCTCAGCCTCTGCGTCATTTTGCGGAAGAAGTTTTCCTTGAATTTCTCCGCCAAGGCACTTAAGGGCAACAGCTGCCAATACGCCTTCAGGTGCTCCACCAGATCCGAACAGAATATCAACGCCAGTCTCATCAAATGCGGTATTAATGGCTCCAGCCACGTCCCCATCATTGATCAATTTAATTCTGGCACCAGCTTCGCGAAGCTGGCTGATGATGTGCTCATGGCGCTCACGGTTAAGCACTGTAGCCACAACATCCTGGATATCTTTGTTTTTTGCTCTTGCGACCGCTTTCAAATTATCCAAAACAGAAGCGTTAATGTCAATTTGTCCAACCGCTTCAGGACCGACTGCAATTTTGTCCATGTACATATCCGGAGCATGCAGAAGGTTTCCGTGGTCAGCTACCGCAAGAACAGCTAATGCATTCCAGCCTCCAGATGCTACGATGTTGGTGCCTTCGAGCGGATCGACAGCAACATCTACACGCGGACCATAGCCTGTTCCAAGCTTTTCCCCGATATAAAGCATTGGCGCTTCATCCATTTCGCCCTCTCCGATAACAACTGTTCCCTTCATTGGCACAGTATCGAATACATCTCTCATTGCAGAAGTAGCAGCATCATCCGCTTCATCTTTTAATCCGCGGCCCATCCAGCGTGCTGATGCTAAAGCGGCACCTTCTGTTACGCGAACTAATTCCATTGACAAACTTCTTTCCATCGATTCTTCCTCCCCAGATTCTAAGGCTGGCAGCATGGCGAATGCAGACCGGCTATTACCGCCGGCACCGCAAAAGCCCGCCTTAATTTATATTTGTCTGCTGATGTCACTTAGGCTTTGGCCCAAGTAAATCAGTCAGCTGTCAATATCTCAAGATGTTTCTCTATTATGCGTTCTTCATTTGTTCCATTTCGTCTTTGCTCATTTCTTCGCGCCAGATTGTGGCACCGAGTCCATTCAGCTTTTCAACAAGGTGGCTATAGCCTCTGTCGATATGCTCTAAACCAGTGACTTCGGTAACTCCCTCAGCCATCAAGCCGGCAATTACCAGTGCTGCGCCTGCGCGCAAATCACTCGCCTTAACTTTAGCACCCTGAAGCTGAATTGGCCCATTGATGATTGCCGAGCGTCCTTCAACTTTAATGTTGGCATTCATCCTGCGCAGCTCATCAATATGCTTGAAACGGGCACTATAAATGGTATCCGTAACCATGCTTGTCCCTTCTGCACCAGTTAACAGAGAAGTCAGCGGCTGCTGAAGGTCTGTTGGGAATCCAGGATAAACAAGCGTTTTAATATCCACTGCTTTCATTTTTTCAGCTGGCTCGACAAATACCTGATCGTCGTTCGTTTCAACCTGAACGCCCATTTCGCGCAGCTTTGCTATTAGGGACTCAAGGTGATGGGGGATGACATTGTCAATCAGCACACCTTCTCCAGCCGCTGCACCAACAATCATATAGGTCCCCGCTTCAATCCGGTCTGGGATAATCGTATGCTGGCAGCCATGCAGCTGGTCTACGCCATCGATGCGGATCACATCTGTGCCGGCACCCTTGATTTTCGCCCCCATATTGGTTAAAAGCGTAGCAACATCAATGATTTCAGGCTCTTTTGCAGCATTTTCAATTATTGTTCTGCCTTTTGCCCTGACAGCAGCAAGCATGATATTGATGGTTGCCCCAACGCTGACAACATCGAGATAAATACGGGCTCCGCGAAGCTCATCGGCACGAAGGTAAATGGCTCCCTGCTCATTGGTCACACGCGCGCCAAGAGCTTCAAAACCTTTGATATGCTGGTCAATCGGCCTTGGTCCGAGATGACATCCTCCAGGAAGTCCAATAACCGCTTTTTTAAATCGGCCGAGCATCGCTCCCATTAAATAATAGGAAGCGCGTAATTTTTTCACTTTTCCGTTCGGCAAAGGCATGGAAATCATGGAAGAGGGATCCACTGTCATATCATTTTCAGAGAATTCGACAGTGCCCCCTATTTCTTCAAGCAAATCTTTTAGAATTTGTACATCCGAAATATCCGGCAAACCTTCAATTGTCACAGGGGATTCCGCTAAAATGGTAGCTGGAATCAATGCTACAGCACTATTCTTCGCTCCGCTGATCCGGACTGTTCCTTTTAATGGATATCCGCCTGCAATCATTAGCTTTTCCATTTGTAACTCCCTTCTAAGCCGTTGTTAAAACACTCATGCTGACATTTGACTTCAATATTATAAAAATTGATAGCCCTTACAGCAAAAGCTACACACTACTTTTCTAACCAATTCCGCCAGAAAATAGCCCCAGATTCTATAAGAAACCAAATAGGCCTGTCTATTTTTAATATCGGAAAAATAGTCTTTGGGAAAATATGCACTTTCATATTATCATGTATCTGCATTTTGCAACATCGCAAGATGAACATGGAACAATTTTCCATTCGTTTTTTACAGATTCCGACATTATCTTTATCCTATAGTTTACACGAAAAATCAAATCTCATGTATTGTATTCAAAAAAAGTTAAAATTAAGAGAGAAGCACTAAAATCCGGGGTACAAATGATGGGGCTGGCTTTGCTCAAGAAAAGCGCAGGCGCCTTGCCCACCCCCGACACCTCGAGGGGGTAGGCTGCTTGCGCTAGACAGCTCTCAAAGTATTAAATAAGCAAAGCCAGTATCCTAAAGTTATTTTTTCGCAGATTCCATTATCCTCTTGAGTTCCAGTCTGCCAGGAATGCTTCGATTCCCTTATCTGTCAGAGGATGGTTGAATAATTGCTGGATGACTTTATAAGGAACTGTCGCAATATGAGCTCCTCTTAATGCTGCATCCGTCACGTGCTGAGGATGTCTGATGGAAGCGGCAATGATTTCTGTATCAATGTCATGAATCGCAAAGATTTCTGCGATTGTGGAAATGAGATCCAGACCGTTATGGCCAATATCGTCCAAACGTCCAAGGAATGGAGAAACGTATGTAGCACCTGCTCTTGCAGCAAGCAGCGCCTGGTTTGCACTGAAAATTAACGTTACATTTGTTTTAATGCCTTCTTTCGAGAAAGCACTTACTGCTTTTAGGCCATCGGGTGTCATTGGCACCTTGATTGTGATGTTTGGTGCAATCGCTGCCAGCTCTCTTCCTTCTTTAATCATGCCTTCAGCATCAAGGGCGATGACCTCGGCGCTTACTGAGCCTGGCACCAAATCCGTGATTTCGCGAAGACGGTCAGGGAAGGATACATTCTTTTCCTTTGCCACCAATGATGGATTGGTTGTTACCCCTGCTACTACTCCAAGGGCATATGCTTCTTTAATTTCGTCCATGTTTGCTGTATCGATGAAAAACTTCATAATAATCCCACCTTGTTTAATATTTTGATGATTTTTGTTGCGGATATCTATGTATTATTAAATAAAGTTGTGATTCTGTAAAGCCTTACATTTGGAAGCAGAAATCCCCAGCTGGCACTCAGCGAACCGCCGGATAAAATACAGGGAAACCGCCTCTAAATCTAGAAGCGGTTTCTTATCCAATGATATTTATTATGCTTTGTTTGAAGAACCGAACTCGCGCATTTTGCCGATTACAGTTTCTTTAATCGCTTCGCGTGCTGGTCCTAAGTATTTGCGTGGATCGTATACTTCTGTGTCTGCTGCCAATACTTCGCGAACGCGTTTTGCAGAAGCAATTTGGTTTTCAGTGTTTACATTGATTTTTGCAGTTCCTAAAGAGATAGACTTTTGGATATCCTTTGTTGGGATTCCAGTTCCGCCATGAAGAACTAAAGGAACACCAGTAAGGCTTCCGATCTCTTCCATTTCAGCAAAGCCAAGATTTGGCTCACCTTTATATGGGCCATGAACAGAACCTAGTGCAGGAGCAAGGCAGTCGATGCCTGTGCGTTTTACCAGTTCTTCACATTCTTTAGCATCAGCATAAATAACGCCATCAGCAACAACATCGTCTTCCTGTCCGCCGACAGTTCCTAACTCCGCTTCTACTGAAACGCCTTTTGAATGTGCATATTCAACTACTTTTGAAGTAGTCTCAACGTTTTGTTCAAATGGATCATGTGAAGCATCGATCATAACGGATGTGAATCCTGCATCAATTGCTTCTTTACATTTATCAAAACTTGAACCGTGGTCTAAGTGGATAGCCACTGGAACGGTAATTTTGTAATCTTCCAGCAGTCCTTCAACCATCTTTACAACCGTTTTGAAACCGCCCATGTATCGTGCAGCACCTTCGGAAACACCAAGGATAACAGGTGATTTTTCTTCTTCTGCCGCCTGCAGGATAGCTTGAGTAAACTCAAGGTTGTTTAAGTTAAATTGACCTACTGCATAGCCTTCTGATTTTGCTTTATTAAGCATTTCAGTCATAGAAACTAAAGGCATTTTTCTTCCTCCTTATTGATAATCGTTTAAGTTCGTCAGACTAAATACTGTTAAAGTTTTCCCCTTAACACTATCGAATATGTACCCTTAAAATAGTCCGCTAAACGAAGACGATCCTTTGGAATTCATCTGTTATCATACCAAAAAGGACTTAGAAAAGCCATTATTCCAGAGCGTTTTTGTTAATTGTCATAAAGCAAACGCTATCATTTTTATAGCGATGGAATTTCAGGTTAAAAACGGTTAATTTTGGATTATTTCGAGTTAGGCACAGGCAAATATTTCTTTACCGCTGCCCTGATGTCATCAATATCGAATGGCTTCGCAAAGTGAGTAAGAGCTCCCAAATCCTTGGCCTCCTGAATCATATCGAGTTCACCATATGCAGTCATGATAATGACGCGGATATCTTTATCCACCACTCTCATTCTTTTTAAAATTTCAATCCCGTCCATTCCCGGTATTTTCATGTCGAGAAGAACAAGATCAGGCGAATGCTTGGAAACAATGTCGAGAGCCTGGACTCCATTGGCAGCCTGGTATGTGTCGTACCCTTCTTTCTGTAGTACCTCATTAAGCAAAATACGGATTCCGAACTGATCATCTACAATTAATATTTTCCCTTTCATCAAGCCACCTCTTCCTGTCGTATTAAAAGCACTTAGGTTTAAAACCAATACTGAATTATGACTGCAGGTCACTTAACTATACATTCTCCTACAGCTAAATTCTCTGTGAAACATGATTATTCCTGCTGGTATTTGCAATTTCAAATGTGAATATTTTACCTTTCCCTTCCTTTTCACTATAATAGAACCGCTAAGTGCAGTGACCGAAGGAGTGAAATAATTTGCTAAAGATGTTTTCTACCCAGCTGACAGGCTTGTTTAAAAGACTTCAGGAAAAGGAAGAGTTTTCCATCGAGGACAGTGCACGCTTATTGGCTCAGGCTGCCGCCGGTGATGGGAAAATATATATTTATGGTACAAAAGAAATGGCTGCAATCGGCTATGAAGCCGTTCAAAGCCAGGAACCGCTTAGAGATGCAGCGATTTTGAAAAGTGATGAGGAAGTCTCAGAAACAGACAGAGTAATCATCTTCTCAAGACATTCAGATGATGAAGACGCAGCCGCTCTGGCAAAATCTTTGTCCGAAAAAGGAATTCCCTTTGTGGCAGTGAGCACCATCAAAACCGAAAGCAGTGAAAATCTCGCTGATTTGGCTGATGTCCATATTGATTTAAAGCTTGCTAAAGGGCTTCTGCCTGATGAAGAAGGAAACCGCTTCGGCTATCCGGCTTCCATGGCTGCTTTATTTGTTTATTATGGAATTAAGTTTACGATTGAAGAGATTTTGGCGGAGTATGAATAATAGATGAGCAGAATCAGCACCCACTTCGAGGGCTGATTCTGCTGTCATTTTTGTAGGTTGTTTTTTATTGCCGAGCTAGCTTCTTTTGGGGCTTGATTCCCTGTAATGGCACTTCCAACAATGACTACATCGGCAATACTGTCCTTCAATTCTCCGATTGTTTTTTCTGAAATCCCGCCTGCAATAGCAACCTCTATGTCATTTAACCCTTTTACCAGGCTAAATAAATCGGGATCTGCTATAGCCCCCTCTTTCTGCATATCCTTTCCTATATGGAGACAAAATAAGTCCGCCCCTAAATCATATAGGCTCTTTACTCTTTCTGCGTCCTGAACTCCCAGCAAATCAATCATAATTCTTCTATTGGCGGTATTTGCAATCTCTAATGCCTGTTTTATCGTGCTGTCATGTGAAAAGCCCATCACAGTCATAATGTCCGCCCCTGCTCTAAAGGCCTGTTCTGCTTCATATTTTCCTGCGTCACAAGTTTTCATATCCGCCACAATTGTTTTATCTGGATAAGCAGCCTTCATTTCCCGAATTATCTTCATACCATATTCTTTAATCACGCCCGTTCCGATCTCAATCCAATCTATATTTTCACAAGTTTCATCTGCAATACGGAAACATTCCTGCTCGGTTAAACGGTCAAGTGCAAGCTGAATTTTCACTTCTATTCTCCTTCGTTTAGAATTGTATTTTAAAAAGGAAGAAGCCTGAAACAAAAACCACAGGAATACTTCCTGTGGCCCTATTTTTCATATTAAACTCCTGAGTATGCCATAAATCCGCCGTCAACTGGTACTGTAACACCTGTTACAAAACCCGAGTATTCTTCGTCAGCCAGCCACAGCAGTACACCAAGCAAATCTTTCGGCTGGCCAAACCTTTTCATTGGTGTATGAGCAATAATTTTCTCTGACCTGGCCGTATGGGAACCATCTTGATTCAATAATAAATTGCGGTTCTGAGTTGTTAAGAAAAAGCCCGGTGCAATTGCATTTACCCGCAAACCTGTTTCTGCGAAATGTACAGCCATCCACATTGTAAAATTGTTAATGGCTGATTTGGCTGCACTATAGGCAGGCACTTTTGTCATTGGTGAGTAGGAACTCATTGATGAGATATTAATAATGATAGGCGATTCCTGCTTTAGCAGTTCTTTGCCAAAAACCTGGCTGGCTAAAAAAGTTCCGGTAAAGTTGCTGGCAAATACTTGGGAGAAGCCTCTCTCATCCATATCAAAGAAGGACTTTTCAGAAGAAGGCTCCACATTATGGGTTTCTACAGAAGTAATGGCATCCGGGTGATTCCCGCCTGCACCATTAATTAATATATCCACCCTGCCAAAGTGGCTGATCACTTCTTCCCTTGCCTTTTCCAGGGATTCACGATCTAAGACGTCTGCTGCAACAGCAATCGCTGTCCCCCCTGCTTTCTCAATTTCGGCTGATACTGCAGCTCCCTTTTCTGCCGTACGATTAAGAATGGCCACTTTCACCCCATGTCTTGCGAGCTCCCTGGCCATTTCCGAGCATAGCACGCCGCTTCCGCCCGTAATTACAGCTGTTTTTCCATTTAAATTTCCGTGTATTGGAAACATTAGCATTCTCCTTATTTCTCAGATTGATAGGCATCCCATAATCCGTGAAGATACATGATTCCAAGAGCCCGGTCATATAATCCGTAACCTGGTCTGCATTCTTCACCCCAAAGATGCCTGCCGTGGTCAGGACGCACGTACCCCTCATATTGAATCTCAGATAACTCCTTGACGACCCCTTTAATATTGATGGAACCATCTGCTGTTAAATGAGAAGTTTCAATAAAATCACCGTTCTCGAAAATCTTTACATTTCGGATATGTGCAAATGGTGACCTTTCGGCAAATTTTCTTGCGAGTTCAACCATATCGTTTTGCGGGTTGGCCCCTAGCGATCCCGTGCAAAAAGTAATGCCGTTGGAAGGTGAATCAGAGATAGAAAGGAGCTTCTGCAGACTTTCATCTCCCGTCATGATTCGCGGCAGGCCAAAAATAGACCATGGCGGATCATCCGGGTGGATAGCCATCTTGATGCCTGCTTCTTCTGCCACTGGCAAAATTTCCTGTAAGAAATAGCGCAGGTTTTCCCATAAGTCCTCTGCACTTACATGCTGATACGCTGCAAATAATTCTTGAATCCGGGACATTTTCTCTGGCTCCCAGCCAGGCAGAGTCAGATCAGAAGCCTCGGAAACCGTTTTGATTAAATCTTGCGGATCCAGTTCTTCCACTTTGTTCTTTTCATAAAATAATGCCGTTGAGCCATCTGGAAGTGAGCGGTATAAGTCAGTTCGTGTCCAATCAAAGACAGGCATGAAGTTATAACAAATAACTTTAACCCCAAATTCACCCAGGTTCCGAATGGTTTTTTTATAATTTTCTATAAATAAATCCCTTTCATTGTTTCCCAACTTAATAGATTCATGTATATTAACACTTTCCACTACATCTGCATGAAACCCAAAGGACTTTATATACTCAACTTCAGATTTGATCTCGTCTGTCTCCCAGACTTCCCCGACAGGTTTTCTGTGAAGGGCCCAAACGATTCCTTTCACATTGGGAATCTGTTTTACTTGCTCAAGGGTTACAGTATCATTATCCCTACCATACCAGCGAAAGGTCATATTCATTTTTCGGCGCCTCCATTTATAGCTTCGACATATTTTTCACAAAGTGCTTTTACTGATTCTTTACCGCCAGCTTTGTATGCCTTGTTTAAGTCACTTCCAATTCCGGCTGCGACAGCGCCAGCTTCAAGCCACGCACCGACATTATCTAAATTCACCCCGCCAGTGGGCATGATTCGCACCTGGGGCAGGGGACCATTGACTGCACCTATAAATGATGGATCAAAACAATTGGCCGGAAACAGCTTTACAATGTCGCAGCCATATTCGAGTGCTGTCATGATTTCAGTTATGGTCATGCATCCAGGAAGGTATGGAATGCTGTATCGATTGCAAATCAAGGCTATATTCTTATCAAAATGCGGACTCACAACAAATTCCGCCCCATTTAAAATGGCATGACGGGCTGTTTCCGAATCCAGAACTGTCCCAGCACCGATTACACCGTCTGAACCTCTTAAAGCCTCAAACACTTTTTCCGCTGCAGGTGTAGTATAAGTCACTTCAATAGCACGAAATCCGCCTTCAATAGCTCCTTCAGAAATATTAATCGCTTCTTCAGGTGTTTTTCCGCGCACAACTGCAACCACTTTTGATTCTACTAGCTGATTAAGTTTCTCTATTTTTAAGTTCATCTAATCTCCCCTTAATCGAAAACAATAACTGCTTTTCGAACCTGGTCAGGATTCTTCTCTACATATCGGAATGCTTCCTGCACTTCACTTATCGGAAAATGGTGGGTAATAAAACCGTTTGATTGAAGTTTTTCTACATTCAGCAGAGATACAACCTTTTCAAATTGGTTTGTCTGGAGCCGCGAACCGACAATAGTTACTTCTTTTTTCGTTATTGGCAATTGCGGAATAGAGGATGGCCGTTCATCAAACCCCAGAACAACTACCGTGCCGGCAGGTGATACAAGATTTACGCCAAGCTCAAAGGTAGAAGGCAGACATACTGCATCAATCACTACATTTGGTCCTTCACCATCTGTCAATTCCAATACCCGATCTTCTACAGACTCTTCCGATGCATTAATGATTTCATCTGCCCCATTTTCCTTGGCAAATGCTAGTCGTTCCTGCTTCAAATCACTGATAATAACCCTTGCACCCTGCAGCTTCGCCATTTTTAAAATGCATATGCCTATCGGGCCGCTTCCCTGGATGAATACAGTATCTCCTTCTCCAACGGCCCCGCGCCATACAGCCTGAGCTCCAATGGTGTAGGGTTCAGCCAATACAATTTCATCCCATTCTAATGATGAATTCACAACATGAAGCTGATTTTCAGGCAGTACAAAGAATTCCCGCAACCCTCCATCTTCATGAACACCAAAAACAGATAAAGACTGACATACATTCGGGCGTCCTTTTCGGCATGCGTAGCACTCTCCGCAATAGCGGATTGGCTCCACTACAACATGGTCACCTGGTTTCATTCCTGAAACATTTGACCCGACTTCAACGACTTCTCCTGCCACTTCATGGCCAACAATTCTTGGGTAGGTTGCAAGTGGATTTGTCCCATGGTAAATATGCATATCAGACCCGCATATTCCAACTCTTTTAACTTTTACTAGAACCTCATCAGGATTGCGGATAACTGGTTTTTCTATATCAATGACTTCCATTTCCATTGCACTTGGAATTTGTACTGCTTTCATTATTACTACCCCCTATTCAAATAAACTTGGAAGAAACAGTGAGATTTGCGGCACAAAAGCCACAAGCATTAAGACAGCCAGACTGACTCCTAAGAATGGCAGTAATTCTTTTGCTGTTTTTCCAATTGAGATCTTGCCGATTTGTGATGCTACAAATAGACAAACACCAACAGGAGGCGTTACTAGGCCAATAACAAGGTTTAATACCATCATGACCCCAAATTGAACCGGATCCATACCAATGGAAGCAGCTACAGGTAATAACACCGGGAACAGAATGACTAGAGCCGCAATCGTCTCCATGAACGTTCCAACAAACAATAACAGCAAGTTAATCAATAAAATAACGACAATTGGGTTTGACGAGATTCCGAGAATTGCATCTGCAACCATTTGTGGAATCTGCTCACTTACCATAATCCAGCCAAAAAGGTTTGCAAAACCTACGAGAAGCATGATAGAAGCCGTACCTGTCATGGAAGAAAGCATAATTTCCGGAATTTTTTTAATGGGAAGCTCTTTATAAACGAAGATTCCAATAACAAAGGCATACAATACTGCAATGACAGACGCTTCAGTCGGTGTGAAGTAGCCTCCGAGAATTCCATACATAATGATAACTGTCATAAATAGTGCCCAGAACGCCCCAGTGAAGCTTTTCCATATTTCCTTTAGTGACTTTCTTTCCCCTTTTGGATAATTTCTTTTAACAGAAATAATATAGGTTGGAATCATTAATCCCAGGCCAAGTAATAACCCTGGCAGGGCACCAGCCAAAAACAGATCGCCAATAGATACTGACGCAAGTGTCCCGACAATAATCATCGGAAGAGACGGAGGAATAATCGGGCCAACTGTTGATGAAGATGCCGTTACAGCTGCAGAAAAACCTGCTCCGTACCCTTCTTTTTTCATAGCAGGAATAAGAATAGCTCCTATACTGGCTGTGTCTGCCAAAGCTGTACCTGAAATACCTGCAAACCCCATCGATGATCCTACATTCGCTAAGCCAAGTCCCCCTCGGATATGGCCGAAGCAATTATTTGCAAACTGAATGATGCGATCTGTAATACCGCCAGCATTCATTAAGTTTCCTGCCAGAATAAACCCGGGGATACAGAGCAAAACAAAGGAGTTTAGCCCTCCAAACATTTTTTGCGGAATGATGCTTAACGGGATATCAGCCAGTATTAAATAAAAAAGTGAAGATAGGCCAAGGCTGAATGCTACTGGCACGCCTAGGAATATCAGGATTATGAACGAGAAAAACAAAATGGCTGCCATCATAGCTCCCCACCACCCATTTGTGAATTAAAATCTTCTTCATTTCGGATTAGCCTAATGATTTTGACAATTGAATACAATAATAAAAATGCACTCATGATAAATATTGCAGCGTGGATTACCGACATTTGAAAAGGCATTGTGGCTGAAGCCTGATTTTCCCCTAGCTGTGTAAAGAACCATCCTTCTTTAACGAGAACCCCGCTTAACAATATAATCAGCAAATAAATTCCAATTTCATAATACCGGCGAAAAGCATGTGACATTTTTGTAAGAATCAGATCTACATTAATAAACTCGCCTCGAAGCAAAGCTAGCGGTGCCCCAAAGCAAATGGAGTATATAAACAAATAGCGCGTAAGCTCTTCCGTCCAAATTGCTGTGTAGGGAAGATAGCGCGACATGATTTGAATGGTAACCACGATAATAACCCCGGAAAAACTTATAACAGTCAAGAAGGCTAATATTCGGTCAAGCCAAATTCGTATTTTCATTTTTTCATTCCTTCCTTTAATTAAAGGCACTGCTGGCAAAATAGTCAGCGGTGCCTTTAACTTGTTCCAATAAGACTATTATTCTACCTCTAGAATTTTTTCATAAAGCTCATACTGTTCTGGCTTAAGGCTATCTTTAATCGCAGGCTGCATTTTTTCACGGAAGGCATCCTGGTCAACATCAACAAACTCCATTCCTTCACTTTCAAGCTCAGACTCTATCTTGGAAATTTCTTCATCATAAAGTTTTTCTCCAAATGCCTGCGCTTCTGCAGCTGCTTCTGTCACAGCTTTTTTCTGTTCATCATTCAAGGCCTCAAACTGCTTGTTGCCAATTAGGATATAAATCCATGAATATACATGCTCTGTACGATTCACATACTTTTGAACTTCATACAACCCGCCGCTCTGTATTAAATCAACCGGATTTTCCTGTCCTTTAATAACTCCTTGCTGGAGGCCAGTAAATACTTCATTGAAGTCCATAACCTGCGGCTTAGCACCTGCGGCTTCCCAGACTTTCAGGAACAATGGAACATTTGGCACACGCATAGAAAAACCCTTTAAATCAGATGGTGACTCAATTGGCTCACTTGAAGTCAAGTTACGTGGAGCACGTGTATGATAATACAAAGGAGTCAAGCCAACTTTTTCAGTGATTTCCTTCTCAATTTCTTCACCGATTTCCCCTTCTACAACCGTTTTTACATGGTCAAGATCACGGAAGGCATACGGTACTGCCATTAAAGCAGCTTTAGGTGCCCAGTTTTGCATGGTTTCACCAGAAATAACCAAGTCAGCTGTACCCGCCTGAATGGCATTGATTGTATCTGTTTCTCCGCCAAGAGAGTTATTCGGGAATATCTGAATTTCAATTTGCCCTTCTGTTTTTTCATTAACCAGATCTGCAAATTCCTCAGCCGTTTTATGCCAAATGTGATTCTCATCTGCCAAGTGGCCAAACTTCCACTTGATTACTTCTCCCTCTTGCTTCTCGCCGCTTGCCCCATTAGAACCGCCCGAACCGCAGGCACTAAGCATCAATGTCGCTGCTAAAACACCAGATAACCACTTCAATTTCATTATGTTTCTCCCCTTTTTTCTATAGGTTTAGTTTGTTAAAAACTGATGGACCGTTGAAGCAATTGTTATCCCTTTTTCAAGGTTTCTTTCTTCATTCATTTGTTCAATTTCACCTGGCACAAGAACACTTTTAAAACCCGGAGCTGGAGGGGCCTGACGGATTTCCTCCATCATTTGATCCATATTTTCCAGGAATGCATCTGCATCCGTGAAGAATGCCGGATTAATTGCACAGAAATAATGGCCAAGCTTCCGCTTCTTATCCAGGTCTCCATACATCTTGGCTACATGCGGCCCAAAAGCTGCACCTGCAAGCAAACCCGAGAAGATGTCGACAATCATTGATAGTCCATAGCCCTTAGGCCCGCCAAACGGAGAAAGTGAAACGACTTTGGAAGGATCTGTTACGGTTTCCCCATTCTCGTCTACACCCCATCCTTTTGGAATTTCTTTTCCTTCTTCTTTATATTGAAGGATTTTCCCCAGAGCTACATTCGATGTTGCCATATCCAGGATGAATGGCTTCTGTGTTTTTGCCGGTACACCATAGGCAATCGGATTGGTTCCAAGGAAAGCATCTTTGCCTCCAAATGGCACGACAATTTTATCGGTATGAGTCATCGCAATTCCAATCAGGTTTTCCTCTGCGGCATTTTGAACAAAATAGCTAAGTGCCCCGCAATGGCTGCTGTTAATGGCTGTGACCATTCCCACACCATTTTCCTTTGCCATCTGGATGGCATGATTCATGGCTTCATCTGCAATGACGTGTCCAAATCCGTCATCCCCATCGACTACCCCTGTCACAGGACCAGTTTTATTGAATGAAATCTCGGCAGCGGGATTGATTCCTCCCGCATTTAAACGGTTCACATAATGTTCAGTACGAAGTACACCATGTGAATTAACATTTCTTAAATCCGCATGAACCAGGATTTCCGCAACTTTTTCTGCATGTTCATGCAGCAAGCCAGCATCTGTTAATTTCTGAACTACTAGCTTCTTGGCTTCTTCATGATGAATTGTCACAGTAGACATAATGATCCCCCTACTCCAGGTTGGTATGTTTCTTGACCATTTCTTCGTTCGAATTTCTTTCTGATAAACTATCAATGATTGCTGCATCTAAAATAAGATGTGCAGCCTGATCAAACTGATTCCCCAGAGGCTGAATCGTATCTGGTTCTCCTGAAAGGCGGTATTTTGTTGCCGCAGGAATCTGCATCCCCCCCATAAAGCATGGCTGGTGAATGGCCTCTTTGTCAGTTGTGATCAGAAATACTTTCGCCCCCGCCTTGAAGGCGTTTTCAGAAAAACTTATGGTCTGTCCTGTTTTGGCTGAGCCAGATAAAACGATTAGTATATCGTTCTCCTGTATGGCCGGTGTTGTCGTTTCTCCCAAAACATAGACTGTTTTTCCGCTATGCATAAGACGCATGGCAATCGCCTTTGCCACTAGGCCTGAACGGCCTTCCCCAGTAAAGAAGAAACGAGCGTCACTCTTTAAAAGTGCTACGAAAGAGTCGTATTCGTTCTTATCGACATGTGTGCATACTGCTCTCATTTCTTTGAGAATTGTAAGAATCGTATCCATTTGTCCACCCCTTATCTTTCAACAATAAGGTCATTATTGATAAATGCGTTTACTTCACTAAGATAAGGAAGACCTTCATTATCTCCTGAGACGGTTGTAACCAGGGCACCTACGCCATTAGCAAATTGAAGCAGTCTTTCCTTGCTGAAGCCGTTCAGCCAGCCATAAATGTATCCCGCATCGAATCCATCCCCGGCTCCGACAGTATCAACAGGAGTCACACGGAAGCTTTCTGCCCGTGTCCAATCGCCATTCCGGAATAGCTTTGATCCATTAGCGCCATCCTTTAAGACCAAATCCCTAATGCCATATTCTCTGGCAAAAAGTGCAAGTTCATCTTCTTCTTCCATTCCGCTTATTAGCCTGATCTCTTCTAATCCAGTCAGCAGGATATCAACATGCGGAAGAATTTCTTTATATGCTTTTCTCGCTTCTTCAATCGACCAAAGCTTCAGTCTGATATTTGGATCAAAGGAGATTGGAATCTTTTTTTGTTTTGCGACTTCAATCACTTTTGCGGCAGTTTCGATGTTCTTTGAATCAATAGCAAGGAAAACACCTGTAAGATGGACAAGATCTACATTTTCAAACAGTTCTTCCTGAATCATTTCCGGTGTCAAGGTTAAGATAGGCGAGTTATATCGGTAATAGAATGTCTTGCCTGATCCATCCTCATTAATTTCCTTAAAGTTAAGTGATGTCGGGCAGCCGCTTACAAAATCCACACCCGATACATCTACGCCCTCTCCCCGAGCGAAGTTATATATGACTCTGCCAAACTCATCTTCCCCCAGCCGGCTAATCCACTTGCTGTCTAACCCAAGCCTTGCACATCCAATGGCAAAGTTAAGTTCTGCACCGCCCACCTTGCGTTCAAACTGGGTGACATATCTAAGTGGTCCTTTTACAGCTGGGTTCAGTGTTATCATGGCATCTCCGATTGTTAAAACTTTGAATGGTGATGACATTATTTTTCTCTCCTAACACTCTATAAAGATTCCCGCTCAACTAAAGCAGGAGCATATCTTTTAATCTCATATACTTCCTCAAACTGAGGATTTCTAATTAAATCTAATAAAACCGAAGCGGCATCATTGCCAATTTCAAAAGTCGGCTGTTTGATGGCTGTTATTGGTGTTGCCGAGATTTCCAGGAAATCAGAGTCATCTACTGCAATAACGCTTACATCATCAGGAACCTTCAAATTCTTTTTTCTTAAAAATTTCAAAAGTTCAATGAGTGAAAGGTCGTTTGTAGCAAAAAATGCCTCTGGCGTTTCTTCTTTCAGCCACATTTTTTCTAGTTCAGGGATAATGTCTTTTCTTTCTGCCGCAATAATCCAATCATCCTTTACAGGCAAATCATTTTGTTTCAGCGTTTTCTTGTATCCATTTATCCGTTCGATCCGGGGTGTCACTTTTTGGCTTAAGGACATGGATACCAGCCCTATTTTCCTATGGCCTTTTTGGACAATTTCCTGAACGGCAATCTCAGCTGCTCTCTCGTTATCCAAAAGCAGCGTTGGATAAATTGTTTTTTCAAGCTTTCTATCTACAAAAACAATAGGGAAATTTGAAAGCTTCAGCCGTTTATATTGATCTTCATTTCCGATGGTCGGAAAGATAATCAGTCCATCAACTTGTTTAGCTAAGAGCATATCAATGTATGCACGTTCTTTTTCCGGATTATCGTCTGCGTTACAGACAAACAAATGAAATTCATTTTTTTCGCAAACATCTTCAATGGCCCTGATAATTTCTGTCGAAAACGTATGAAGTATATTGGCAACAATCACTCCAATGGTTGATGACTTCTTTTGCTTCAAACTTTTAGCTACGAAATTAGGGATATATCCCAGCTCGCGAATGGCATCTTCAATTCGCATTTTAGTAGATTCCGCCATATACTCGTAGCGATTATTGATATACTGTGAAACTGTGCTCTTTGATACATTTGCTTTTTGCGCAACATCTAACATCGTTATTTTTTTCATGTTGTACTATCCTCTCGCTAAACCGATTTAGTAAATCGGTTTAGTAAACCGGTTTAGGGAAAGTATAAATGAAAACCTTTTCAAAATCAATACTAAAATTTCTGAATTTTATTTTTAGCAGGAATCATTCAACAACGGTTTGAACAAAAAAAATCCCTCCGCATCCGGAGGGATTTTTCCACATTATAATTTCTCGCTAAATTTCAATGAAGCCCCGACAAATTCACGGAATAATGGCTGAGGGCGAGTTGGTCTTGAGATAAATTCAGGATGGAACTGGGAAGCAACGAACCAAGGGTGATCCTTCACTTCGATGATTTCCACTAAGCGGCCATCCGGGCTTGTACCAGAGAAGACAAAGCCCGCTTTCTCCATATCCTGGCGGTAGTGGTTATTGAACTCATAGCGATGGCGATGACGCTCATATACCACTTCGTCCTGGTATGCCTCAAAGGCTTTGGTCTCTTCATTCAATTTACAAGCTTGTAATCCAAGTCTTAGAGTTCCGCCTAAATCCTCAATATCCTTTTGCTCAGGCAGAAGGTCGATAATTGGATGCGGTGTTTCAGGAGCAATTTCTGCTGAGTGTGCCCCTTCAAGACCCAGTACATTTCTTGCAAATTCAATCGAAGCCAGCTGCATACCAAGACAGATGCCAAGGAATGGCCTTTTGTTCTCACGGGCATATTGAATCGCAAGGATTTTCCCTTCAATGCCACGGTCGCCAAATCCGCCTGGAACCAGAATTCCGTCAGCATCCTGAAGCAGTTCATTGACATTACTGCTGTCCACTTCTTCCGAGTTGATCCATTTGATTTCAATATCAGAATCAAAAGCATAACCCGCATGTTTTAGGGCTTCGACGACTGAAATGTAAGCATCCTGCAATTCAACATATTTACCGACAAGGGCAATTCTGGTTTTTCTGGAAAGGTTCAGAACCTTGTCGACCAGCTGCTTCCACTCTGTCATGTCCGCTTCTCCGCAATCCAGCTTCAAATGCTTGCAGACAATTTCATCAAGCTTCTGATCTTGAAGAGATAGTGGTATAGAATATAATGTATCCGCATCTGTTGCTTCAATAACTGCTTCTTTATCGATATCACAGAATAGCGCAATTTTATCCTTCATATCCTGGGAAATTGGCATTTCTGTACGAAGAACGATGACGTTTGGCTGAATGCCAAGGCTTCTCAGTTCTTTCACACTGTGCTGTGTAGGCTTTGTTTTCATTTCACCTGCTGCCTTGATATAAGGAACCAATGTACAGTGAATGTACATCACATTATCGCGGCCGATATCGCTCTTAATCTGGCGGATCGCTTCAAGGAATGGAAGTGACTCAATATCCCCTACTGTTCCGCCGATTTCTGTGATGACCACATCAGAATTCGTTTCATGGCCTGCACGGAAAACCTTATCCTTGATTTCATTTGTGATATGCGGAATAACCTGTACCGTTCCGCCGTTATAGTCGCCGCGGCGCTCTTTTCTTAGGACAGTTGAGTAAATTTTACCAGTTGTTACACTGCTGTACTTAGTCAGGTTAATATCAACAAAACGCTCATAGTGACCTAAGTCCAGGTCAGTCTCCGCGCCGTCACCTGTTACAAACACCTCACCATGCTGGTACGGGCTCATTGTTCCCGGATCCACATTTATGTAAGGGTCGAATTTCTGAATCGTAACCGTTAACCCTCTGTTTTTCAATAAGCGGCCAAGTGATGCTGCCGTGATTCCTTTTCCTAGTGACGAAACAACTCCGCCCGTAACAAAAATATACTTAGTCATGAAAAATTCCCCCTTGATATCAGTTTGTGCATAATGATGCCGGTTTAAAGACTTGATGATAAAAATTCTATTGTTCAGCCTCCGATTTTTTCAGCGGAAGCTTATCGCAAAGGGATGGTTTAGCTCTTTTAAAAAGGCACATGGCCTATAAAAAAATAAAAAGCGCCCCTCTTACTTAAGTAAGTAAGGGAGCGCTATTAGCGTCTAAACGAATCGTCCTTTTTTAAGGAGCCCAAAAAGTATTCTACAAGCCCTGAAACGAAATGTCAAGATTATAAATCTTCTTCCTCTTCGTCAGCGTCTAGGTCATCTTCCTCAAGCTCTTCGTCCTCATCGCCAAGGTCGTATTCTTCATCTTTTTCGATTATTTCATCATCGTCCTCGAACTCATCATCATCAAGATCATCGTCATCGTCAAGAAGATCGTCATCATCGTCTTCTGTCAGATCATCATCGTCAAATCCGTCGATATCGTCGTAATCGATATCTTCTTCATCAAGCTCATCATAATCTTCAAGATCGAGATCCTCGTCGTCCTTTTTCTTCGCCTTTTTCTTCTTAGGCTTGATTACGGTAACGATTTCTTCTTCATATTGGTCAACCGGATACCATGAACGAAGGCCCCAGCGGTTATCGCCCAATCCGATAAAATGGCCATCTATATTTAAATCTGTATAGAATTGTGCAATTTTTCCCCTGACTTGTTCCTCTGAAAGGTTCATAAGTTTAGCCACTTCATTCATAATGTCATTAAAGGCCATTGGTTCTTTTTTGCTTGTCAGAAGTTCATAAGCCACTTCGATTAATGACATTTCTTGTAATTCTTCTTTTGAGAACTGTTCCAAACTCAATATCAGCACTTCCTTTCCCTATGTAAACGCTCATTCTGCAGCGCAAATCACAAACTATTAAAGCTGAAGTTCCGCAGCTGTATGAAAATGCGTGCGGACAGCCTCCAAGAAGGCATATTCTTCATTATAAACAAATTTTTACGGTTTATGCCAGTTATATCTGCTGTTCTGCGTATTTTTATGCGATTTATTCTTGATTTTAAATTATCTGCGGGCACTTGCTTTCCGCGGGGAGGAGCAGGGGACTCCCGCAGGACATTGAATAAGCTTCCTCGAATGAATACCGCACGAAGGAAATGCGCCAGCATTTTCGAGGATCAAGTGTCCTCCACTCCAATTAACTCAGCAGAAAAACTCTCATTGTATTAACAAGACAATTAACTTTTTTACATTATCCGTTAAAAAGAAGCTAATTTACCCTCCTCTTTCTCCTCCCCTTTACCGGCCGGTCCCATTTTTTATAGGCGAGCCAGGTGAAGTAGAAGGAGAGCACAAAGAATGCAATGGCTCCCAGCTGTTTTCCATATAAAAAGTAAACTCCTGCAGCAGCTGCAAGTATGGCTGCGTAGAGCAAGATTTTTTTCATTTTTTCACATCCTCAGGGTCCCCGAAGTGCACTGCTATGTATTGATTCCATTATATAGGATATGGATGTATTTTATATTAATTCTATGTTAAATAAAAGTGCAGAAAACAAGGGCCTGCAGCTGCAGGCCCTGTTGATCCATTTGGTTTTACATATTCCGGCGGTACTGTCCACCCACTTCGTATAAAGCACGGGTGATTTGGCCGAGGCTTGCCACTTTGACGGTTTCCATCAGTTCGGCAAAAATGTTGCCGCCGCTGACTGCTGCTTCCTTCAATTGTTTCAGCGCCTCTTCCGATTTGTCTTTGTTACGGTCCTGGAAGCTGCGCAGATTGTGGATCTGTGTTTCTTTTTCTTCCTTCGTTGCCCGTGCAAGCTCCATGTTATTCATTTCATCCTCTGAAGGAGGATTAGGATTTAAGTACGTGTTAACTCCAATAATTGGAAGCTCACCAGTGTGCTTCTTCATTTCATAATACATGGACTCATCCTGGATTTTGCCGCGCTGGTATTGAGTTTCCATGGCGCCAAGCACGCCGCCGCGGTCATTGATGCGTTCGAACTCTCTCAGCACCTGCTCTTCCACAAGGTCTGTCAATTCATCTACAATAAATGCACCCTGAAGCGGGTTTTCATTTTTCGATAATCCATGCTCTTTAGTAATGATCATCTGGATGGCCATCGCACGGCGGACAGATTCTTCTGTCGGTGTCGTAATGGCTTCATCATAAGCATTAGTATGAAGGGAGTTACAGTTATCCTGAAGCGCCATTAATGCCTGCAGCGTTGTACGGATATCGTTAAAATCAATTTCCTGTGCATGCAGAGAGCGCCCTGAAGTCTGGATATGGTACTTCAGTTTCTGGCTTCTTTCATTGGCGCCGTACTTATCTCTCATAACCGTTGCCCAGATGCGGCGCGCCACACGGCCCAGCACCGTATACTCCGGATCAAGTCCATTGGAGAAGAAGAATGAAAGGTTTGGTGCAAAATCATTGATGTTCATGCCTCTGCTCAAATAGTACTCGACATAGGTGAAGCCATTTGCCAGTGTAAAGGCAAGCTGAGAAATCGGGTTTGCGCCCGCTTCTGCGATATGGTAACCGGAAATAGAAACAGAGTAATAATTTCGGACTTTATGGTCGATAAAGTACTGCTGGATATCCCCCATCATCCTCAAAGCAAACTCAGTCGAGAAGATACAAGTATTCTGTCCCTGATCTTCCTTTAAAATGTCAGCCTGAACCGTCCCGCGGACAGTCTGCAGTGTTTTCGCCCTAACTTCTGTGAATTCTTCAGGTGTCAGCACGCGGCCAAGCTCCTGCTCTTTTACTTCAATCTGCTGTTCGATGGCCGTATTCATGAACATCGCCAAAATAATCGGTGCCGGCCCATTAATCGTCATCGATACAGATGTAGATGGATGGCACAAATCGAATCCTGCATACAATTTCTTCATATCATCCAGCGTACAGATGCTGACTCCGCTTTCCCCGACTTTTCCGTAAATGTCCGGGCGATAGTCAGGATCTTCCCCGTATAGGGTTACAGAATCAAACGCTGTGCTCAGACGCTTCGCGGCATCATCCTTGGACAGATAATGGAAGCGGCGATTTGTCCGTTCAGGTGTACCTTCTCCGGCAAACTGTCTCTTCGGATCTTCACCCTCGCGTTTAAATGGAAAAACACCAGCTGTATAAGGGAATGAACCCGGCACGTTTTCTCTGTATACCCAGCGGATGATTTCTCCGTAATCCTTATACTTAGGCAGTGCCACTTTTGGAATGGACAGGCCGGATAAGCTTTTTGTTTTTAAAACCGTCACGATTTCTTTATCGCGGATTTTTGTCACAAATTGCTCGCCTGAGTATTTTTCCTTTAGATCATCCCAGCCAGCAAGGATTTTCTTTGTTTCAGCAGACAGCTTTTCTTCTGCTGCTGATTTAATGGCGTCAAGAGAAGCAATGACTTCTTCATTTCCTTCTTGTTCTTTCACAGCAAGCAGAGCCCCTTCGAGCTGGAACAGTTTGCGGGCAAGATCGGCCTGCTCCTCCGCTTTCTTGTGGTAGCCGCGGACTGTTTCAGACACTTCGCGCAGATAATAGCGCTGTTCATTCGGGATAATCACATTCTGCTTTTCAACTTTTGCGTTTTTTGTAAAACTTGTCTTCCAGTCTGTACCTGCTTTTTCATTAATTGTTTCCACAAGTGCCGCAAACACCGCATTTGTGCCAGGATCATTAAACTGGCTGGCAATGGTTCCGTAGACAGGCATGTCTTCCAGCTCTTTTTCAAAAAGCATCCGGCTGCGCTGGTACTGCTTTTGCACCTGCCGCATGGCATCTTCAGAACCTTTGCGCTCAAATTTATTAATGACGATCAAGTCTGCATAATCGATCATATCAATTTTCTCAAGCTGGGAAGGCGCGCCGAATTCACTTGTCATGACATACATGGAAGCATCACAAATTTCCGTAATGCCGGCATCTCCCTGCCCGATTCCGCTTGTTTCTACAATAATCAGATCAAAGCCGGCTGCTTTGACAACTGATATGGCATCCTGAATCGCAAGCGACAGCTCGCTGCGGGAATTTCTTGTTGCCAGGCTTCGCATGTAGACTCGCGGATTAAAGATGGCGTTCATGCGGATACGGTCGCCAAGAAGCGCACCGCCTGTTTTTTGCTTTGTCGGATCAACAGAAAGAATCGCAACTTTTTTCTCCGGAATTTCATTAATGAAACGGCGGATCAGTTCGTCAGTCAGCGAGCTTTTTCCAGCACCGCCTGTACCCGTAATTCCCACTACAGGTACCTGCTTTTCCAGTGACTTCACTTTCTCCATGACCGGCTCAAGCGATGCTGCCGCTTCTTTGCCTACGGTTACCTGATGCTCAGCCAGTGTAATCAGCTTGGCAATGGCATTGGTTTCCCCATCCTGAAGCTTTTCAATCTGCTCGGATGCTTCAGCTGTGAAAGTCGGGAAATCACACTCCTTGATCATTTGATCAATCATCCCCTGGAGGCCGTATTGGCGGCCATCTTCCGGAGAGAAAATCCTCGCGATTCCGTAGTCATGCAATTCTTTGATTTCCTTCGGGATAATGACACCGCCCCCTCCGCCATAAATGCGGATGTGGGATGCGCCCCGCTCCTTCAAAAGGTCATACATATATTTGAAGTACTCTACATGTCCTCCCTGATAAGAGGAAATAGCGATCCCTGCACATCTTCCTGGATTGCAGCATTTACGACTTCTTCCACAGAACGGTTATGCCCGAGATGGATGACCTCTGCACCGCTTGCCTGAATGATGCGGCGCATAATATTAATGGAAGCATCATGTCCGTCAAATAGGCTGGAAGCCGTAACGAAGCGAATATGATTTTTCGGCTTATAGACTTCTGGATTGCTCATCGTTCTCCCCCTTGTCCGTAAGCGCAGGCAACTGTGCTGCTGTTGCCTGCACGCTATTATTAAGCTTTTTCCGAAACTCTTCCCGGATCCTTTATTCCTTGAATAAGGAGATTGGTCTGCAGCTGGATATATTCATCGATGCTGTACATTTTCTGCAGTGACCAGCGGCGGAATGCCCACATTTGCCCCTGGACAAAAATGTTATGGGCAATCATTTTGATTTTTTCCTCCGGCAGGTCCAGTTCCCCATTCTCGACACAAAGTGTAATGACATGCTCGAACATGCCGACCATTTCAATTTCTTTTTTCAGAACATATGGAAGCGCGTCCTTTGTCAGAGCCTTTACTTCCTGGTACATGACGAGCACTTCATCCTGCATTTCATCGACAACCTTGAAATAGTCGGCGATGCCTTGTTTCAGGCTTTCAAGCGTGCCCTGTTTCGTATCAAGACCTTTTTGAAGCCGTTCAGCGACCTGGTCATAAATGCTGTCACAAACCAGATATAGTACGTCTTCCTTCGTACGGATGTATTCATAAAGCGTTCCAATACTAAAACCAGATGCCTTCGCGATCTCTCTAGTTGTTGTACGATGGAACCCTTTTTGGATAAAAAGGGTGACGGCACCTTTAATCATCTGATCACGTCTCTTTTTGACAAGACGCTCATCTTTAACAGAAGCCTGCACTTCCCGTTTTTTCATTGTTTACCTACCGCCTCCCGTGAATCATAATGCCTGTTTATAAATGTGTATTAACTTATGAATTCTGCCCGTTGATTTCCGCTCCAGGATGCTCGCTTTCCGCGGGGCGGGCGGTGAGCCTCCTCGACGCTCTGCGTCTGCGGGGTCTCACCTGTCCCGCTACTCCCGCAGGAGTCTCGCACCTTCCGCTGCAATCAACTCATTGCTTAAACTTAGTCAGCAGCTCTAAAGACACAAATTTTACCAAAACGACCCGTTTTAGAACATTTATTTCGTTACCATACGAGAGATTACGAGACGCTGGATTTCCTGTGTGCCTTCGTAGATTTGCGTAATTTTGGCGTCACGCATGAAGCGTTCTACCGGATAATCCTTTGTATATCCGTACCCGCCAAAGATTTGGACGGCATCTGTTGTTACTTTCATAGCCGTATCACCAGCAAGCAGTTTGGACATGGCAGATTCTTTTCCGTATGGAAGCCCTTCTGACTCCAGCCATGCTGCCTGGTACGTTAATAGTCTTGAAGCTTCAATGCTTGTGGCCATGTCTGCCAGCTTAAATCCGATTCCCTGCTGGGCAGCAATAGGCTTGCCAAACTGCTGGCGTTCTTTTGCATATTCAACTGAAGCATCCAGTGCGCCCTGCGCGATCCCGACTGCCTGGGCAGCTATGCCGTTGCGGCCGCCGTCAAGTGTCATCATGGCAATTTTAAAGCCTTCGCCTACGTTTCCTAGAACGTTCTCAACCGGAACCTTGCACTCTTCAAAAATGATTTCAGTTGTAGGTGAGGAACGAATACCCAGTTTCTTTTCCTTCTTGCCGACTGAGAAGCCTTCAAAGCCGGATTCCACGATAAACGCTGTTGTTCCTTTATGTTTGGAAGCTGGATCTGTCAGGGCAAATACAACATAGATATCTGCGATTCCGCCGTTTGTGATGAAAATTTTGCTGCCGTTTAAGACGTAATGATCACCCTCAAGACGTGCCGTTGTTCTCATTCCGCCGGCATCTGATCCGCTGCCTGGCTCAGTAAGGCCATAAGCGCCAATTTTTTCACCCTGGGCCATAGGCTTCAGGTATTTTTGCTTTTGCCCTTCGCTTCCGAATTTGAAAATCGGCCAGCCTGCCAGAGATGTATGTGCTGAAAGAGTTACACCTGTAGAGGCACATACTCTGGAAAGCTCTTCAACTGCGATGCAGTAAGCAAGGTAATCACTGCCGATTCCGCCATACTCTTCAGGCCACGGAATCCCTGTTAAGCCAAGCTCCGCCATTTTGTCGAAAATCTCTCTGTCAAAGCGCTCTTCTTCGTCGCGTTCAGCAGCAGTCGGCGCCACTTCATTCCTGGCAAAATCGCGCACCATTTTTCTGATCATTTCATGCTCTTCACTCAATTGGAAATTCATTGTCTTTCCCTCGCTTTATATGGATTCGTTGATATATGGTGAATTCATTATTGGTCTGTTTCTTTACAGCTGTTTGCTGATGACAATCCGCTGAATTTCGCTTGTGCCTTCATAGATTTCGGTAATTTTGGCATCACGGAAGTAGCGCTCAACCGGGTAGTCTTCCGTGTAGCCGTAGCCGCCGAATACCTGAATGGCTTCTGTTGACACGTCTACTGCTGTTTTGGATGCAAACAGCTTTGCCATTGAGGCTTCCAGTCCGCATTTAATGCCGCGCTGGCGCATGTCTGCTGCGCGATAGATTAATAGTTTTGCAGCTTCGACGCTTGTCGCCATGTCTGCAAGCTTGAATCCGACACCTTGCTGAGCAGCGATCGGCTTGCCGAACTGTACACGTTCCTTCGCATAGCTTGCGGCTGCTTCAAAGGCTGCTTCTGCGATTCCAAGCGCCTGCGAAGCAATACCGATCCGTCCGGCGTCCAGATTGGCCATCGCAATCTTGAAGCCTTCTCCTTCATTGCCGAGAAGATTTTCAGAAGGAACACGCATATCCTCAAATGTCAGCTGAAGCGTTCTTGAGCCGTGCAAGCCCATTTTGTGCTCATCCTTCCCAAATACAAGGCCTGGCGTATCTTTCTCTACAATAAAAGCGGAGATGCCTTTGCTGCCAAGCTCCGGATTTGTGGATGCAAATACAATATATACGTCTGCTTCGCCAGCATTCGTGATGAACACTTTTGAACCATTAATGACATAATGGTCTCCATCTTTTACCGCACGGGATTTCAGGCTTCCCGCATCCGAGCCTGCGCTCGGTTCAGTGAGGCAAAAAGCTCCGAGGTACTCGCCTGAAGCAAGCTTCGGAATATATTTCTGCTTTTGCTCTTCCGTACCGAAGTAAAGGATTGGGTTTGTTCCAACCGATGTGTGGACCGATAAAATAACGCCCACTGTCGCACTCACACGGGACAGTTCATGGATGGCGATAATGTAGGAGGTAAAGTCCATTTCGGATCCGCCGTATTTTTCTGGAATCGGTATCCCCATCAGGCCAAGCTCGCCCATTTTGCGGAGAATCTCCCTTGGAAACTCGCCCTGCTCCATTTTTTCCACAAAAGGGGCGATTTCCGTTTGCGCAAAATCACGCACCATTTTCCTCATCATTTCCTGTTCTTCTGTAAATCTCAGGTTCATTTGTATACCCTCCGATGCCGCCTGGCTCTATTCAGCCGGGCTCCTGTGATTATTTTTCGTAAACGTAGAAGCCTCTGCCTGTCTTCTTGCCAAGCCAGCCAGCTTTTACATATTTTCTTAAAAGCGGGCATGGACGGTATTTATCATCGCCAAAGCCTTCATGCAGGGTTTCCATAATATACAGGCATGTATCCAGGCCAATGAAATCAGCCAAAGTCAGCGGCCCCATTGGATGGTTCATGCCAAGCTTCATCACTTCATCAATGGCCTCTTTTGTCGCAACCCCTTCATAAAGCGTGAAGATTGCTTCATTAATCATCGGCATCAGGATGCGGTTGGATACGAATCCAGGAAAGTCATTCACTTCTACCGGCACTTTTTTAAGCGTCTTTGTGATGTCTTCAATGGTTTGATACACTTCGTCTGCAGTTGCAAGGCCACGGATGATTTCTACTAGCTTCATCACTGGTACCGGGTTCATAAAATGCATGCCGATGACTTTTTCCGGACGTTTTGTGGCAGCCGCGATTTCTGTGATAGGAAGGGATGATGTATTGCTTGCCAGAATCGCATGTTCTGGAGCGATTTCATCCAGCTGGCTGAAGATCTTTGTTTTAATCTCCATATTTTCAACGGCTGCTTCGATGATGAGCTCAACGTTCTTTGCGTCCTGCAGATCAGTTGAAGCGGTTACATTTTTCAGCACTGTTTCCATGTCTTCCGCTGTCATGCGCTCTTTTTCCACCTGGCGGGAAAGATTCTTTTTAATTACGCCAATGCCGCGTTCAACAAAATCCGGCTTTAGGTCGTTTAAGATGACGCTGTAGCCTGCCTGCGCACAAACCTGCGCGATTCCTGAACCCATTTGTCCAGCACCGATTACCATAATGTTTTTTACGTTCATATTTGTATCCTCCGATCTTGGGCTTTGGCCTGTATTACTCTTTTATTTGAATGCTTGTTTGTTTTGATTAACTGTCATTTTTCTCTGTGCTTTCTTCTTTTTGGCGTCATTCCTTCTTGATTAACTACCATTTTCCTCTTCACCGGCGCTTTTTCGGCGTTAATAACCTTGATTAACTACCATTTTCCTCTTCACCGCCGCTTTTTCGGCGTTATTCACCTTGATTAACTACCATTTTCCTTCTCACCGCCGCTTTTTCGGCGTTATTCACCTTGATTAACTACCATTTCCCTTTTTACCGCCGCTTTTTCGGCGTTATTCACCTTGATTAACTACCATTTTCCTTTTCACCGCCGCTTTTTCGGCGTTATTCACCTTGATTAACTACCATTTCCCTCTTCGCTGTTGCTTTTTCGGCGTAATTCACCTTGATTAACTACCATTTTCCTCTTCACCGGTGCTATTCTGGCTGCACCGCCGTCCTAAAACAGATTACTGCTTCGGAACCTCAATCATCACCGCATCTCCCTGGCCTCCGCCGCTGCAGATGGCCGAAATGCCGATTCCGCCTCCGCGGCGCTTCAGTTCATGCATCAGTGTTAGGATGATTCTCGCTCCGCTCGCGCCGATTGGGTGTCCAAGGGCAACGGCACCGCCGTTAACATTCACTTTCTCTTCATCAAGACCGGCAATTTTTCCGCTTGTTAAAGCAACAGCCGCAAATGCTTCGTTAATTTCAAATAGGTCAATCTCTTCCAGGGTTTTTCCTGTCTTTTTCAATAGAGCATTAATGACAAGTCCAGGGGTTTGCGGGAAATCCTTGGCTTCCACTGCAAGCGCTGTATGGCCAAGAATATAAGCTCCCGGCTTTTTGCCTTCGCGTTCTGCCCGCTCTTCGCTCATCAATACTAAGGCTGCTGCTCCGTCGTTAACGCCAGGCGCATTCCCCGCAGTGATCGTACCATCGGAGTTAAAAACCGACCCCAGCTTAGCCAGCTTTTCTAAGGAAGTATCTTTACGCGGCGATTCATCCTGGGAAACAACGATTGGCTCACCTTTTCGCTGCGGCACTTCCACCGGCACGATTTCCTCTGCCAATCTGCCGGATTCCATTGCTGCAATGGCACGTTCATGGCTTCTTAGTGCCCAGTTGTCCTGCGCTTCACGGCTGATTTCAAACTCTTTAGCTGTCGAGTTTCCGTATGTTCCCATATGGACGCCTGTGAAGCTGCAGCTTAATCCGTCATGAACCATTAAGTCCTTAACCGTTGAATCACCCATGCGCAGCCCCCAGCGCGCTTTCGGCAAAATATAAGGAGCATTGCTCATGGATTCCATGCCCCCGGCCACGATGACTTCCTCGTCACCCGCCCGGATAATCTGATCCCCTAATGTGACGCTACGCATGCCGGAAGCACATACTTTATTGATCGTTTCCGTTTTCACTTCCCATGGCAAGCCTGCTTTTCTTGCAGCCTGACGTGAAGGGATCTGGCCCTGGCCGCCCTGGAGAACGGTTCCGAGAATCACTTCATCTACGTCCTCTGGATTGACGCCGGCGCGGTTCAGCGCTTCTTTTACTGCAAATCCGCCAAGGTCAGAAGCTGAAAAGCTGCTAAGCGCTCCGGCAAATTTTCCAAAAGGTGTTCTTACTCCGCTAAGAATTACGGTTTTCCCCATTAAGAATCGCTCCCTTGTACTATTAATTTAAAATGTTCTAATAATTAATTTGAAAAAAAAATCGGGTCTATGAAGCAGTTCTGGTTGAAGTTAAATATTAGTGAAGGTGCATTGGCTGACTGAACGCTCGCTCGAAAAAACCGCGAAATCAAAGGATTTTCTCCCTCATCAGCAAACAAGCAAAATTGTAAGCGCTTTATCATATTCTATTTTACTAGAAAAATAGCAGAAATTGAAACACTTTACACAAAATTCTGGTAAAAACATTTTTCGTCAAAATGCTTTAGCTGAAATTTGCTTCAGTGCTTCAATTTCCACTTTCAATATGTTAGGATGCTAAGTTCTGGCTTTCACCTATAACAGACTTTTCGAGAATTTCGGCAACATCGTACGTATGAACCTGTTCTTCCACTTCTTTTGCTTTCGTGCCATCTGAAAGCATCGTTAAGCAGTATGGGCATCCGGAGCTGATCACGGATGGATTCACTGCGAGTGCCTGCTCTGTGCGTGAGACGTTGATGCGGTGCCCTGTTTCTTCTTCCATCCACATTAAGCCGCCGCCTGCTCCGCAGCACATGCCGGTTTCGCGGTTTCTTTCCATTTCCACAAGCTTAACGCCAGGAATGCTCTTAAGGATTTCACGAGGAGGATCGTACACCT